>Ga0210059_1015721_pt1 | contig 11010 bp, 8 predicted proteins | sample Ectturendosymbi2_FD_188042 | JGI IMG/M metagenome (GOLD analysis project Ga0210059, IMG submission 188042) | Ecteinascidia turbinata endosymbiont from Florida, USA - Sample 2 (SPAdes) (version 2) | ecosystem: Host-associated > Tunicates > Ascidians > Unclassified | place: Key West, Florida... | reverse complement strand
AGAGAAGGAGTTCAAAAGAGAACTCCCGAATGACCAAAAACTGGTCCTTTTATAGTCAAATAGTCATGTGACTAATCACAAGACTTTTCTAATTTTAGTATCATTATCTAATATTTCGTGTAGTTGTTATGTGACTGATTACAACACTTTTCTGTTTTTAGTAACATTACTTAATATTTCGTGTAGTTGTCATGTGATGGGTCACAAGACTTTTCTATTCTTAGTAACATTATTAAATATTTCATGTGTGACAGTCATGTGACTGATCACAAGACTTTTTCTATTTTTAGTAACATCTAGGGGGCGTTTTCCCATGATTTGAGAGTTACTTCATTTGATTGGTTAATTAATGGGGCGTATGCAGTTTGATGGTCCACCGACTCAGGACAGTATAAAATATTTCACATTGTTGTGCAATAACGGAAATAACAAAAACGTTTTTATTCAAACTTCTTCTGAACTTGATTCTCTCTCTTATTTGGGTAAGGAGAGAGAATGAATTTGCATTTTTGATTCTGCTTCTGGCGTCTCTCTCTCGTTCGCTATTGAGGCTGATATGAGAGAGTGACTTGTGTTTGGTTTACAACAAAGAGCAGATTTCTCAAAATGAGAGAGAGTTATTTTGCATTGTTGATTCTCAGCAAAGAGAAGCTTTCTCAAAGTGAGAGAGGGTTATTTTGCATTGTTAATTCTCAGCAAATGGGAGTTTCTTGAAGAATATGTACAGACCATAAAGTGTCTGCTACAAGCAATTCTATGCTTAAAAATATGTGCTTCAGCGCGCTATAAAGAACTTAAGCAATTCTATGCTTAAAAAACATGTGCTTCAGCGCACTATAAAGAACTTAAGCAATTCTCTGCTTAAAAATATGTGCTTCAGCGCGCTATAAAGAACTTAAGCAGTTCTATGCTTAAAAAACATGTGCTTCAACGCACTAAAACAACTTAAGCAATTCTATGCTTAAAAAACATGCGCTTCAACGCACTAAAAACAACTTAAGCAATTCTATGCTTAAAAATATGTGCTTCAGCGCGCTATAAAGAACTTAAGCAATTCTATGCTTAAAAAACATGTGCTTCAGCGCACTATAAAGAACTTAAGCAATTCTCTGCTTGAAAAACATGTGCTTCAACGCACTAAAAACAACTTAAACAATTCTATGCTTAAAAATATGTGCTTCAGCGCGCTATAAAGAACTTAAGCAATTCTATGCTTAAAAAACATGGTAAAGTGACTGTTGATTATTTCCAGTGTTTACCTACGATAATAACCAAACGCTGTAAAAAGAATTCTAAAACGATCACTTAGAAATAATGTTCAGTCACTCCCACAGATACAGCTGTTAATTATCCACAAAGATATGATTCTGAATTATCCACAAAGATATAATTCTGAATCATCCACAAAGATATAATTCAACTATCTACTTGGGTGCAAGTGTAGATCATTCCAAATGTTTACCAGTAATGATAATATTAAGGCGTCTATTTATGATTCGCATTGCCTAGTAACAATGATCATGGTAAAGCCTCTGTTTTTTTATTTTCAGTGCTTGCCCTCGGGGATCATGTCAAAGTGCTTGCGAATCATTGACAGGGCCCACTAACAATAATAAACCAACAAAGATTAGGGTAAAGCGACTTTTTGATTAGTGCAAGTGATTACCAACCATATTATCTGAAGGTTTAAGTGAAACTTCCGAATTTGGACGACGCCAATCGGAACACTGGTGAAAGTGTGTCCTACTCACCGGAACACTGGTAAATATGTGTCCTACTGACCGGAACACTGGTAATTATGTTTCTTAAGCAAAAAATAGTCATAATTCTATTGTCTGGAACAAGAAAAATTTATCTCTCATTGGTTTCTAGTTCTGGCAGAGATGCAGTGTTAAAGAAAGGATGAGAAATGGAAGGAAGGAGAATAAAGAAGTTGAAAGGTGAAAATGCAGTGCTACGTCAAAAAAGGCCGCAATGAGCGATTAAAGGGGTAACGCTTAAATGATTACCTTCATAATTGATGGTGATGAGGTTTCGTCATCTCTGAGAATAATTGGGTATAGGTGGAGATACGAAATTCGTTTGTTCTGTCCATCCATATCAATGTTCATAGAACGGTCATGTCGTATTATGATGTGGAAGGGTGCCTTGTGTAAGGGTGACAGCTTGTGTTTTCTCTGCAATATTTTAATATAAACCTGAGCGGCTGAGTGCCAAAGAGGTGGAAAAAACTCTTTCCTTGCATGTTTTTGGGGTGGGGGTTTAGTAAATCTTGAAGTTGTTGTGTCTGTGAGTTACGTAGTGACAAGCCATATGTTCGGAATGCAAGGGTGGTTGTTTCATGTTTATGATTGTAGACTACGTAACGTAGGCAGAGATATGAAATTCGTTTGATTTTCTTATGAAGGTCGCTCGCCACTGAACTATCGTTTTCGCGTGATAGTATGTGTTTTCTCTATAATATTTTAAGATATACACGCGAAGCCATTTTTCATCTTCCTCTTCACGTGTCGTTTTCGGTATCTTGTTGGTCGTCTCTTCCGTCATTGAAACTGTTGGATGCAGAGATAAGAGATTGGTTGATCCCTGAAAAATAGAAAGATGGTTTCTGAAAAATAAAAATATGTTATGAACTGTTAGGTCATGTTATCCAATGTAGTTCAAAAATAATAAGGTTGAATAATCATGAGAAAATGATATCAACAGAACGAGAACATGTATCAAAGATAAGGCTGTTAACCTATGAAATATCCACTTAGAAATAATTTTTGATTATCCACTTAGATATAATTTTTAATTGCTTACCTAGATATAGTTCTGCTCTGTGACAATCTTTAACAGGGGCGGAGTCAGACATTTTCATTTGGGGGGGCCACTGGAGGGGCCAGTTTTGCAACAAGGGGAGCTGTCAATGGTCTGTATAGGACTTTCAGAAAGAGACCTGAAAAATTTTGGGGAGGCCACTGGGGGGCCAGGCAAACTTTTGGGAGGGCAGTGCCCCTCCCTAGCACCCCCTAGCTCCGCCCCTGATCTTTAACGAAATGTACTGTCCTTCTGTAGTTATAACAAATACGGTATTGATGTCTCCTTCTCTTTAATTTGGTCTGGGAGTCGTTTTTGAGTCGTCGTGTTTGATTATTGACTTGTTGAGTAATGGGTTCATTTGTTTTGCAAACTTTCGTGTCTTCCAGTGGTGGATAAGAAGGTGAGGAAATAAATTTTTCCTCCTTTCTTTTAAAAAATTTTTAAGGAATTTCGGTTTAGGCATTTTAGTTCATTTCCTAGTTGTAATATATAAAAAGTTTCGTTAGACAATAGTGAAACTAAAAAAATATACGGTTTGATTGCAATTGGTTAGATTGTGTAAATTGACAAAAGTATTTTTATTTAGTTTCCGTTATTTTATAATGTAAGGTGAAAACGACTCGGAACGTGGTCTCAACAGAATTGGTCTGTTTTTCGTAAAATAAACTTTGAAGGAGTTGCATTCTATGTTACCGGAAATGAATTTCCTTTTTCATCAGTAACTAACTGTATTTTTAAAGATGCTATTCGTGCTTCAACATGACGGTTAAGATTTTCTTTGAAGATCTGTCACCTTATGAGGCAAATAACAAGCTTTGTGAAATACAGGTCGAGTTCTAAGTTTTCTACTGCCTCATGTAAGCCATGGGTTGTTTTAAAATGACTTACATGCTAGTAGTTAGGAGAAATATAATTTTTATCATCGTTATATCGGAGTTGTTGGCATTAAGTAAGACAAAATATAAGCTTTCCACTAGGATTCTATTCGAATAAGAGCCGATGATGCGTACATCGCAGGCGTAACATGTACTCTGCAAAATCTAAATGTGTCTGGGGGCGAAACATGTACTCTGCAAGATCTAAATGTGTCTGATTCTTTGCTGACAAAGGATTTCTTTCCACAGATGTTATCCACTATCAGGGGCGTTGCGTCCATGAATGCAAGGCATGCAGTGCATGCCTTACTTTCAGTAGACAAAACATGATTGCTTCAAAATTTAAAATTAATTTTCACTCATAAGCAGGAGCAAAAATAAAAAATAAATTTTTTCGTAAATCCACGTTGAGTTCCTTTTCATAAAAGAGCCTTTCAGTTGAGTTTTGGGTAAACACGCATGCGGAACGGGAAACACGCATTAAAATTTGCGATTGAATGCGTGTTTCCGAAAAAATATTTTGAAAATGAATAAGTTTTTTTTGAAATATGCAAGACTGACAAAGCTGACAAGCTTTTTTTGCTAGTTTGTTGCAGTATGAAATTTATTATATTCAGAAATATGTGTTTGTCATGAAAATTTTTAGTAATTCAATAACGATTGATTTACTTTTCGTAAACACTGCAAAATTACTACAGGAATCAAGGCATGCAATTTTCAGTTTTGTTTTCGCGTGACGCAATCCACCGGTACACTTAGCCTAGTCACATGACCTGCAGTAGGCCTACGTTGTAGTAGTGGTGCAGACTGCAAAGTACGGAGTATCAGGCCTTTATAAAGTTTGCGTTTTCATTTGCAATTGTATTAGATTAGTACATGTAGTTATGATGAGGGAAGTAGCAGCTGTTGAAAATGATGTAATGATTAGGCTGAAGGCAACAAATTTCAGTTCATTGTCTTATGAAGAGAAGTGTACTCGATGCAGGGAGGCCAACACCAGAGTTGAAGCTTGTGAAGCAAAACAACGGTTTTTTAAGGAAATTTAATCCAAAAGTGTATGAAAAGTACAGCTGGTTATGTGGAAGTAGTATAACAAATAAATTGTATTGCTGGCCGTGTCTGCTGTTTTCGAAAAAAGAAAGTTCAGTCTGGAGCTCAGCCCAATGCGGCTATGATGATCTCAATAGCCTGCACACAGCTGCTGGGCGTCATGATAAGACTGCTTGATAAGACTGCACATCTGACAGCGTTTTCAGCTCACAACACATTTGGTCAAACCAGGATTAATGTGTCGTTGGATAATAAAAAAAGTATTGCAATCACAAAACACAATGAACAAGTTAATCGTAATAGAGAAATTTTGAAAAGGCTGATTCGTGCAACTTGCTTCTTAGGTGTTCAAGAAATTCCTTTTCGTGGACATGATGAAGGGGAAATTCAAGCAATACGGGAAACTACATCGAATTGGCATATTTTTTAGCTGAGTTTGATGAAAAGATGCAAACTCATCTGATAAGTGCTACTGTTTTCAAAGGTTTGTCACCTGATATTCAAAATGACCTCAATGATTCTGTTGGCAGTGTTATTCTTGCTCAAATAAAAACAGAACTCCAAAAATGTATGTATTTCTCAGTATTGTTGGATGAAACATCAGATGTTAGTTCTTACTCTCAGTTGTCCACAGTCATACGTTATGTAAATTCAAATGGAGCAGTCTGTGAAAGTTTTATCAGATTTTCTGATGTAAGTAAAGATCGCAGTGCTGCTGCTATTTCAGACTTGGTTGTTAAAGAGCTACAAGAATTTTATTGTCTAAATAAATTAATTGCTCAAACATACGATGGTGCTGCTGTTATGTCTGGTGAATTGAATGGTGTCCAAGCAAAAGTTAAAAGAACATGCGCCAGATGCAATTTTTATTCATTGTTATGCACACAGGCTTAATCTTGTGCTAAGCCAAGCTGTTTCTTCAAATGCAAAGTGTAATGTGTTTTTTTCCACCTTGGGTGGTTTGTCCACTTTTTTTACAACATCATCAAAAAGAATGTCTTTGTTGGAGGATATTGTTAAGAGAAGGTTTCCAAAACTTGCTCCAACTACGTGGAGCTATTCTGCTCGATTAGTGGAAACTGTTCAACATAACTTGGAAGATCTATTGCAGCTTTTTGAGCATATTGTGGCAACTCCCCAAAGTTTTGATTAGAAGTCAATAAATGAAGCTCAAGGATTCTTATTGACTCTCTCCAGTTTTGATTTCAACATTTTGCTACAAATTTATGGTTTAGTTTTTCAGCATTGAAAAAACAGCATTGAAGAGCTCCATAGATACATGCATGAAAATGACCTGTATGGCGGTTTTAAGGAAGTGCATGAATTGGTTATCTTGTTTCTCACCATACCAGATTCAACTGCATCAGTGGAGCATTCATTTTCTGCACTGAAAAGGGTGAAGACGTATTTAAGAAATACTCAGGGCCAAAAGAGACATTCTAATTTGTCACTGATGTCAATTGCCTCTGTTGAAAAGTATGGTGTCCAATTCAGAAGCATTTTATAACAGTGTTATAGAATATTTTTGTAAACAGCAGCGTAGAGCTGAGTTCATTTATCAGTAATACATTTTCTTTTGTTCTGTTTTATGTTTCATGGCAGTAAGATTCACTGTAGATATTTGTCAATACTAGATTTTGAACTGCAGGTTTGAGAAAACATTTTGAGTATATGTCATGACCACTGTCTGTTCATAAAAGCATTTGTGCTTAACAAGTAGTCATATATTTCAGGATTGACAGCAGTTGTTTGAAGTTTTGACTAAAGTTTATGAGAATTAATTAATTTCAGTATTAAGTTTCTACTCTACCCTTATCACTGGAAGAACTAAGGATGTCATGATGTGACAGAAGATACTCTTTGACAAAGCCATGTAAATATTGCCAATGTGTGCATTAATTCCAAGCTGCTAGACTACAAGTTATCATGCTTCATCGCTACATTTGCTACCAGTTATGCTACTAATGCTTTTCAACTGTTTCTGCAGATGTGTAATTTCTTGCTTTATAATGTTGGGGAAAGTGGTGTATAGTTGATCCTTTTTTGCATTTCCAACCACTGCTACTTTAATTCAAGTCCAAACAAGCTCAGGTTTTGTCATACAATAAAGCAACTCTTTATACACAATAGTATGTCAAAATATTAAGCATGGGTGCTCATTGCTGAATCCAGGTCGTCTTCGCAGAAGCTATGTCTGGTTGACAGGCCTAATTAACTGCCCGATGACTAGTTCTTTCCAAATAATTCATATCAGGAACTATACACCAGTAAAATACATGATTCTTAGTATCTATGACTTATTTATTGCGACATATAAATTCAAATAACAAGTGAAATGGTACTCACCAAAGTAAAATGTTTCATGATGTTCAAGCACTTCTCGACATGTCACAACACTCCTCTAACTCTCTTATTTTAATTCTATGTTTTAGTACTTTATCGTTCAGGGATCGACTATTTATTTAGATCGGTTCTTCTATTCAAGCATATAATTATAAGACTGAAACTCTCATGTTTTGATAATCTTATTCCTAGTAATGTTTACCCCATCACTCGAGTAAGCAGGTTGTCACATAGATAAATTTAAAAGGATTAAAACTTTATTAGGACTACGTTCAAGAGTATATGTCTGCTCATTTGACTTGTGGTTGCTAGACCGATTCTGTCACACTCGTGCCTCCCCACTATTAACTTAAATCTCGATGTTCGCGATAAAAGCTGCGCGATTCAAGGCGGAAATTTATCATTAATCAGGAATCCGAAAGTTGCTGTTTTTAGTCAGCAGTTACTTCAACCGGTTGAGACAACAGCGTTTTCGCAGAGCAGAAGTAGAGTTAACTCACGAACACAGCCTAAGCCTAAACAACTAGCATGAGAAGGCTACGCTAGTGCAAACAGAGCTTTGCTCGAGCAAGCCATTTTCTACAGTTCAGACTGGCAGGGATTAAACCTGGACAAGTCCATTCTGTAGTTTTAACTGGCATGGCACCTGGTACAAGCCGGGGGTTACCACTTTTTATTCCTGACTACGACCGTTGTGATGTTCTTAGGCACGGGCCATAGCTTAATCTCAGCCCTTTGGGCAAGAGGCGGAAAGAGAGACACTTTCCAAGACTGCCTTTCGGTCCAAATGAGACGGTATTTATACCCGTGAATCGTCATGTGACTTGGAAATTCCCATTTTCTTCAGGTGTTCCAATTGGTTATTGTTTGTGTAATTGTTTGGTGATTGGCTGATTTAAATGCTTCCAGAACCTTCAGGTAAATCTCGGTGCTCGGGGTTTCACCTGATCGTGATCCGGCGTCATGTGATTACGCTTGTGTCTTGTGACTCGTCTTGTGACTTTGCTGACGTTTTAATGACGTTGTCTTTAGGATCAGCTGACTTAATAATGAATTTTGATCGGCTTCAACCTCTTTTGAATTTGTCCTGGCTGTTTCAGGGTTGCGGGCCTTTCAGCAAGCTTGTTTTCTGTACCGTAATAAAATTGTTGCAGGCAACTTGCCTGTAACACAGACAAGTTGAACAACCGGGTTTGGGTACTGGCATTTGCAAAGCTTGTGCAACAAGGATGCAAGCTATATCAGCAGGATTTTAAATTTTTTGGAAGGAATACGGGGCCCCACTTGCCAGAGGGCCCCGGGCTTAGGCCCAGCTAGCCCCATTGTAAATCCAGGCCTGGTGACAGGACTGAATTTTGGGCCCCTTGTGACAGCGTTGCCCCCTCCCAATTGGGAGGCATGGAGTGCGCCTGATATAGTTCTGTGTACATAAACTCATTTTTTATGACAACCACATAGCCTAGCCTACAGTATTTTATGGATCAAACAAGCACAATCCATTCAGTAGACACAGGGTTTATTTACGCCGTTTTTAAGTTGTCATTTCCTAAATAATACAAAATAGTGTTTTAATCCTCTATGCTATATAGACTGATGGTAAACAGCGTGAAGACGTTTTGCACAAAAAAGCATTTTCGCAATACACCAGCTAACCCTATGAAGTAAGCTCAATGTAGCCACGTGTCTTCAAGTAAAACTCACAAGAAACTGTTCCAGCTGATTTAAATAACATCTAGAGCTTCAACAAGCAAGCTCTGTATTCTGTCAATCTAGTTAGAAACAACCAAACGTAGGATCCGCATCAAACGCGCTACAAATTTGCTTGCTGCGGCTCAAATATTTCAGAAGCAGTGTAATTGACAAATTGCTAACTACTAGAGACCATTGTGCTGCAGTGACTATGGCTCTAGAATTTCAGAAATGACTAAATTATTTCCTGCTACAAAAACTTTGACAACTGAAAACCACGACTGATAAAGTAAACAACGAAATTTTATAAATCTTTAAAACTCTACCTTTGCATACTGTAAGAGACTGTGTTGTTTTTGCATTGTGTAACGCAGTGGTTCCCAACCGGTGGGTCGCAGAGGAGTTTTTGTGGGGTTGCGAACAGCAGCCTCAATAGTTTGCTGAAGTCTCGAATTTTTAGAACTTCGTATATCAACATTTTGTTGCACAAGCAAAACCCAAACACGGACAGATCTTTGTGAAGTTCACATTATCTCCATCATAATTCCTATTTGATTTCTCCTATACAGTTTAAGTCAACCTGATTGTAGAATAGAGTCCTGTGCGGAGCGGGTTAACCCGCGCGGGTTGCGGGTACCCGCATTTGCAGGGCAGATGCGGGAACCCGTACTGCTATGCATGCGGGGCGGGCGCAGGATAGGAAATTCTTTGTGCGGGCAACTGAATGTGGAGCCAAAGCACATGAACTTAATCAGGTCAAAAATCGTAAAACACGTGGATGTACTAAAGTTGTTTGCCAGCATTGCGCTTAGGCCAGTAAGCCCAGAGCAATTATTACATTTTGATGTAACAACCCATTGTTGCGAAACATTAGCGCACGCTCTTGTCATGTGGTAGGCACTAGGGAAGTCAACATTTCACCATTTCCATTTTCTAATGCTACCATTCTTCTTGGTGAGGAATAATTCAGTCTAGTAGCCCTTCTAAATGGATAAGACAGCGCTTAACGCACACCTGGTCACAACTCGACTGAAACGTGGTTTTTATCACCTCAAATCTGCGGTAGATCAGATGTGTGGAAAAATTTTGGTTTGATTGCCAATGAAAGGAATGATCAGCTTGATTTTGCTGCTTGTTAGACATGTGTTCAGGGGTGATGAGTTTTTAGTAGTTTTATCAGACAGGCGCAGGATTGGTACAGAAAAAGTGCGGGAGGGGCACGGGTTGGGATGGTCTGCGGGGCGGGTGCGGGTTAGAAGTGTGCGAGGCGGGAGCGGGCAAGATTTCTCCAACTCCAGTGGGGCGGGTTTAAATTTTGCGAATGCGGGGAGGAAGCAGACAAAACATTTTAAACCCGGGCAGGACTCTATTGTAGAAACACGGCAGCACTAGAAAAATTAAGCGGTGGCCAGTGATGCTGAAAGTATGTCAGCCTCATAAACATTTGTCCTGTTGTGAATACTTTCCAACTAAGCTCAACCGATATTTTTATCATTATAATTCCATAACCTTTTACATTCATGATTTTTTGTAAGTTATGTTTCAAGGTCATGATTCCAGCAAAAAGCAGCCTAATAGTTGACAGATGGCGGAATATTACCAGCAAGCCTAACAAGTGATAGTGATGCGCATAAAAGTTCAAGGTAACTTTCTAACATAGTGTAATTTGCGATTCAAACAAATCATTTCATCCTAAAGAAAAGAGTTATGTTCTTGCATTTCCTGCAATGGAAACTCGCCGCAACAATGTTGTATTCACTTTTTAAATGAAATGGTTATGTTATTCACGATTGAGCCTATCTGCAACTGCGAAATGATTCCTAACCACGTGACTTTTTCTCTGAAAAATCCCGGACCCAGTCCTGGTGCGCTATGCAGCAACCATACCAAACCAACTATGCTCCCTTTTGGTTGTCTGCTTCCATTTGTTTCAACCTACCACTGTGAGCATAGGAGCAGATATAAGTGGAGGCGAACGAAAAATAGTCGTCTCGAGTCCCCCTTTTTTCAGAGATTCCGCGGGTGCCATTTGAGAGTTTCGCACTTGGTTTTTGCCTGGCTTTTTCCAGTCATCGACCGCATTTAGTTTTAAACGACCAAACAAATTAAGTTAATTCGGTCATAATATCCAAACTATCAGGTTAGTGAATACTGTTTCAATAAGTTTTAATACTATTGCAAGAAAGACGACCGAAAGGTCTCAGCAAAAAAACAGGCTTTTGCACGTTGCTGTTAAAAAACTTATAAA
>Ga0210059_1015720_pt1 | contig 11010 bp, 3 predicted proteins | sample Ectturendosymbi2_FD_188042 | JGI IMG/M metagenome (GOLD analysis project Ga0210059, IMG submission 188042) | Ecteinascidia turbinata endosymbiont from Florida, USA - Sample 2 (SPAdes) (version 2) | ecosystem: Host-associated > Tunicates > Ascidians > Unclassified | place: Key West, Florida... | reverse complement strand
CAGTGTATAACTCATTTTGTGTATAGCACAACATAGGCTATTGCTGTGATTTTTTCTCTGTAATGAAGTTCGTAAAATCAAACCATCGTGCCAGCAGCGGACACAGGCTGATTTGGTGGGGGGGGGGATGCGATGTCGATTTGCGCAACCCAATGCTTCACAGGTCCATATTGCGTAAATCAGTCACTTCCACATACGTACATTTACGAGGAAACAAGTCTAAGCTTGGTTTAGAAGTTTGAGTGATAAAACTGGTCAAACTTTAACACTGCACCGCTACGGAACCAACAAGCAAATGTGACACATAACAGCGATCTGACGTAGTCACTGGCGTCGGCGCAGGTACATCGACGACTCGAGATAGACAGTTCACGTGACAACATAATACTTACACTTATTCTCACTGTAGGCTACGTTTGTTACATCACAATTACCAGTGGCAGTAGCCAGCACAGTGCAGTAGCGCTGTTTAACTTGTATGTTGCAGCAAGTGAGCGTATAGTCACTTGGATGCGGTTTAAATTGTCGTTTGGAATAGTCTGCAACACCCACAGTAATTTGCACATAACATTTGTTATTGCAGGTAATTTTGATGAAATCATGACAAGCGGGTTGATTCTGTTTATTTTGCAACTGAAATTAAGCGAACGGAAAGAAACAAACGATTCGTAATGAGTGAAAGCACGAAAAAACGAAAGCGAGAAAGCACGATCATTCATGGGCGTCTGCAGAAATTCTTCCTGGGGGGAACGTCAACATTTTTTTAATCATTTTCTAATTGGTGACGATCAGTGTTCCCTCTAAGATAATTTTGCACGGAACAAATATTTGATTTAGTGAGTATGATTATTTTAGGGATGTGTAAGTGGAGTTTTCAATGAATTACAAAACTTTGTGAACTACATATTAAATATACAATCTTATCAAAATACGAGCAAAACACACATTTCATTCAAATAGCTCCTTGTTTTCGGTGGAGTTTCCATTGCTTTGGAATGTTGCAAGTGCGCGAGAATGACATTTCACTGCGCAACAGTTCTGGTGGTCCTGAGTATTTGGGCACCTTATAGGGAACATTGCTGACGATGCAATGCAAATGGACGTCCAGAAATCGCTTTATCCTTTCTACACTACAAAGAAAATGCCCCATGTTACGGTAACACTCACAAAAACCCTTCGTTGGCAGCAATAGCCGGGTATATAAGTATTACGACAATTTACATAGTGCGCAATCTACAGATTTTCAACGCAGGGCTTTTATTTTCAAGTAAGCATTGCAATGATCTGTAAAGAAAGAAGAATTGGATTGCCATGGTTTTCAACGAAAACACAAATTATGACTTTATTTTACTTAGCAAGCAGGGCCGACCGCACCCAGCTGATATATTCAACTAAACTAACAACTGAACATGTTTTTGAACATTTCGGGGGGGAATTGCCCGGTTGCTCTCCCCCTGATTGCGGCATGAGCGAGCAAGACTTGTCAGTATCACTTAGAACAGTGGTTCTCAAACTTTCACGAACCGTAGCCCCCTTCAAAAGAATCTAAACACTTGTGGCCCCCTGCTCATCAATAAAAATACCTAGTTTTGGCCTCTGCTCGTGGCAAGAGAACAGTACCGTGGCCCCCAAGGGGGAGGAGGGCCCCGTTTGAGAAACTCTGACTTAGAAACAAGAGCTGCAAACGTCTGGGATCTCGTCCAAAGCGATCAATAAAACCTTGTTACACAAACCGGACATTTAAGTAGACCTGTATGTGGACACGACTATGGACAAACTTACTACAATTAGAACATCACGCAGGTTTTGCAAAATTTACCAAATAACTTATGAAAACTCCCCACAGAAAATAGAGCTTTTCACTCAGTATTCACTCAGATGTCAGAACTAAACCTTAACGATCAAGACGTATTCCCACAAGCCTGCATAGATGTATTGTACTGTAACAAGCCACGTAATTTTATATTGCATGAAAAGAAGCCTGTATAAGTGTAGTTTCACACTCGGGCACATTGGTCACACTCCCACTAATATTGGATTTTTTAAACTTGTTGAAGCATTGCTATAGACTCACTCGGGCGTCTTTTCACAAAGTATAAATGTACGTGGCTTACCGCTATCAGCATGTCACCGTCTCGCTGCATTACCTGCCAAGACGTCTACGTTCAACAGTCTTATGCAACAAAGTGCCTGCCACCGTAATATAAATTGAACCTTTGCAGATTTGTTGCCATGTTTTTGTTACGCAATAAAGACCTACAGCAGAACAATCCTCTCGAGATTTTCGCAACCCACCTCTGCAGGCAAAGGAGGGGACATGGGTGAACTGCCAGCTCATCACTGCATGACACTACAACTGTGAACCTGACTCTTGTGCAGTGTAAGTTTCATACAGGCAAAAAAAACTGTCATTGCAAGAATCAAATCAATTAATCGGAAGTAAGATACCGACTTCAGGTTTTTCCAGAAATATTTGGTTCCTAATCCCAATTTCCAGGCGGGGGGCAAATGCCCGCTTTGCCTCCCCTGCCCTGCGGACGCCCATGCAATCATTGACTATTTTATATCAGGTTCTATAAACAAGGCCAGCTCATCTAATGAAACAAAGAAGTGTTTTTCACTAATTGTTAGCATAAGTTTAAATTTAACATCTTTAGCGAGTAATGTGCAGTACAAAAGTATTTTGGCGATGGTTTTTAATGAAATCAAGTGTCATGTCAACACCTCTTTAGGTCTTGTGGGGGGGATGCATCCCCTGCATCCCCCCTGTGTCCGCGCCTGCATCGTGCAATCCTGAAAAATGAACACTTGGAAGAATTGATTTGCACAGCTTTTAACAACCTACTGTCCAGATTTTTGGGGACTAGAAAATTAAACAAAAACTTATTACTGACAATTGCTGTACATCAATTAATGTAAAACTTGCATTCTTTACTGCATTTGTATTGACCCTACAAACCCTTGGTTTTGTGGTTCGTTGGTGCTTTTGATTTTCTGCAAATGACTCTTCGATTGAACAAGTTTACCCACCCCTGGTTTATGCTATGTGTAAAAAGCGTGAGTGGAAAAGAAGCAGTGCCGCCAACAAAACGCATTCTTTGCAACCAATGCCCCATCTAAGGGTGCTCAAATGTGCAGTACCACCAGACCATTTGCGTAGTGAAATCTCATCTCACGTACTTGCAATATTCCAAATCATTGGAAAAGCATGATAAAAACGAGAAGCTAGTTGAATTAAATGTGTTGTTTTGTTCGTATTTTCATAAGATTTTACAATTATTCGGAAAATTCACAAAGTTTATAATTCATTTAGAACTCTGCTAACCCAGTCTTAAAATATCCAGGCTCAGTAAAGCAAACATTTGCTCAGTGTAAAGTTTTCTTTCAAAGAAACACTGTTATGCAACTGTTGCCGTAACATTGAACATTTTCTTTTTGTATACGTTCATTTGCGTTGCATGTTGCATCGTCAACAACCTGAAAGGGATAAGCAAAATGTCGACTTTGCCAATCCATGCAAAAATTTCTGTGGACGCCTATGATATTTACGCATGAATCTCCGGGTAGTATGTCTTTTTATCCGCAACAACTGCAAACACAGACGAATCCGGTTAATCGCGTAGCCATTAGCCAATTTGCCAAGCTTTTTTATGCGTTTAACCGGAATATGCGATTATCCGTATAAAAACAAATATCCGTAAGTTTACAGCCCTACTGGACTTCTGTCCACATGCTTGCTACCTGACACCGTTGGTATGTTATAGCTTGACACCGAACGCGGATATTTCTAGAACTGTGGGATACAAATGTGCTTCTAGATGTTCTAAAAATCCCTTGCTCCTAATACAGTATTTTAAATTCTGAAATCCTTCAGTGTTTAGCAAAAAAGTAGTCATCAGTTGAAACGTTAATTCGATGTTGTTGCGGGCCCGTACGTTGCATGTTGTCTTAAACGTGCGCACTGCGTGTGTGACGTAATAATTGCCTGTATCAATCGTGGAACGTTTCCCGCACTCGCAGCCATTTTTCTGCTTGCTTTGGATTGTGCAATGCAGTTGTGAACATGTTTATGTCTCACAGCTGTCATGTACGAAGATTTGTGGAACTGCAGGATATAGAAATGCTTCTGGAAGTTCTAAAAATTTTTGGTTCTGATACAGCTGGGCGCTGTTCGTAAAGACTTAACTGATTTGTTAGCCTGTGGCGCCATGAAGCTTTTATACTCCCGATGGCGTTTGTTGTGCATCATTCGGTTGGGGCATTCACCAAATGAATCTTGTTGATGTGGAAGAACAGAAAGAGTGCAGCCAAACAAGTAGCGAAGTTAAAACAGTGTATCGTCCGCGGCGAAACGCACAGCATAATAACGCGTGTTAAACTGCTAGACACAGCATAATTCCCCATTTGACGACTGTTAGTTTTCTGCTAGACACAACATAATTCTGCATTCCAAACTTTGAAGTGCACTGTGCGCAGTGCTTCAGAAAAGTAGCAGTCGTCAAATGCAACTAAAATTCATTCCAAGTTGGTGTACAGTAACCTACAGGTGCACCATTTCTGTTCTGTAAAGAATTTAACACATCTTGTGCAAAGCACAGTTGCATGGGTCGGGTCCTTATCCAATGCCATAAAATAAACTTTAAAAGTGCTGCTTTCGAGACAAAGCTTCACACCCGTGGCAACAAGGCACAACCAGATAGCCCTGTATACAATGTGCTTAAGCCTGGAAGTTGAACGCACGGTGTTGATTTTGGCACGTCGGTGAAGGGAGTCGTTTCGGCAACAATTGCTTAATCGGATTAATGGCACCACAGGTTTTCACACTATCTGAGCAGTGCGCTTTACATTCTTTTAAAGTTAACTATGCGATTAAGCGTTTGAAGTTTACAAATGCGTGGTACATTTCAATGCGAATAACCGATTTATGCAAATAACCGGTATGCAATTAACCGGACTATTTTCTGCACGTGTGAATGGCTTTGGTTTGGGATTCTAGAATCCTATGCGATAAAGCGGTTTATGTGTTTAACCGGTATGCAATTAGCCAAAGTCGTCTGTATCTTCGTTTTTGTCTGCAATACAGTTGAATCATGTTGTGAAGATATACAACAACGTCTAGCAGTGGTTGTAGAAATAAAAAAGCATCTCGGAAAGTGTTTCATGTCAGATACTTTGTGCTGGAAATATTTGTTTGTTTTGTGGTACCATTATTACTACTACTTTGATGAACAACTTTTATGGATGAAAACCATTAACTGAATGGTAATTTTTACGTTTCAGTTCACGTTTTTGTGCTCCAAAGGCCGTTTGTTATATTTGTAGGTGTTTTGATCAGCTGTAAAATTTTCCTATTTATCTATCGATTACAACCGTATTTTTCGGGACCATAAAGGCACACCGGATTATAAGGCGCCGTATCAAATATTGAATGTTAACTGCTCTTTTTTCATACATAAGACGCAATAAATGAAGCAAAACTTAGGTAAGTCAAACTGTATTCAACTCTTTCACAATAATTCCTGAGTGCCGGAGTCGCCACTGGAAGTTTTAACCTGTCATTACATGCGAGGGAGTTTAATCTGTCACGCATGCCTAATCCGCTGGACACGAACAGAACAAAATAAAAGTTTTGCATGTGTTTGATTCGGTGTGCGCCAATGCAGTCAGGAGCCTAGCAGAGTAATATGATCTGTGGTATGTGCTATAAACTACTCTCGGACGCTTCTCACTGCAATTGTTGTTGGTTTATTACACAACACGATGGTCTGTTTACAAATAAATCATAACTAGCAATTAATAAATAGCACCGCTTACTGCGTTCAATTGGTTCTAGATGAGAAAACAAGACCAGATCCATGCATTAGGCGCACCTGATTATAAGGCGAATTTGCGATTTTTGAGAAAATTAAAGGATTTTTAAGTGCGCCTTATGGTCCAAAATAATGGTAAATGGAGAGAAACAGCATTGCTTATCATCTTTCAAAAAAAGGAGCAAAAGTTTAGTCATACGTGTTGAAAGCTTTGCTGCTTTTAAATGGTTAAACAGTTAGACCGTTTGATACAAAACATTTTCACCAATAAATCACCAAAGGCTCGAATGATAAGCTCTTCAAGGACTTTCCGCATTTTTTGAATTTTTTTTCGGATTTTTTTGGGATTTCAATGCAAAACTGTTGAATTTGATGTCCATAGGTAGGTTCACGTTTCGATCTCGTATGTCTTTCATATAAGTGTAACCCGCGAGCTTTGCAGCAAACAATTCTACTATAATAAACAAACAAAATGATCTAAAACTCAACGCTTGCAGTTTCCCGGAAAGTTGGTTACTAATTGATGAAACGTGTTTTTTTGTTGTTGGGCTTTTTTTGATAGCGTTTTTTTGTAAGTTTTGATATTTTTCTTCCAAACCAATGTTTGGATTCGCCAGTAATCGTTTTTATTTTGTTCGACCTGTGCGTTTTTTATCTGAAAAGTCTTTGCTGTATGCTGTTTTAAATTTTGAAAAACTTAACTTTCCTCGCATCCAACAACAAGTCGGGCTGGAAAAAGTCAGGCTAACTTTACGCAAGTTTCAAGCAAGTACTGCACATGTGTAATAAATACCGCAATCGTCTTGACATGAGCATAGACCAGAGATGAGCGGAGTCACATTCTTCAGACTCCAACTCCGCTCCTGGTTCACGCTTTGAGACTCTTGCTCTGACTCCGAAAATTTTAGATGCATCAAATCCGATTCCTGTTTACACTCCAAAAACTTTCAAGTAGGCTAACTTATGTTAAAAAGATGCTGTCTATTTTGCCTCATGATGCAAAAAATATGCCGTGGCTATTTTGCCTTTGATAGAACACAAATGGTTGAATGGTCACGTCACTAGCACAATACAGAGAGACACAACATGTTGAGGTTTAAAGTGATGGCTTAGCTTATTCTTTACACAACGCAGACAAACAGCCACTAAAAGCTTGCCCACTTTTAAATTAGACTTTACAGTCAGCTATGTAGGTCATGCATTCCAAACTTGTCATGTGATCACTTCAAAAAATTGTGTGGAGCTACTGACAAAATAACTTCAGAACTGTTTTTGTCTCATGAGGCACAATAGAGGCTGCTTATCACATATACTGTACACCTTAAAAGCGTAGGTTCTACTGTAATTAAATTATGAAGTGGAAACCATTGGAACAATAGTTAGTAGTTCAAGCTTCAATATAGATGACAAGTATTTGAAGTGAGTGTTAATTTGCAATTTTTACAAATGACTCATTTTCAATCTCCGAGGACCGGAGCTGATCACCTGTTCACAAATATTGAATCGTACTTTAACCATCATGTGCTCAGATAAAACTCTGAACTATGACTATGCCAAACTGAGCCACATGAATGTGCAATAAAACCATACAAAAAATATTACCAACTTGAACATTTACATTACGTATAACTTACGCTACAATCCCTTTAAAATTTATAATCATAGACAACAGTGATGTAAAACAATATAGGTTATCTTCAAAGCTGCAACTATCAGGACAAACAATAATAAAAGTCTTCGCTCAACTGTTGTAAAAGTAAAAACGACACCAACGTTTCAGTCAACTGACAGCAGGCTTTCATCAGGGCAAATGGCGACTCGAGCAGGGGAGCATTGAAATCCACTAAACGCGTGTGATTGGATGACGTGGTGATAACACAGATTACGTTGAAGAGGCACATTAGATAAGGGAGAACAGATAAAGCGGAATAAAATAACAGCAAGGTAAAATACGATAAAATGTAAAATGGGGATAAAATTACAGCAATAAAAACAAACTGTGCGTTGTGTCTAAAAAACGGATCAAAACATAATACCATATCAAGTCAGTCACAGCCAAATGTCGCTTTATAGATATTTGGGAAAAAGTCTGAACTTTTTTCGTTAATGACGTTGGGCGTGGAATTAATAAAAAATGATTCAATAAAACGTCTTTTTCTAAAATCGTTCTCAAAAGCAACAATCTGAGTTTTTGACCAGTTCATTCGGTGATCCAATTCTAATGTGTGTTTAGCAAGGGCACTCTTTTCTGGATGAAAGTGTTTTATATAGTTAATGTGCTCTTTTTTACGAGTGTTGAATGACCTTTTTGTTTCTCCAAAGTACTTTTGGTCGCAATTACCACACGGTACGCAATATACCGCGCCTTGGCGTTCAAAAGGGTGGACAGGATCTTTTCCATTTCGAAGTTTGTCGCCAATTGTTCGCATTGGTTTAAAAAACGCTTTGATTTTGTGATCACTTAGGCATCTTTGCAGCTTTTCCGATAATCGATAATCCACGATAATATGGCAGTACCACTGAGGATCGTTTCGCTGTCGTTTTCTTGGTGTTGTTCGAAATTTGTGATAGAGTCGTCAACGCAGGCGGATAACCATTGTTCTTGAGTGCTAGTTGAACGCGATTGATCTCTTCTTTGTAGTTGGTTTCACTGGAGGTCAGACGTTCTGCTCTGCATAGTAATGTTTTAATAACTGCTTTTTTATGTTGTAGAGGATGGTCTGATCGAAAATTCAGATGTCGGTCTGTGTGAGTTGGTTTTCTGTAAACAGTATAGTCCAAATAGCCGGTATTTTCACGGGTTAGTTTCACATCCAGGAACGCCAGAACTCCATCACTTTCTGTTTCTTTTGTAAATTGAACAATAGGTTCAATGCTATTTAAAAATTTGAAAAATTGCTGCAAATACTCCCGTTTTATGACAACAAACGTGTCGTCTACATAACGTTTCCAAACTTTAGGTGGGTGGTGGAATTCTGACATTGCTTTATTTTCAATGTCTTCCATAACTAAATTCGCCAAAATGGGTGACACTGTTGAACACATAGGTGTCCCAAATATTTGTTTAAAGTACTTTCCTCGGAATGCAAAATATGCTGATTGCATACAAATATCCAATCCCTCGCAAACGTCTTGTAACGACCAATTTGTACGTTCTTGAAAGTTGTTACATTCTGTCAGTCTTTTCTTGGCTATTTCTACTGCTAAAGTTGTCGGGATATTTGTGAACAATGATACGTCAAAAGACACTACAATTTCATCGTCTTCCAATCGCAAGTTGGTAATGGATTCAACGAAATCACTTGAATTACGTACATGAAATTCCGTGTTGCCAACCAGTGGTGCTAAAATATTGACAATCTTTTTAGACAAGGCGTATGTTGGCGTACCGATAAAAGACACAGTAGGACGTAGTGGAATATCAGGTTTGTGGACTTTAGGTTGGCCGTATAACCTCGGTGCATGGGCATCTGAGCTTTTCAAGTTGAAGCATTCACCTTGTGTAATTTTTTGGTTATCTAAAAGCCTTGAGATAAACTTGTTAAGCAATTTTTCAGTTTTTGCAGTCGGATCTCGTTTAAGATTTTCATACGTTTGCCCTGATGAAAGCCTGCTGTCAGTTGGCTGAAACGTTGGTGTCGTTTTTACTTTTACAACAGTTGAGCGAAGACTTTTATTATTATTTGTCCTGTTGGCTGGTTCTGGAACATGTTTATCAGGACAAACGTCCAACTTTGTTCAGTATGGCTCCAATATGTGAGCAGAGGTTGGCCGATGCAAGCGGTGGCTAGACTAGAAATCTGCATAAGTGACAATGCGAATAAACATTGTATTTTGTACTACTGCACATTACTTCTAACATCATGGTCAAATCCTGTCACTAGACCTACAAAGTACAGTTAACAGTGTATAGGTCATTTCGGCACACTGTTATTTCTCTATAATCTGCTTTGTTAGTCGTTGTTTTTCTCATGTGTCTTGTGTTATTGCCCACATCATTAGCCAAACATTCTCGTAGTTACGGCATGGATTTCGAAATTCCCGAACTGCATTGTCACGTACACACCGTATTGTGCACAGGCCATAACTTTCAAACCTTCATTAGTGGTGAAATGCTTGGTACTCCCACCCAGTGTCAGACTTTCGTGATATACGACGACACTGGTCAGAAAACACATCTAAAATTAACTCCACTCTGTTTGACAAGCATCATTACAGAAATTAGGTCCCTTTGAAATTTCGATTGGCTCTTGAACAGACCTTAATGTTGACTCCTCCTCCAGCCTAAAATGCAAACTCCGACCGGAGTCCACTCCGGCACTCCGACTCCGTGATCATCTCTGGCATAGACTGGTGGTGGAAAAGCCATACGGCCAGTGTTGCCACTCTTGCATGCAGAAAAACTCCAGAATTTACCCTGAAAAAAAGCCAGAAAAAAATACAAAACCCAGACATATGAAATGTTAAAAAATAGTCAAAATAAAACTTGAAATGTATGCTACCGGTGCTTGCACATAGAAAATTAAGGTAATGTGCCTTATTTGCATCAGATTTTTAACAAGTTCAAGTCTATTTTCAACTGACAATTTACATGAAGTAGGCTATCAGCAAATCTACTGTAATGTGTGCAATAACATAAAAGGTTCATTAGATCTGAAAAACGTTGAATGTTTTCTTTTACCTTCATTTAAATGCACAAATTGAAACATTTACATGATGCATTCAAGATTTTACAGTTTTCTTTTCACCCAAATCACTGCAATATCTAATTTAACATTCAAAATTATTCATTCATATCATACCTATCACAACGCACCTGTAAAACACTGAACAGATTCCTAATGGTTTATTGTTTCATATGACTCAGCCAACAAGCAGAAGCATCATAAATGCCATCGCATGCAGTAAGCCAACCATTAGCGAACATTAAAGCAAATGAAAACACAATGGCACAATAGGTGATCAGTGTAAACAAAGAGGGGCGCTGTGTCATATAGGATTGGCGAAAGACCGTGGCGGTCATCTAGTCAACCAACCCCGTTTATAATTTTTTGACAAGTGTTGAGAAACAAAAGTTGGACATCAAATAAGCACAATGAAAAGAAAAACAAAAACAAAAAAACGAATGAACGCAGAACATGGTGAAGAAAATGTACAGGTGAAACCGCATGCCTATGTACACAGATGAGTGGATCGAATT
>Ga0210059_1015719_pt1 | contig 11010 bp, 3 predicted proteins | sample Ectturendosymbi2_FD_188042 | JGI IMG/M metagenome (GOLD analysis project Ga0210059, IMG submission 188042) | Ecteinascidia turbinata endosymbiont from Florida, USA - Sample 2 (SPAdes) (version 2) | ecosystem: Host-associated > Tunicates > Ascidians > Unclassified | place: Key West, Florida... | reverse complement strand
ACTGCGAGGTAGTATATTTGTACATGAATTTGCTCACTTCAAGGTTGAATATATCTTTTAGTTGGAGAATTTTTTGCATTTTATAAATGGTAGTAACTTTGTTAGTCAAAAGTTTATCTGTGTTTAAGCATCTCATGACATGGTTTAAAACAGCCGATATTGGCTGCAAATGACATGAAGCAGCTTTTCCCCAGGCAATAATCATATACTGTGCTTGTGAGTTTATTAAGCTGTGATACAACATACATAATATGTGGTTATTCACATAATGTTTAACTTTATACATTACACCAACATATTTGGATATAGTACTACACAACTGTTTACAATTCTCTTTCCAAGTCAGTTTTTCATCTACAATTACACCAAGATACTTGTAGTTTCAATACGATTTCTGTTTACATTTATTACAAAGGATTCAGCGCTCTATATTTTGTTTTGGGAAGTGTTTAGTGAGAGTTTGTTTGCGGTTAGCCAATCCATTACTTTTGTCATTTCATGATTAACCGAGTTTTGTAACTTCGCCAGATTGTTGTCGCTTTGAACTAAACTGTATCATCAGCAAAAAGTATACTTTTCATAGAATTTGACTTTGGTAAGTCATTTATAAATATTAAAAAAAACAATGGGCCTAAATTGATCCCTGGGGGACCCCAGAAATAATTGAATTTAAAGATGATTTAATATTTCCCCCTTGAACGTACTGTTTTCTGTTGGAGAGATAAGACTGTATTAGTTTGAGCGCATTTCCTCTTACGCTGTAATGCTCGAGTTTTGTTAGCAAAATAGCGTGATTCACTGAGTCAAATGCTTTTCTTAGATCTAAGAAAACTGCACATGATATAAGTTTTTTATCGAGGTTCTGAAGAAGGTTTTCGTGCAAGTCTGTAATAGCCAGGGATGTGGAATGGTTGTTGCAAAAACTGTATTGTTCCTGACTCAACAAGTTGTTTTTGGTAAAATAATTGTTAAGTCTTCCGTACAGTACCTTTTCAAAAATTTTTGAAAAGTATCAACTCAGTCATACTTCAGACAGTATGCTGTCTGAGACTGTTAACTCAGTCATACTTCAGACAGTATGCTACAAACCATTTTCAGATTTCGGACGCAGGATTTAGCTGCTAGCCCGAAATCAATCTTGGCAAAAGAGACAAAGTAAAATTCCTTTGTTGTTTGAAATTCGCTTTTATGCTCTTTTCTGGAAATCTGTCAAATGATATTTTTGGAGGGGTCGTCAGTACATATTTTGTGTACACAGCTGTATTACATTTGCTTTATTTGAGTTTTAGATAGGGGTTGTTGGGCTAGAATGGGTTGCTGTAATGGTCACGTTACAAAAAAGGTTGAAAACCACTGGTTCAGTACGACAGTAAGCAATGCACAACAAAGACAAGAATAGTCATTCAGGACTGTACGCAGGGCAACCCATGAGAGAAAAGGTTCACATTTGGCTATGAAGTTTGTATGCAGCTAATTTCATTTATTGCCTCTGTGATTACTCTTTGTTCGTTTATCAGAAAATCTTGTGTGTGTACGTGTTGGAAAAAGTGAAGACCATTTTACATTTTTTTAGTCATTCACCAACAATCTTTAATGAAAAGTATTTTTGTTGAAAATGGACGCATTTTAGGAAAATCTACAAGGGGGCCTAAGTTTCTTTTGATCTTGACGGCACATTGTGGACACCAGCCGACTTACAAAAATCTTAGAGGGAACACTGTTTGAATGTATTGCTATTCTTTATAATAAAAAAGTAAAATGAGTATAGAAGTGTTATGATCCTTATGGATAATTTGAAATTATATTTGCTGAAAAGTCTAAAGCAAAATTAAGCATATATTTTCTGTTTTAAATCATTTATTTTCTGCGTGGTTTATCTTTCATAAAAATTGCACCTATATCCAATATTTTAATTTTTAAACGGTGTGCACATTTAAACTTTGCCATAGGTGCCATTTTGCATAGATAAGCCATTGCTGGGCTCAACCCAACCTAAAAACAAAATAATCCGCAACACAACTGGCAGAGACAGGCTATCGAGCAAAGGTGCAGCCAGGGGGGCCGCAAAGGCTAGAGCCCTTCCTTTAGCAACTTATCCAATAAAAAATTATTGTGTTAATTTTATCTACTCCGTGAAATTTTTACCAATTTTTCAGTTAGGATCTGTTACATTGCAGAAAGATTGGCGGTAGTACTAGCAGGCGAAGCAACACAATTTTGGAATCAAATTAAGCAGTTACGAATTTCCTGGCTTTGCGCAATAACCAAACTGCTCCAACTTCCTTCCTGCGTAGTCATACCAGTATCCACAGCAAAAGCTCGGTCTAGCTTTCCTTATAGGGGTTTGTGGCAAGTTTGACTGATTTGAACTGTTTCCGGACGAGAAGATTGAGCTGGAGAGCTGTTCAAATCCTATAAAGAAGCTCAGAAAATCTTGTAGTTTGGATTTTTTAAAAATTGGAAAGTTTTGGATTTTAGTTTTTTGTGGGTGTCATCATAATTGGGGTATGTTTACACAATTTTGGCCCAAGTCCCCGGGCCCCAGCATCAAGAGGAACTTTTCTGACGCTATTTTTTAGTAAAAACTAGGCAAAATCTGCATCTATAGAGCCACTGATTGGCCATCTAGCATTTGTAGTTAGTCAGAAAAAACAAATTTTGGCAAAAATGTAAAAATAGATTTTTCACCAAAATTTTTGTTGTCACGTTTTGCTTCTAAAAGTTCTCCCCCTTAGCAAAATTCTGGCTGTGCCATTGCTGCCAGGTATACATTACATTATGAATACCTTCTCATGGGGTTGAGCACAGGTACTCCAGCAAGATTGATAACAGCTGTAACACCTGTTGGCAAGCCGTTGTTTTCAATGTCGGCCTGTTGAAAAAGTGAACACTTACAGTCTATTATCTTAGTAATAAAGAACTTCAAATACCAAGAACAATTGAAGACAAAGTTCATCAGAGCCTCATGTTTCATGTCAAACAACCAAGAAATGTGGAATTCCTAGCTGACTTCAATCATTACATAACTACTAAAGATGATTTTGGGATTTGCAACTAAAGACTTCGTAAAACCCATGGCGAAAGGAAGGCAGTTCATTAACAGCAAACCACAACACTTTAAACGTGGCATTAAAGTCAATCCTATCCCATTAAAACACAAAGTTTGATTCTGTGCAGCCTTCTGTTTTTTGCTTTGGTCAAAATATCATTTCTGTCTTGGTATATATATCTTTAAGTTTCAAGCTCTTATGCCAAATAGCATCTTTTGACTTTTGATGAAGGAACTTGACAATTATAGATTTGGATGTAAATCATTTGATAGGGCTAACCTGCATGCTGCACTGATTTCTGAACCTGTGATTTTAAGACCAGTTGCACAATGATTTTCTCTGTATTTTCATTGCCCTTGTAGGCAATCCCTTTTATCTCTAGGGAGCTTTTGCTGTTATCTTTCTCTAAATCAGTGGTTCTTAACCTTTTGTTTACCACGTCACCTTAAGTACTTGTCATTTGTTTCATGCCCCCTAGCTATCAATGTGTTGTAAAATCAAATGTATTGCTTTGTGAATTTATTGATCGAACTTTCAATGCTGTACAGCACTTAGGGCTTGCACCCACTGGAAATTTATTGAGTTTAGAACCACTGCTCCAAATTATTTGCTTTAGTCTGTGTCCATGCTTTGCTTATCATCATGCAGCAACAGTTCATTTCAATCTTGTATTTTCATTCTACAAACTCTTGTTTATATTTTTCATAGTTTCCAACTGATCTTAGCTTATTCACATTTGACGCCTAGGTATTCTTGATTTTTTTGAATTTCTTGTATTTTATTCATCAATAATGATAGAGTAATGAAGCAGTATCATCATTAATGATACAGTCTTTTGCTGAGCAGTTTAAAAGGTTTACATGAACTTCAGCAATTTTTTGACAGCGCAGCTACAGTCAGCTTCTTAGTTGATTCAGACATTGTTTTGAAGGCTACTGTTCGTTGGATTACTTATTTTCAACAAAATGATCTAATACGGGCTAGTTTTCACACAGAAGCCTCATAGTTTTCACCAAAACAAGCAATTTTTTTGACTTTTCATATATAGTCATTACTGGAAGCAACTATTTCACCATTCACACTTAATACTTACCCACGTAATGTATTTTTCATGATTCTGCTGGTGTCGTGAAATCGTTACGACATCATAACCAGATCTACGTAATAGTTGGCAAAGACAACTTCCAATGAATCCAGTTCCTCCACCTTCAAAATAATCACAGCAGTTTAACACATAAAATTTTACTATGAAATACATGCAATTATCTACAATTTACACCATGTTTAAAACACATAGACACAGGGTTGAGAAAAACCCAGTTCATTTAAAAAAAAAACAACCTACCAGGGTTTTTTTAAAAACCTGTCTTTTCAAAGAAACAAAATTTTGTTCTTTTTTGAGGAAAATGGATAAACCCTATTCTGAATTGTTTTTATTCCATCATGCAATATCACTATTTTCAGAATTACAAAATAATAACTTGTTAAACCTATAATGGCATTCAAAATTGAGGACAAAGAAATGTACCCCATCTTTGTTTTCACAAAGGGTAGTTGGTCAGTTCACTCGTAAGTGGTAAGGTTTGGCAAGCATGTGCACAGCAAACAGAGAAAAACCATTCCCACACAAACTCTGCATTTTCATGTCAAGATTATGCGCATGCCCTGCTAGTTCAGCATCTATAGCAGTGTTTCTCAAACTTGTTTATTCTATTGCCCCCTTTTCACTCTCAACACGTCATTTTCGCCCCAAGCCTAATAAAGCAACACAAGGTAGTAAATTGAAAGAAAGCATTAAATAGCTGAACGAAGCAACTGTAATACGATGCTAACATTATGTTCAGAATTCTTGTGAAACTAATCCAAGTGGCACATAGACAATACAGAGTAAAAATTTAACAGATAAATTAAATTGCTTTAGCAACAACCTCCAATGATTATCATAGTAAATTAAAATTTGCAAGCTAACAAGTCATAATAGTAGGCTACTGAAGTTAACTCAATGATTGATTAGTGGTTGAGCATTTTCGCACCCTTGCCCCTCAAAATAGCCCCATGAAGGCAAATCTGCCCACTTTGAGAACCACTGATCTATAGAGTGTGATGATTTGGTATGGCCCGAAATCAGAAAAGTTTAAATGCAGAGAAGGCAGAAAAATTGGTTAAAATATACTGATTGTGCGGAGCTGAACAAGATAAACATTACAATTTTCTGTTCGATTTATTCTTCTCTTTTTTCAAGTCCTTTAAATTTCGTTGCTGTTTGTTTTGTTTGATTAAAAAAATTACAGTTAACTGTACAAGTATCTTGCTTATTTTATTTTTTATTTCTTAGTATATTTTTCAAAGGAAAAGTAAAGAATGGGTTTTGTGGTGGGTTTCATTGGCTTTTTTTAAGTGGGCTTTTTAAAATAAAACGGTGGATTTTTTTGGGTCAGTTTTTTTTACAACAACCCTGCTTAGACAGTTACAAAAACTTGTGATTTCTCAAAATCTTGATTCAAATTAGCACAAACAAATTAGAAGTTTTTTAGGTCATTATATTTCCTGACATACAAAATATGATTTTTCAAAAAACAAGATCCTGAAATAAATATCGAAAATTCCTGATAATTTGTTAGGTCAAAAATCACAAAGTAAACATTAACAATTATTAGGTTCACGTAAACCAACAGCAATGAAGAAGTGTACAAGTTGCACGTAACACTCCAGAAATAGCAAACAATCTAACTTGATAAGTGGCACATCAGCAATTCACCATGAGAGACTAACTACCCAGATATTGTGTACTTATGGTTAAACTTAAGATTGAACATACAACAGCCCAGCACTTTACCTTTAGTAACCAGAAGTTAATGTCCAAACCTGCATGCAAGCCAGGTGTTTCCTACCAAAAAGTAAGTTGCTGCCTATCTTAAACTTCTCAAATGTCAAACTTACCATGGTAAAAACTAAAAATAAATATTTATATCCCTGACACTCATATCAACAATAAAACGCCTTCACTGTTTGGAGGTTCCAATACATGGATAAAGTCAGAGTGGCAATATATTAATGGCACTTTCAATTTAAAAAATGTAACTAAAGTCACTAGAGAAATAATGACAAAGGCTGGTTCAATACAATATCATATCTTGCTACAAAACTCATTGCATCAGAGGCATATCAATTTTATTGGTAAGCATAGAGAATGCTTCAGATGGGCATGAACAAGTAAAATCTTCTTACCTCCTGCACCAATAAATAAACAATACAAATATATACTGAAAATCTCAATTTAGTGTAATTTTACATAGTATTTATACAAATATATACTGAAAATCTCAATTTAGTGTAATTTTACATGGTAGATCCAAGTCCAAACATTAGAAAATGGCATAACTTGATCAATGCAGAGTGCACACAATATTAGCTATATTACATCAGATTAGGTTTAGATTTGACTTTGTTCTACTAATTGAGGCATGACAGTCATGAGTTCATCATTCTAAAGAATTGCTTTTTTGAACAGAATTTTTGGTAACATGCAAACAAAAAAATTAACCTGAAACAAGCCTTAATTTATTTAACACCATTTGGTGTTTCACGAAACAATTTCAAACAATCATGGACACAGTTTGGTGGGGGACACAGGGAACGCATCCCCCCACTTTTCAGACAGTGGATATAATATGCCATGTCCCTCCAAATTTTTCTCTTTAGGTTTTGTAATATATTGGTTTCACATCAAGCAATGTCCCCCTCACATTTTACAACAAAATTGCACTCATGCAAACAAAACATAACAGAGTCTTTTTCTGTTAGGCTTATTTGCAAAAACTTTCAATAATTTATTTACAAAACACACTCTCACAAACACGAAGTAATAAGTTTAAATACCAACATATATAGCCCAGGTGTGCAATGATGAAAAACGTTTAGGTGAAAATTATATCAATATTTTCATCCCTGTTAGTGTTTCATAATTTTTGACTTGACATTTATTGGGGAAATGCAGTCTAATTAAGGTGTTGAGCAACCATTCATGCCATGGTATTCGCACAGTTTTAGACTTTTGCTTTGAATGAAGGAAGTAATAGTCACAAATGATAGATATTGCTTGATGGTTATCATTTCAGATCCACAAGCCACATGCTCCAAAGCTAAGGTCACAAGCTCCAAAACAATGCCATCTGAAAAATTTTGGAACAAAAAACACTGCAAGTCAAAAACTACATAAAACAACAATTGTCTTGTAAGACAAAAAGTTTGGTGAAGCAAAACAACAATACTTACAGAAAAGTTAAGGCTTGCAGTGTTTTGCCCTTTTTTTCCATATTACATTACCCAAATGGTATTCTGTACCTACTACCTGGTATTAAGTGACATCATTTGGCCCTAACAACATCAAAACGTTAACTCAAATATTTGGTCTCATATTTTAGGCCTACTTGCCTACTCATTCACTGTACAAATAAGAAATATTTTTACTTAATAACAAAATCATCAAAACAAAAATGACAAGCAAAAAGTGAGCAATCAAGGATCATGGATACTGCGTTACTTACCTACAAGCACAATCTTAGAGGACATTGCTTGTAAAACACCAACGAAAAGCAATGTGGGCAAATTGGGACCTAAAGCCGACAAAAAATCAAAATTATATGAAACCCGTGGCCACTAAGGTAAAGCTAACCCGACATTTCCAGCCCGGCTATTTAGTTGGATGCGAGGAAGGTAAATTTCTTCAAAAGTCAAAACAGCACATGAGCACACAACAAAGACTTTTCAGATCAAGAAATCGCACAGGCAGTGTAGAATAATATAATTACTGGTTGATCGAAATACTGCTTTGGAAAAAAAAGCACAAAAATTTACCAAAAACGCCGTAAAAAAAGCCCAACAAAAAAAAACCACATGTTTCAACAAATATCAACCAATCTTCCGGGAAACATATAGTGATGACCTTCACATCATTTTCTTTGTCTATTATAGTAGATTTGTTTCCTGCAAAGATCGCGGGTTACACTTTTATACGAACGACATACGAGACCGAAACGTGAACCTACCTATAGACATTAAATCAAAGAATTTTCCATTAATATCGCGCTCCACACTGCTCGATTCAATTTAAAATTTAATAACTTTCCGGTAAACATATAGCAATCAGTTTTGTGTCATTTTCTTTGTCTATTATAGTAGAATTGATATCTGCAAAGATCGCGGGTTACACTTTTATATGAACGACATACGAGACCGAAACGTGAACACACCTATAGACAGTAAATGCAAAAATTTTGCTTTGGAATCTACTGCACACTGCTCGATTCAATTTAAAATTTAATAACTTTCCGGGAAACATATAGCAATCAGTTTTATATCATTTTGTTTGTCTATTGTAGTAGATTTGTTTCCTGCAACGATCGCAGGTTACGCTTTTATATGAACGAAATACGAGACCGAAACGTCAACCTACCTATGGTCTGTAAATGCAAGAATTTTCCAATAAAATCGCCCTGCACACCAGAGATGATCGGATAGTGGAAATTGTTACTATTGCCTCATGAGGCAAAATAACTGCTCGAGTTATTTTGCCTTTAGCTGAATACGAATGGCTGAAGTAGTCACATGACAAGTTTGCAACACAGGTCCTACTTAGTTGACCATGACATCTGCAACAGCTCAAGTCCCACATGCATGGACAAGTGTTGAAATGGCTTCAGGGCTGGCAAGCAGTTAACAGCTTCTTGTTTGCATTAAGTGAACTGCAGGCTAAACTTTAACTCTAAGCACTGCATCTTGACCCTAAACCTTGACCATGAGCATTGAGCCTAAATCCTAACCATGAACTCTTAAACCCCAACCAAATGTCTATGCGTGTTGTACTTCCCACATGACCACTTCAATGAATTGTATTCAAATGATTGCAAAATAGTCCCAACACTGGTTTTGCGCCATAAAGCAGAATAGACACTGCTTGAATGCATTGTGCCACTGTTGCAGTCAGAAAGCCCGAGCAGCAAGTGCGCAAAGCTTCACACTGTGGCAGCAAGCAACTTTGAACAATAGAGATCACGAGATCACTCTTGTCGTCACCATTAGTAAGTACTATCAAAATACTATCAATCAGCTCACATGATGTCAAATTTTACTGATTAACTACACGGTTGATTGATCGAATGTTGAGTCGTTGTTGACGTTTGATCGTAGTCCTCATATGACGTCATATAACTTAGAAGGAGTATGGTGGATCACTGCGGTCAAACATGTGGCTGTGGTGAGATCTAAGCGTTTGTGAGTGCTCTTAATTTTTTTTACCTGCGAGTAAAAGCGAATTGTTGGGTCTAAAAACCATTTCTGTGTAAATCTACTAAATGTATAGTTGGATTTGTGTTCGTCAAAATGGATTTCTGTGTGTGTGGAGAAATATAATCTAGCTCGGTATTCTTCAACAGGGATTCCGCGGAACCGTAGTGTTCCGCAAAACATGTAGTGGGTTTACGTTAGTTTTAAGGGTTCCTCGTTGTTTTTAGGGGAAATGATTTCTTGCTTCAGTTTGTTGATGCGTCATTTTGAAAATTTTTACATCACCGTACTGCATTCAGATTCCAAGTAGGTCAGTTAGTTGTACAGGAGGTTGAGTGCAGTTCATAGCCAAAAAAGAAATATTGATAGTTGTTGCGTCGCTTATTGTTCATTGTTGTGCAATTAAGAAGAATGTTATTGTTGCATCACAATTATACGATGTTGCCGATGCACAGTTCACAATAGAGAAAGAAGGCCTCCTTGAACTTTTGCAGTTTATTCAAATGTAAAACCTTTGAAACTCTGTTTCAAATTTACTAATAATGCTGCAAATTTTCCTCATAATTGCCGTTAGTGTTGCTACCTGTGAGAGGAGTTGTTCAAAATTAAAACTGATCAAGAATTACGTAAGATCTAGTATAGCACCTTGCGGTTGAGAAATCTTGCCATGCTGTCTCTGCAGAGCAACAATTGACAGAAGAAATAAATCATGACATTGTCATTGAAGAATTTGCGAACAAAGAGGCAAGAAAAGTTGCTGTGTGGAAAAAAGTAGTTTTCATTTCAGAAATAAAGATGGTCCTTATTTTCATACTTTTTTACTATTTTTCCCTATATGTCAGTTTTGCTTTTTGTTTAACTGTTACTTACAAGGTTTGAGTTTTTGGTGCGTATTTTAAAGCATACCATATTTGAGCATGTGACAGTATTCTAATATTATAATGGTGTAAAAACTAGTTAATATATATATATATATATATAAATTTAAGAGCCAGTCACTATGCAATACCTATTTTTATGGGGCCCCAAACTGAAGGACCGTCCCGGACAGCCCACACTCTAGCTATGCCGCTGCCTGTAACTACATAGCAATGCTAGTCTACAAACCAAAACAGCATTCAAAACAATACACTCGTATAAAATATGTCATTTATATTGAAATGACTGACTAAAAATTCAGTCTAACAAGTCAATGTCATAAAACAACAATTTTGCATATCATGTTTAAGGAAGAAAAAAGATGTCTGGCCTGTTATCATCTAACAACCAGTCAATGCAGGCTCACGTAGACTAGGCTTGAAGACGGCAAAGCCTGGTGCAGACTACAGAGTAAGACCACGTTAAAAGAGCTAGAGTGCTCTAGCTAGTCTAGACTACATTACAGTAGGTCTACATTAACGAGCCTTAGTCTAGGTACGAAGCAAACAATGTCCTTAATTGTATAGCCTACTGAAAGAGCCCTGCGTTGACACACTAGGAACAGCGATTCGTGCCAACAAATTTGGCGTGTCCAATTAGCAGATTAAGAGGGGGAATGGGATTACACTACAGTACAGAGCTTCAGTGATGTCGTGACTCGAGTCAATGACTCGACTCGACTCGACTCGAGTCACGATTTTTCGTGACTCTGACTCGACTCGAGTCACGCTCAGCAGTTTCCTGTGATGACTCGACT
>Ga0210059_1015718_pt1 | contig 11010 bp, 8 predicted proteins | sample Ectturendosymbi2_FD_188042 | JGI IMG/M metagenome (GOLD analysis project Ga0210059, IMG submission 188042) | Ecteinascidia turbinata endosymbiont from Florida, USA - Sample 2 (SPAdes) (version 2) | ecosystem: Host-associated > Tunicates > Ascidians > Unclassified | place: Key West, Florida... | reverse complement strand
TTGGCAGGCTGCAGAAAAAGGTGGGCTGAGAGGGCTGGACATGAAGGCGGGTCGACGGGATGCAGAAAACAGCACGTCAGAGGTATACACAAGAGGGCAGGCCAGCAGGCTGCAGAAAAGGGCAGGCCACCACGATAAACATCTGAAGCTGGCTAAAGTAATAGTTTTTAAGGCATGCGGCCCTTGCAATGAACGGCCAGCCCCAGCTGCCTTGCTGCATAAACCGCCAGCCCGCCGGCCTGCCCTGTTGTGCAGCCCGCCGGCCAGCCGAAACTTAATGTTTTTCAATTGGGAACATGGCCCTCCAGCCTGCCGGCCCTGCGTTTAGTGTTATCCGTCAGTTTGTCACTCAACTGGCGTCGACTTAGTAGCCTACCAGTTAGGTTTCAAGTCTAGCGTACCATGCCAATGGTTGTGGGAAACCAAGACATGGTTGGGGAAAGGTTATATCAAATTGCATTGACAAATTAATTTTTCTGTTCTATCTTTACAATTATTTATTGTGTAACAAAGAAATTAATTTTCTACTCTGGTTACGTCACTGCACATCTGTTAATGATATTCATGCTGACTGACATCCGTTCTTTACATTGTACCCATGCTTCATACTGAAGTTAATGGCCTTGGATGTTTTTCATAATCGACCTCAGAAGTTTTAAATAGAGTGAAGCATATCACAATGCTGTAGCTTCATCATTCATAGGGCATAGGCCATGCGGTAGTGAAGGTAGGTAAAAGAGAAAGAAATAATGCTGCCCAATGGGACAACAACACGAACAGAAAATGCCAACATTTGGAGAGCAATGGCTATGCATTAAACAAAGGTAATTACCTGGCAGTGTTATTACATAATACACAGGGGATGGCTAAAATCAAATCATACTCACACACAAGTCAATATGCTGGTAGTGTTTCCTTTGACCACAGCTAAACGGTGCTGGAAACACTGTTGTTTCCTGGGGTCACCACAGACATATCAACAAATATCTTTGCAAGGCAGCTCAAGAAAGGGCAGTGATCTTGCTATAAAAACTGGTGATTTTGATTTAGTTACACTTGCTGCTATGCTATACCTACTGTACATTATATGTTGTATCTTGGCTACATACTAATACTGTATTTTTTGGACCATAAGCCACACTTAAAATCCTTTAATTTTCTCAAAAATTGAAAGTGGTCCTTATGTGGTATGCCTAATGTATGAATCTGGTTGTGCTTTCTCACCTAGAACAAATTTTATGTGGTAAACAGTGCTATTTATTTAATTGCTGGTTACAGCTTGACTATGAGCACTGCATGTGTTTGATTTTGAAGACTGTCGTGAGGCTTCTGCATAAGTTCAAAATCACAACGATTTTTTTGTAAACAGACCATCATGTTAAGTAATAAACCAATGACAATTGCAATGAGCAGCGCATGTGGTTCCCTGAGTAGCTAGCACATGCCTTAATGTTAAAGCACAGATCGCATTACTCCACAAGGCTCCTGTGCACAGAGCTTATTGTATTAGTCCACGAGGCTCCTGACTACATTAGCGCACACCGAATCAATCATGCTTCATTTAATGAGCCTTATAATCAGGTGCACCTTATGTATGAAAATAGAGCAGCTCATGTTTGAGGTAATTAAACCTGAGCCAAAAAAATATCCCATTTTTTTAAGAAGCTCACTTAAGAAAAAATAAAAATCTACCAAAAAATTCTTTTTCATTTGAAAAATCTGCTAAAGAGTAAAAAGCAAAATAACCAGCACACTTGTGCAGTTATTGGAAATTCTTTTTTTAGTCAAACAGAACGAACAGCAATGAAAGTTGAAGGACTTGATCAAAAGAGAAGAATAATTCAAACACTTTAAGTAAATTTTAATGTTTATCTTCTTCAGCTCAGTAAAATCAGTTTATTTTAACCAATTTTTCTGCATCCAAACTCTTATGTTAGACCATACCAAACCATATGTTGAAAAAATTCTCTAGATGCTGAGCAGGACATGCACATCAACTTGATGTGAAACTGCAGAGGTTGTGTGGGTGTGGCTTTTCTGTTTGTTGTGCGCATGCTTGCCAAGTCTTACCGCTTTGGAGTGAACTGATCAACAATACTTTGCGGAGACCAAACTGGGCTGCATTTCTTTACCCTCAAGTTTGAATGCCACAACAGATATAACAGCTTATTGTGTAATTCTGAAAATGGTCACATTGCATGATGCGACAAAAACAATTCAGAAGGGGATTTTTTTGTTTTTTAAAAAAGAACAAAAACCTGTCTCTTTTAAAAAAAAACAGAAAAACCCAGGTCTTTCTCAACCTTGGAGCAGTTAGCGTTCAATCATTGATACTGCGCCTTATGATACGGTGCCCCTTATGGCCCAAAAAATGCAGTATATGTACTTTGAGATATATATAGGCAGTGTCCACATGATCGTTTCCAGTTTTTGTTTAGGGAAGACTAAACATATCAAGCAAAACTGCTGAACTCTGCCAATTATCTCACCACTTGTATGTCATTGTCAGTTGATTCTCACAGTAAAAAGTTGCTATTAATTTTTTGTAACCATAACTGCAAAACGCTGACTGTAAAGCCCAACTCTAAATCCTAACTGTAAACCTTAAACCTCAACACCAAATGCTAAACCCTAATTCTAAACCTGTGTCTGCTTGAAAGATTTTAACACTTTGAGACCTGGGTTAATTCAAGCGGTTCGAAAAAAACAGCTGATTCGCACGTGGCTTTGCGTGGGAATTTCTCCGCTCCTGTATGCTCTACAGACCTGGTAAAAGTATCAAAAAACGCGGCCAGTCTAGTAGATTAGACTTGAAAAAAAATTTTTTGCCTGGGGGATGGGGGTGGTCTGTGAGTGACGTCATAAGTGGAGGACTTTTAGGCCACCTTGGCCCACTTTGCCTGGCCCTGGGCGCCAACCGTTAGGTGGTAGTATTTCGCTGAAGTTTTTACTGCAAACTAGGCTACAGGCTACAATCTGAGACTTTTGATACTTTGGGCGACCTGCTGGGGTTTCGGGTTCAAAAGTTATGATGTTAGTTAGTAAAAATATTAGACTAATTAGCTAATTAGCTAATTAATTAATTTGTTTATTTTAGATCATAAGTTTTGAACCAGAAACGTTAAAAAGTCGATCAAAGGCTCAAAAGACTCGGACTCGAGTCTAGTTTCCAATGAAAACTTCAGCAAAAAACTTTGGCCTAGCAGTTGGGCCCTAGGCCGGGCAACATGTGCCAAAATGACCCTAAAACTACTTCACTTATGACGTCACTCACAAAAAATCCGCACTCCCCAACCAAAAAATTTTTTTTAGAGTGTAATCTACTAGGCTGGCCGATCCGTTTGAGCCATTGAACAGCTCTCTAGCACAATCGGCGGAGGAGCTAGGGCGTTGGTAAGGCAACTGAAATTGCTGGTTTTTGGCCGAAATCAAAGTACGAATATATCGTACCCCGGCTCTCAAAGTGTTAAGAATGTATATCAATAGTGGTCTCATAAATTCCACGTGTGTGAGAATATAAACAGTATCTTCTGCACTTAGGAGTGACTCGAACTGACCACCCCTTGTACAGAAGCATTAGTCATTTCCCACTCGACCACACTGACAATGGTGCGAACGTCTCCAACTCAATTTTGTATCTGGCACAAAACTGGTTTCGATTTTCAAAGCTGGAGTGGATATGTTTTTTTAATCCTTTGAAATAGAAAACCAGATACGGTCGATTAGACACTACCATTTATATATCTTGGATATTAGTGTTGTATGTGTACTTGTGATTAATGCTCAGACACAGCCATGCTGAACAGTTGGAATTCTGCCAATCTTTTGTCCTTTATCTCATAAAGTTTCAGCATTGGAACTGTAACAGTTTTCCCGCAGTGTTCCTGCTAAGGTTGTCAAAACTGTACTTGGCGTCAGTCTAAACAAACACGCAAGCTTGGCAGTTACCTGGCATGATAACTATTTTGTTTTTATTTCACTGTCTTCGTTTATTTTGGAAACATAAATATATTATCCCTTTTATCAACAATGAACTAAGCTTACTAATGCTACAGTTGAAAAATTTGCTAGTAAGCACATATGTATGCTTTGGCCAATTTACACAAAGATGAGACTGAGTTCTGTTTCTGGTTGTGTATATACCTTCTATTTTATAAGGGCGTCAAACTCATGCATTGGGTATAGTAGAATAAAAATACTGGTGTGTACTGCTGTGTTTGTAGTATTTACAAGCACAAACCCAATCGATTTTGTAGTGAGTGTGCATACTGGGATCAATGACTTAACAGCGGTTTCAATCAACTTGGCTTCAGAGCGCTGTCACTAAAATTTCTAAATGTAATACAAATATCGGGGAAGCTTCATCATCAAGTGTAAAAATTATAATCTTTGACATATTTTTTCTTTCCATTATATTTTTACTAAATGCAATGTCGGCAAATTTATCGTCGTATTTAAGCTTATAATTCGAACGTTTTTACGTACAGCAGAAAACAGGCGTGAGCTAATGAAGTGGTGAACAAAGCTATACAAAGCTATCTACTTAGTGAGTGAAGGCCAATCTACACTGAGGAGTTGCCAGGAGTAGCCACGCATGATTCTTTGTTTTGTTGCGTCGGGTAATTCTGTGCACAGCTCAGCACGGCAACTCCTGGGCGCAATAAAACAAACAAAGAATCGTGTGCTGCTACTCTTGGCAACTTCCCAATGTAGATTGGCCTTAAGTGAAGATGAGCGTCGCAATGAAACATTTTACTGCACTGGCGAGCAAAGCTGAATTTGTTTTCAACAAGACACTTCACATCGCGTTTGAAGTGTGACCTCAAAAGCTGACATAGGCTAAGTTACTAAACCTACTTAGCATACAGTATTGACAGTTGCAACAGAATTCACTTTAATCAATCTGAGTATGACAAACTTCAACTTACAGAAATGTGACGAAACATATCTGAAGGAATATCTGCCTGACATTACGCTAAGTATCTGAAACAAAACTAGTTGCCATGGCCAGCGAGCATGCCTTTATGGCTCACTTAACAAAGAGCAATGATAGTTTCTGTTTCAGTTATTGCACCTCAAAATAATGTACATTATTTTGTCACGGGATGCCAACTCAAGTCTTCGATTACAATGCACCATTGCTGGCAATGCTATTGAGATAGCTATCTCGTCTTATACTGTAATGGCAGGCTGGCAGCACGGAAGTAAACATGCAGAAGTCTGGCGACAATGTCCCCTGTCCCCATGAGCACAGAATCAGAATAAGTAACCTTTTCACTTCGACGTTGCTGTTTGTGACGGGATTACGAAGAACGCCCTCAGTTCACGAATTACTGTTCTAGTCTAACTCAGACTCTGTTTGCTGATATGTTCAACTAGAAAGAAAAACTGGACTTCAGCAACACCATGACAAAATGTGCAAGTATGGAATTTGTATGGAATATGGAAGATTTGTTCCATTCCATACTGATTTTTTCCTTCCATTCCATACCATAGTATGCCCTGCATATCACAATGCTGTAGCATCATTGTAGGTTATACGCACTGGGAAGGCAATAGCTAAGCATTGAAACAACAGCAAGTGGCAGGCAGGAATGAAAGTACATTAAAATTAATATAAGATATTAAATGAATATTTAAAGTAGATACTGTAAATCTAAAAATAAAAACAAATCGGCCTTTGATTGGCTGTCTAGGATTTCTGGTTCAAGAGTTAGGCCAAAAAAACTAAATTTGTGTAAAAATTACCCAAAAAGTTTTACTTACCCTAACTTTTGAACCAGAAACCTTAGAAACCCAATCAAAGGCTCAAAAGACTTGGATTTTAGACTAGTTGCCACTAAAACCTTGAGTGAAATATTTCCCTCTTGCGGATGTGGCCCAGGGTGCAGTAACATCTAGTTTGCAATGGTAACATGGGCCAAAATGGCCTAAAACCTATCCTATTTATGATGTCACCCACAAAAAAAACGAAACCCAAAACTTAACTTTTTCTTTGAAAACTAGAAGACTTGCCGAGTCTTTTAAGGGTTTGAACAACTCTCAAACACAATCGACTAGCGAGTTACGGAGTTGCAAAGAGGCATGAAAATAGTGGCCCATGTGTGATTTGAAAGTATGATGTTGTTGCAACCTCTTGGTTGGCGTTCCATTGAATGTGTGATTCACCTCGCACGGGATGTGTGCCATGATTAACACCCATATATATGTGGCACGAACAAGCTATGCCAAAGTGATCATGGCATGTGATCTCTATTGTTGCTTGTTACCACAGTGTGAAGCTTTGTGCACTTGCCACTCAGGCTTTCTGATCACAACAATATTATATTTGTACACCGGTAGCAAACATATTGAAGAATGGAAGCATGGTGTTTCAAGACCTTGAGGCTATCGTCCTTCATGCAGAATTCATTTTTTTTAAAGAAATGCATTTAGATGTGGAAATTAACAAAGTTTTTCCGTCTAACTTGGAACACCATAATGTTAGCTTCATTTTGAAACCGGTTAATTTTTCATGAGAGTGAATCACACTATCTTTTCCTTGAGATTCAAATATGTTTGCCAAAAATCACTGTTACATCAATTTATCATCAGAGACTTAAGTTTGTTCCTCATTTTGCTTCTTGTAGAAAATTATGTTTTCTTTTCCGAGCACACAAACTTTTACAACACTTTTCCTTTTTGCAAATTATTTCACGTGTTAGTGCAAAGTGACTTTAGAATCACTTCCTTTGCATAACTGAAAAATGAGGCACAAGTTAATGTGTTTGCTTTAATGAAGTTTGCTTTTTTAATCACATCGTTCTGGGCATTTGTCAACTCATCAGGCATAGTGTCACCGCCAGTACTAGACTATGTGCATTATTTTCCAATAGGGTCATTCCATGTCAAGTCACCCAATGGGCTAAACCCTACCCTTTCAGAATTTAATGAAATTTGGCATACATGTTGGTTTCAGCCCCTAAACCTCAAATCTAAAATTTTTCAGTGATCGGATGATCGGTTTCCGAGATATGGTGGGTTAATTTTGTGAAAATTTCGAGAAAATAAGGGGGGGGAGGCGCCCAACTTCAAAACACCGTATCTTTTGAACTAGTGTTCCAATCTGGAAAAGTAAGGTATCTTTGAAAATGGGATAAAGCCAGGAATTCTAATCTGACACCATTTTTGTGATTTGGGTAAATTTTGGGGTGATGACCTTTCGACCTATATTTTGACCTTGAGATTGACCCCGTGGATGAAATTATAAAATTCTGATCACCATCTGATATCATAACCCTATGTGTTACCTACAACATATCAAAAGATGGAATACGTAAAATTTTTCGTTTTTGAATAATAGCAAATTAAAATTAGCATATGCAGACAGTTTTGGTTAATATCACGCAAATAAAATGCAAAACAAGTCTTCTAAATGGCATCATTTTACAATGCACAACCTCAATGCCAGGGTTGGGATTGCAGTTTGTTTTTAGGACATCACAGAAGGTAAATTAACATGGCAAAACTATATTCCCATGGTGAAATGACAATGTTCAAAAGTGATATACCCAATTCAGTTTTTGTTACCTACACCATATGACAATATGAGATGTGTATTTTAAGGTGTGTAGGGTTGTCAACATGTCAGTAACCCCTGTAACCAAATCACTGGTAACAGAGGAAGATATAAAAATGTTGGCATTGCAAAGTAAAATTTAAGTCCACCATATTAAAACGATTTGTTTCCATCATGAGGAAGAATTGCTTAAGTAGTTTTCATTGCAATAAAGAAATTATAGTGATCCATTTAATATTCATCCAAACAAGCAAAGGTGAAAATAATTGTGAGTCCTTTTGTAGCTATGAGAATGAAAAATCCACCTCCAAATGTATTCCTAGTGAAAAACACTGCAGCACATGTGTGATTAGACTGAATTAAGGAAATGAAAGATATGCCAAATACTGCACAAACTAGGTCTATACTGAACAAGATGTTGGTGTACTAAACCATGAAAAGGAAGAACATAATGGATACAATATCACCCCAACAGGATATCAGTGATGTAATGTAATGTCACTGCAAGTTCTCCTGAAGAGGACACTTTGCTTGTAGATGTAAATGTTGCGGTATCAATATTTCATGAAACAGCAGTCAATCATGGGCACTTGGCTCTATCAACAAAGAAGTCAACAATGAAATGGAGATCTAAAAAGGTGGCACAGAAATTGAAATGTATTGATAAGACCTATGAAGTTGAAGTGAAGTCATCTGCCTCAGCATTAGACGAGAACGACAAAGATTTATGTTTGTTTTGTGCCATGTTGGAAGGACTGCAAGCAATATACAAAGATCCACTTCTTGTATAGAACATATTCAAATTTTAGCCCAATGCCCTTTCACCACCGTAGAAAGAACAATGAAAGAATTTGGTGTCTCAAACCACCTTGTGAAAAAAGCTGAGCATTGAACAAAGAAAAGGGTATTCTATGAGAGTACTCCAGGATTTTTTCACCGTGCTTGCCACGCACACCCCCTTTATTCTATATTCCCAGGAATTATTCGACTGTTTTCATCTTCATAGAATTCAATAAGTTTTTGCTTCAGCTCAAGTGACATTGCTTTGCCCTTGTTCTTGGTGCCCTCTTTTAGAATGCCCTTTTCCTTGTGCTCTGCTCTTCTTTACTAAGTGGTTCGAGGCAACGAATTCTTTTATTTTTCTTTCTGTGGTGAAGGAGGATTGGGGTTGATATCAGAACACAATCTGTATAAAAAGTGGATCTTTTGATTATTTCTTGCAGTTCTTCCAACATGGCACGAAACAGACATATATCTTCTTTGTGGTTCTCATCTGAGTCAGATGGCTGCATTTCAACTTCATAGGTCTTCTCAATACAATATTTTAATTTCTGCACTGGTTTTAGAAGCTTCTTTTTCCACATCAACTTCCTTTAATTCTACAAGGAAAATGTCCTTATAAAAACTAATAGTGACCCTATCAATATCATTGATATCCTGTTGGGGTGAACTTGTATCCATTAGTTCTTCCTTTTCATGCTTTAGTACACAACCATTTGGTTCAGTAGACCCTCCAGTTTGTGCAGCACTTGGCATATCTTTCATTTCTTTATTTATTCAGTCTAATTGCACATATGCTACAGTGTTTTTCACTAGGAATTATATTTGGAGGTGGATTTTTCAGTTACTCATACCTACAAAGGACCCACAATTATGTTGTCCTTTGCTTGTTTGGATGAATATTAAATGGATCACTATAATTTCTTTATTGCAATGAAAACTTCTTGAGCAATTCTTTGTGATGATGGAAACAAATGGTTTGGATACGGTGTACTTAAATTTTACTTTGCAATGCCAACATTTTTATATCTTACTCTGTTACCAGTGAAATATTCTGCTTAATGGTATGTTTTTTTTCTGGTCACAGTGGTTGACATCAGTGTGAAAACTTAACTTACTCATCGATACTGACATGTTAACAACCTTACATACCTTAAAATACACATCTCATATTGTCATATGGTGTAGGTAACATACATTGAATTGGGTATATCACTTTTGAACATTGTCATTTCACCATGGGAATATAGTTTTGCCATGTTAATTTTACCTTCTGTGATGTCCTAAAAACAAACTGTAACCCCAACCCTGGCATTGAGGTTGTGCATTGTAAAATGATGCCATTTAGAAGACTTGTTTTGCATTTTATTTGCGTAATATTAACCAAAACTGTCTGCATATGCTAATTTTAATTTGTTATTACTCAAAAACGAAAAATTTTACGTATTCCATCTTTTGATATGTTGTAGGTAACAAATAGGACTACGATATCAGACGGTGATCAAAATTTTATAATTTGATCCACGGGGTCAATCTCAAGGTCAAAATATAGGTCAAAAGGTCATCACCCCAAAATTTACCCAAATGACAAAAATGGTGTCAGATTAGAATTCTTGGCTTTATCCCATTTTCAAAGATACTTTACTTTTCCAGATTGGAACGCTAGTTCAAAAGATACGGTGTTTTGAAGTTGGGCGCCTCCTCCCCCTTATTTTCTCGAAATTTTCACAAAATTAACCCACCATATCTCGGAAACCGATCATCCGATCACTGAAAAATTTTAGATTTGAGGTTTAGGGGCTGAAACCAACATGTATGCTAAATTTCATTCAATTTTGAAAGGGTAGGGTTTAGAATTGTCTTTTTTTGGGTGATTTGAGATGGAATGACCCTATAACATCTGGGGACTTTTCTTTGACGAAAGTCCAAAAACCAAAATAGCAGCCAAGCATTGTTAGGGCACTGTTGGAGCAAATGCCAATAATGTGCTTGCACTTAGATCATATTCTTCAAAAAATTTTCCCACTTTGGAACATTTGCTTTAGTGTTCTATGGATAGACCATTCTTTGCCGGCGAAAGAATTGTGAAAACAATTCCTGTTCTTCATATCTTGTGTGATTGTGTGTATTGACAGCAACCAGTCCAAGCACACGAGCTCTGTTGTATGAGTATCAACTGAAATTAATCCACACCTTGGTATAGCACAATTTAAGACAATCGGTTTGTGTGTATATTCAAGCACCACTGTTACCCATAGCACCAGCAACCAGACATCTTTCATGTATTGCTAATAAGCACTAGTGCAGTGCTTTTCAACCTCCAGAAAGATGGTTTGCACTCTTTTGTTCGACGAGAATTTCATTTCTACAACCAACTAGCATTTATGAAGAATAGCTGTAAAGTTGGATAAGACTCTAAACGTTGTAGATCTTTTGTTTTAGTAACCAAAATAACAAATGCATACTGCAAAATATTTGCAAAATGTGTAAAGAAATCATCATTTATAAAGGGTGACCCAAAAAGATGTGTGCCCATGAAAATTTCAATTGTGACTTTGATTAAAAAGCTATTTATTTCAAATTACAACCACACATTATTCAGTTTATGGAAGACCATTCACCAGAGTTTCAACTATTTCTGTCGATTTTTAGTCAATTTATGGCTTTCCCAA
>Ga0210059_1015717_pt1 | contig 11011 bp, 7 predicted proteins | sample Ectturendosymbi2_FD_188042 | JGI IMG/M metagenome (GOLD analysis project Ga0210059, IMG submission 188042) | Ecteinascidia turbinata endosymbiont from Florida, USA - Sample 2 (SPAdes) (version 2) | ecosystem: Host-associated > Tunicates > Ascidians > Unclassified | place: Key West, Florida... | reverse complement strand
ATTTTTGCTCATGTTGCCTGGCCTAGGGCCCAACCACTAGGCCAAAGTGTTTCGCTGAAGTTTTCATTGGAAACTAGGCTCGAGACAGAGTTTTTTGAGCCTTTGATCGACTTTCTAGCATTTCTGGTTCAAAAGTTATGATCTAAAATAAACAAATTAATTATTATCTAATTAGTCAAATATTTTAACTAACTTACATCACAACTTCTGAACCCGAAACCCCAGCAGGTCATCCAAAGTATCAAAAGACTCGGATTGTAGCCTAGTTTCCAGTAAAAACTTCAGCGAAATATTACCATCTAATGGTTGGCGCCCAGGGCCAGGCAAAGTGGGGCAAGGTGGCCTAAAAGTCCTCCACTTATGACGTCACTCACAAAAAAAACCTGCACCCCCAAGCAAAAAATTTTTTTCGAGTGCGGACTAAAAGACTTGTTGCGTCTTTTGAGACTTTTACCAGGTCTGTAGAGCATACTGGACTGGAGAAATTCCAGTGCAAAGCCACGTGCGTTTAGGCGTTTTTTTTCCGAAAATCCCCGAAAGCAGCCGGACCCCAAAGAGTTAAAAGATTAAATCATGCAACCTCTTATTGGGCCATGCAACCTTGATGAATATTGCACCACATTCTATCTCAAACGTCAAGCTATAATTGAGAATAGGTTTTGTTATTTATACGGTTTTGCACAAATTCAAAATCACACCTGCTTTTCACATTAACATATGATAAGATCTATCAAGTACATGATACACACATTTGTGAAATAAAAATGGTCAGGAATAAACCAACCTTAAAGATATTTTGGAAAATTCTTCAATATCTGTACGTGGTCCCAGATGTGATGGCGATGAACTGGTTAGCTTTGCCTCTTTACAAGTACTCCTTACATGAAGATTATTCACAACTTTAGGAAGTGGGTTACGTGTACTTTCAGATAAAGCACATTCAGTAGAACCACTAGGATCTTCTTCTTTGATTTCAGAAGCAGAAGAGAAAGCCTGAAAAAATGATCTTTTCTCAGCTTGAGCGACTGTTGGCACACCTGCAAATATAAAGTAATCACCAATAGGGATGAAAGTTTACCAATATGGTAGTTTTGAAAGTGAGACTGATGTTGGTGACATCACAAGCAATTGCGAACTGACAGCAAAGGCTGTTTTACAAAAAGCAATTTGGGGAAAAAATGGTATTAACTCTGGTTGCACTTGAAAGAAAAAGTGGCGTAATGGTGAACTTGCTCATCACACTCAAATTGGGATAAGCACATGGATTTTTTGTCAAACATATTTTCTTTCAAGTCAAAGATACATGACACAACCTATTTTGAAGTTTCCATAACAAGTAAACAATAACAATAATTTGAATTTAATTGATGACTGACATGTTGGTTGCTCTGTTCCATTGAACACATAAAGAAGCAGTTTTATATAGCATCCAAACTTCACAAAACAACAACTAATTTTCAAAAAATTTGGTTTGCTGGAATCAACATGAAAAGACATTTCTGTATGTATAATTTGAGACACGGGGTTACAATTTCCAATATGTTTAGATCAGTTGACATGGAATGATCTTTCATGCATGGTATTTAGTTGACAATTATTATAGAAATGAAAGGCCTTACCTATAAAAACTACACAAAATTTTGGACATAATTGAATAAACAATTTTATACAAATCAAACGATGACTAGGTACTTACCTTTATTATTATCAACAGATTTTTTTTCCTTTTGTGTTACCATTTTATTGCAGTTATCCGTGGTTTCATTGTCAAACATGTCTGCTAATATATTTAAGTCATCTTCATCACCTAGAAACATGGTTGTAAATTTATGCAATACTTGTGATGAATTGCTGTGCATGTACCTGCACCTATTTGATTAAAATATATATTTGCTTTAGGCACACTGTTTGCAACAACATATATAGAATGATTTGACAAGTGGTTTTGAATAAACATTGGAATTATTCAGTTTAGTAAAGAAATTAAATCAAACTTAATAAAAGTGGCTTATCTGTAAGCAAACACTTCATTAAACAAGAAAGCTAATACAGTATATATCTTGGGTTTGCTATAATTTAACTGTATTGGTTTGGGTTACTTTTTCACAAACATTCCAAAACTTAAAGCGATACTATACGCTACTGCTGCTAAGCTATTACTGCTGGGTTTACTCTTAAAGCATTTTATTTCTATTAAAGCATTCTGCCATCACATGAGTACCTGTATTGTTATCAGGGCAATCAAACAGAACTTCCAATTCATCACAACTTGATTGCTGCTTGGAATTCATTTGTTTAGAAAATATAAAAAATATTTAGTTTTGGCAACTTTCAAATTTGCTGTTTTTGTCTGAAATGTAGGAAACAAAGCATCCAACATGTGCCACAAACTATGCAGTTTACAAATTAGAGATGAAACAACAAATATGCATGCCAATCACAGTAGCACTCTTATAGTAAAACAGCGAGTGAGAGTACTATCTCCTTTGTTTGCTTGAAGTGAAGGCATGTTTTCCTGCAAAGTCCGTTTTTATCAGCTCATGGAAGATGTATGTTGCAGTTTGTGCAAGGTGCAAACCTCTGAAAAACTGGCAGCATCAAGTCACTGCAAGGGACATACCAAGTTATTCTATATATCAGGTAGGTGTTGAAATACTGTAAACTCCAAATCTAGGAGGAAAACTCACATTCTAGAACAGGTAATAAGACAAACGTACATGAAAGCATAGAGAACAAAAAAGCAATGTTTACACCAAAGAAAACAAACAATGGCAAACTCAAAAAAGTCAAGTCATATACGCAACATTCATTTACCTGACACAGATGATGGTGGGCAAGAAATACATGAGCTGAGAGGATATACAGGTAAACAAGTGAGTCATGCACATAGGTGAGGTAAGTATATAAGTGACAATGGAGGTTATGAAGCATAAAACCATGCAGCAACCACGACATTACAGAAGAGAGGCGCGTGTCAGAATCAACATGGACCATGAAAAAGCATCAGATACCCATGGACCATGATGAGGTACCACAGTTGCATATACTGTATGTGCCACAGGGAACATAGCATAGACAAATGAGGTTGATGAGAAGAGTAGAAATCATAATAGTCAATTGAAGTTTTTATATATCGTAGGGTTACCATATCTGAAGAGGCAAAATTCCTCACAGTTCAAATGGCTGCTTTTCATGACAACAAACAAGCGCTATACAGCATTTTTAGTATGTTCTTGCCCAGACATAAGGTAATCATAATTGTGAATAGTATATTATTACACTTTTTTGTGTAATCGTAATCGATCAAACTGACCACAAATGACATGTAATTGATTATGTTACTAATTTATTGTAATCAACAATTAGTTTCATGATTAAACTTCAAATTTTTCATGCTACGTCAGTGCTCAATGAACTGCAGTTTTGAAGGTTGGATTTCTGTATTATCATCCGTTATGATGGTTGCGCCTCAGGGAAGGCCATTTGCAAGTTAGTGTACATCAAATCCAGATACTCCAGTGGCAAACTGAGTGTTTGGTAGCAAAATTTTGATTTACTACCGCTAACCTTTCTGTTGGCCGCCAGAAGAAGTGTAGTGTCTAGTCAATTGACAATGAAAATAAGAGCTTTAGTTAAAAACGGGTACTTCCTTTGTCAGAGCTTTAGTTTAAAACGGACACTTCCTTTGTTAGAAGAATTGGCGTTACACTGTGAGAAGACATGTAGTTTTTTTTATGTATATTTGGAGAGTGGACCTATAAACACAAGTGTTGCATTAGGCTATGCATATGATTAGCACAACAGTTTATATAAATTAACTTAATTTCAGAGTAAGAACGTTGTTTAACCCAAGTCCAAAGCACCTTTCCACAATGTTTGTAACTGCAATGCCAACAAAGATCCACCAAATACTGGTATAAAACTCAACAAAACAGTGGCATTTTGTTGATATTTGGTCAAATCAACGGATGCGCGGCTATAATAACATCACCGTTCATTTCATTTAAAATTGTAAGCTACACAATGCTATGCTGACTTGCAGACAATTTAAAAGTAAATCACACAGCTGAAAATGTAACCCAGTTTGAAGAAATAGTCAACAATTTTGAAAGTGAAGCAAACAACTTTTCAGTGTTGCGGGATGAGTGTTCAAGCCTGATGAATGTTGTTTGACTAATAAACAATTTGAAACATTGATGATTATCAACTGTAGCAAACATTTTAAACATTATTCAACTTTTAAAACATTTGTTGGCTGCACAAACATCTTAGCCAACAATTAATGTGATTTTTATTTTTTTAGCGCTTAATCCTTGGTGATTTGTAATTTTGCTTAATCGTACGTTGTCTGAAAACTTACATCAAACCAATCAAGATGGGTTTTGCTTTCTTTTTGAGGATGATTCAAGACAAATGTAATCACAATTGGAATCGTGACTACATTTAATGTAATTGATGTGATTTTGTTTAATCATAATCGAGAATGTGGCAAGCAATCGTAATTGATTGCATTCTTGATTTTATTGCCCCATATTGGGTTCTTACAACTCCTAATCCACCACAAAACAGAATTACTGTCACAGTAAAAAAAAATCAGAATTGTTACACAATAGGCTAATAGCAATACCATATAAAAATGTATGTTTTTTTCTCCCAATCCTGACCATACTGTATTTTTCAGACCATTAGGTGCACTTAAAATCCTTCAATTTTCTCAAAAATCAAAAGTGCGACTTATGATGAGGTGTGCCTAATGTATGAATCTGGTTGTGCTTTCTCATCTAGAACTAATTGTATGTGGTAAACGGTGCTATTTATTTAATTGCTAGTTACGATTTGCAGCAAATCGAATATATGAAGTAACATAAAAAAGGCTATGTAGATCTTTTCTGAAAAAACGTTTAATATTTTCCTTTGCTTTGACTTAAATGCACAAATTGAAACATGCACATGATACATTCAAGGTCTTACAGTTATCTTTTCACCCTAACCATTGCATTAATTGCAACATTTGACTACTAATTTAACATTCAAAATTTTGCAGTCATGTCACAATGCGCCTATAAAACAAGAAACAGATTCTCAACAACAGCATGTTCAAAACAAAAAGAAGCATTCCGAAATCATGCACAAGCAGCCCTTAACAGATCAGTGATAGATAATAGTGCTGACCTATGCCTCGTCAGTGCTTAATCTATAAACCATTATATTTCAAACAATTTCGTTAAGCCTAGCCCTACTCGTCTGTCTGGCAACTGCACATGGTGACATGGGCTCGTATTACGCCCGCGGAACTACTGTGATGTAGCAGACCATAGGGTTGGTAATGGCTTGTGCCAATCCATGTGTTTGATATCGTATGTAACGAAACTTACTTTTTGTATTGTTATCCTAATATTTCTAACTGCCTGTTTTACTAATCAGTTCTTTTTTTGTTGCCACTATATGTCTTCAACAAACTCTGTGCAAAGTGCCAAGTTGTGCTTTTAAGTTAACCTTTGTAAATTAAGCGTTTCTTCATTTCTGAATAATCTAGGAAACATGCCACGCCCACAGTTTTTAACTGTGAGATTTTGCAGTGACATAATTAGTTTCTACCTAGCTGTGAATCTTTTCTGCCTGTTATGCATTCAAGTGTTAGCTTATTTAGCATTATGTCTAATGTCCATAATCCCTGCATTTTTTATGAAGCGGCCATTCGTTTAGAAATATGTCTTGCTATTGCAGGGGTGGCTAACCAGTCAGAGACCAACAGCCACATTTCTTGCTGTGCTGCAGCAAAAAAACGCATCATACACATGGGCACATATGTACAAAACCCCATTTCTTCCTCACTCACACACATACTTTTGCTTAGCTAGATTTACTGTAAATATCACACACCACCAACATGACAGAACTTCACAAGGCATTTTACTGTTGTGCATATTATTTAGTGGGACTTCTGGTATATAATTACGTAAGAGTAACATGAAACTGGGCAAAGAGCCACATGTGGCCCGCAAGCCACGGGTTGGCTATCCCAATTGTGGTTGTATTCAGCGTCAGCGCAAAATAAACTTATGTTTGAATGCATTTTGACTCATTACAGTAAACTGCAAGCTTAGTGTTGATAAGTGTTTGTGAAAAAAAAATTGGCATTTTTCTGTCATAAGTGACAAATTCTAAAAATAGTTTTGAATTAGTTACTTTTTGAGGCGCTGTGAGTATACAATATGCATTTTTATGTGAATTTGATTCGTGAGGAGGCAAATTTCAATAAATTTAGTTTTGTCAAGAGAAGGGTTTGGCTGTTTTTAATGAAATGTTTGGCTTTCTTCAGCGATTTTGTTGGCTGTTTTTGACCTTTTTTAACAAAAGGTTTAGCTTTTTTGAAAAAATAAATTTGGCATTCCTGGTGTGCAGTGTTGCCACTGCTGTTTTTTTACTAGATCTGGGGTTTTTCTGTTTTATCTGGGTTTCTGGGGTTTTTTGTAACTATCTGGGGTTTTTTGACTCCAGTCAAATTTTAGAAATGTATGTTGTATTACTGTATTTTCCATTCAAGAATACAATGCCAGGTACAGAACCCATAAACACTACAGGTATGCGCACAGTCGCACATGATGCACAACGTCTTAGTCTGCACAACGCGGCAAGCATAATTGCACACTCACACTACCTCGCTGTCACTTATAATTCACTATACAAGGCGAAATGACAGGGGACAAGACTTCAAAAAAGGTATTGTAGTTGACAGTTTAGCCTAAGCAGAAATACAGACATATCAACAATGGTCAACGAAACAAATTTTCAGCCAAACCACCTTCAAAAAACGGCCAAAAAAAGCCAAACAGCCAACCAAGCAACTCGAAATACAGTCAAATTTCTAAAATTTGACTGCAAAACGGCCAATCTGGCAACCCTGCAGCACACTACTGTGCACCAGTGTTGCCACTCTGTTAAGAAGAAAACCCCAGAAAAAAATAAAAAAAAACAGACAGAACTTGAAAAGCACGCCACTGGTACTTGCACATAAAAATTAAGGTAATATGCATTATTTGGCTTACATCATATTTTTAACAAGTTCAAGTCTACTGGCATCACAAGTTACAAGCAGCAAATCAAATGTATGAAGCAACATAAAAAAGCTAGTTAATCTTTTCTAAAATAGATTTATTGTTTTCTTTTACTTTCACCAAAATGCACAAATTGAAACAAGTACATGAAACATACAAGGTATTACAGTTTTCTTTTCACTCTAACCATTGCATTCACTGCAATATTGAGAACATTTGTTTTTATGCAATTTACATTCACAACTTAACACAATCACTCAATGAGTGCGCCCGACCCCGTAAAACAATGAAGATATTCTCAACCACAGCATCTTAAAGGTAGAGCAGAAAGGTACTGAATAGTACTGCCCTGCCAATTTTGAATTCACAACAGGTAAACTCATAATAGAAAAAACGGAGAATGACACCAAAATAGAAACGAAAGAGAAAATATGTACACAAACAAACCAAAATGGAGTCACAAAAAAATGCAGCACATGGCAAAAATAAAACAACGCAATAGACATCAACATAACACAGATGATGGTGGGCAAGCAATGGGTGAAAAGATAAGGCATGTACAGACGAGCAGGTGAGGCAAGCATATAGGTGAAGGAAGCAAGCAGCAATAATGGTTGATGCAGACGGCAAGGCATTTTAGTACAACGTTTCATAGCAAAAACAAGTAGCATGGGCGGAAAACAATGTTTATAAATACACATCATGAAGAAATGTAGATTTACCCACAGACCATAGTTGGATGGGTTGCATGGATGAGTTGTTCCCAGCCAGATACACGGTGTCACCGAATGAAGTTGAAGAATAAAGGATGTGAACAGGTTACAATATTATTAGCAGTGTATAATCATTATTGATTTCAGTAAGTATCAGGTACATGAACAACAAAAAAAAACATTTAGTAGGTTAGAGAATTATTTAGTTCTAAGGTATGGTTTCACAAAAATCCATAGCTTACCTATGTAAACTACCCATTTTTTTATTTCACAAATGTAACTCACTAACTGGTGTCATGTCAGATACCGTCGTTCAGCTTTATGTGACTGTGGGCCTAGGAATTAAGTTGAAGTCAATGTCCGTGAGGTCTTGGAGGTAAACATCACTTCGTTTGCCTCGAAATCCTCGCATTGCAGCAAGGGTGCTCCTCAAAAAAGCAAACCTGAGCTTTGTCCTTATATGTTACTATGTATGTTATGACAGATGCATACCGCTCCCTGCGTTTTTCAGCTATTTTTAATTTTTTCTGCCAGTCTTTTGTTTACTCTGTTGCATTCTGGTGCCATCCCTCCAGTTGTTGTGAAGACATGGGGATGGAATGAAGACTTCTATATGTCAATCACTCTTTGATTGTATTTATCCTTCTCCTTTTCATATTGTTGGTAGACTTCTGCCAGGGACTTCCCAGAATCTTCAAAACCAGAAAAAGCATTCCAAATTGATGCACAAGACAAGCAGCCCTTGATACATCAGCGATAGATCAGAGTGCTGACCTAATTACGCCTAGTTAGTGCTTTCATCGGTAAACCATTATATTTCAAACAATGTGGTTAAGCCTAGCCCTCCACTCACTCACACAGCGAGCTCGAAGTTCCCGCGGTAATCCAATGAAAAGTGGTGAGTCAGCAAATCCTGAATGCGGAAAAGGTTGAGAATTCGGAATTTTAATGCAATATTACTAGACATCTCGTAATGATCAAGCAAATATATGACCTTGTTTTAGAAGAAAAAAAGTCATTCAAAACATTTTCATATTTTATTAGCGTCTAGAAAAGATACACAATAAAAAATGAAGGGATGAGTCCAAAAATGTCACCACGTTGCCTGGGATTATTGGACAATTTCTCTGCCAAGACACAGCAATAGCGCCATCAAGTTGTAAAAGCACAACAACAACATGTGTGCCACTGGCACTGGTATCATGACAAGCGAAATTTCTGACTTTTTTTATGCCATGTGCGCATGCTGTGAGTGATATTCTGCATATCAAATACGCTGAGAAAACTGATCATTAGGGCTTAGGGTTTAGGTACGTGTGTCGGCTTAGGGTTAAAAATGAAAAATAATTTAGGTCTAAAACTTTTTCAGTGGTTATTCTCATACATAGCTTGTTGTTGGTGTCTGACATCTAACTAAAAATGTTTTAATTTGCACAACACACGAAAAAAACTAAATGCCAATCTGTAATCCTTTACTCTGAGAAGCAAAACAACCGACAAACAAAAATAGGTCAGAAATTTTGCAGCAGGTAAGAAATTTCGTTTGACAACAGGCGTCGTGTGGAGAGTCAGTCAGTGCCAGTGAGTGTTTGTGTTGCCACTTCTGATGTTTCAACATCACATCTAACGTTTTGAGAGAAATGTCTGATGTTTTGGCGACAAATCTGATGTTGACTGAGCTGTTGTAATTTTTCCCAAATTTTCCATACTTTTAGGATGAAAATGAGTTAGATTCATGATTTTTAAGTTTCCTTCATCAGTTTTATCCTCTTGTGTATTTGCTAATCGTTCCAAACTCAAGAAGCTCTCTTCGTAGCATTGGGAATAGGATTAACATATATGTTACGCATAATAGCTGACTTTTCCATTCAATGATGATACTATTCAGTATTCTCTGTTTTGGATTTAACGTGGTTTATCGCACTTTCTTTGTTTGGTATTGGTAATAGAAGGAAATAAAGCTTGTACTAAGGCAGTGCCTATTAATTTTGTTGCCAGGATGGCAGCAGCAAAAGGCTTGGTAGAAAGGAAAGTAAATATAACTAAAAGATAAACTTACAACCTAACCTTAACCATAGCCCTAGCTAACCCTAACCTAACACTAACCTAACCTATCCCTAACCTAATGCTAACACTAACCCTAACCTAACACAACTAAGCTAATGCTAACCTAATCCTAACCAAACAACACTAACCCCTAAAGGTAACACCTAAGCGGAGCCTGGAAAAAAGCAAAGAAAATAAAGAAAACGAAAGTCGGCAAGGCGCGAGTCGAACCGCAAACCATTGGCATAGCAGCCGTAACACCTAACCATTACACCACAAGCAGGACAGCGTTTTCTTGACAAAGTGACCTATTTCTTTGTATTGCTTCATGCCACGAAACCGAATCTTCGACTGCCGGCACAATAGCTCCAGCCGATCTGTTGCTGCCAGAATATTGCCAGCAAATATTAAACCGCAATGTAAAAACCTGGATGTTGAAAAAGGCAACAATCTGATGTTAACGCGACTGACTCCAGTGGCAACACTGGTCAGTGGTCTCACTGTTAGCTTAGGGATTTTGTCATTTAGATAATAGATTGGAATGTTTGGCCCTTTTTAGAGATTTTCGGAGAAGTATGAAAATGTGTGAAATGAACTATTTCAGTTTATTGTCACTGTGCAAATCATATTTGCTTCTATTTTTAACATTTATTATTGCCATTGGCACTCTCATTTTATGCTGCACCACTACAGATTTAGGGATTTTTGGTAGACCTACTGTTCTACACATTTTTGGAGTTTTATTGTACCTAACACTACTGTGTGTCAAACTAGCCACCAGCGTGGAGTTATTTTACTTGATAACTGTGTTGTGTAGTAGCAATATCCCTGATTTCATTGCATATCAGTTCACAACACCAGTAAACAAAATAAAAAGCACAACCCAGAAAAGAGATGCACAACAGAATTTCCAAAAAAAACATCAACATAACACAGATGATGGTGGGCAAGCAATGGGTGAAGAGATGAGGCATGTACAGATGAGCAGGCGAGGCAAGCATATTGGTGAAGAAAGTAAGCAGCAACAATGGTTATGAGGCAGAGGGCAAAGCATTTTAGTACAACATTTCATAGCAAGAACAAGTAGCATGGGCGGAAAACAAAGTTTATAAATACACATCATGAAGAAATGTAGATTTACCCACAGACCATAATTGGATGGGTTGCATGGATGAGTTGTTCCCAACCGGATGC
>Ga0210059_1015716_pt1 | contig 11012 bp, 5 predicted proteins | sample Ectturendosymbi2_FD_188042 | JGI IMG/M metagenome (GOLD analysis project Ga0210059, IMG submission 188042) | Ecteinascidia turbinata endosymbiont from Florida, USA - Sample 2 (SPAdes) (version 2) | ecosystem: Host-associated > Tunicates > Ascidians > Unclassified | place: Key West, Florida... | reverse complement strand
AATTTATTTTTTAATTTATGTACATAGGGAAACATCGAAATTTAAACAATTAGTCCTAACTCTTGTTTCACCAATTTCTTCAACTGTCATTTGAAACCAATAACATCATATGTATGACCCTGACAATGATCTTATAATGAGGATATGAAACCGATTGAACACGTTCTGCTTCGTCCGATATACGTCCCTTCTCACCTGATGTGCGCATGCAAACACTAATATAAAGTTATCCTTATATTATTGAACACACTGAAATTTCTGGTGAATATATTACTTACAAAATATCAGATTAAACGAGATTTTTCATCATTAAACCTAGACACCCAGCAGGGGCGTAACGAGGGGGGCAAGGGCCCGCAATACCCCGGCGCCGAATCACTATGGCGCATTTGTTCTGAAAAGTAAATTTGCTTCCAAAATATCTCAGGTGCAAACATGGGGGCTCTAAACTTGCTTCTTGCGCAGAGCGCCATCTAACCTCGTTACGCCCCTGACACCCAGGTCGACTAACAAAGCAGAACTGGGTGAAAAAAAACGCAGTGGGAGCCCTGCGCTCATGCGGAAAAACGCCTTCTACCGTAACTTGAAGGGAACTTTCGAAAATTTAGTGCCGTGTTATTGTTGCGCAATAAAGATCAACAGTGGAACAACCGTTAGCAAGGTTAGCAACCTGCCCTTGCAGGCAAAGGATAGGGCACGAGTGAACTGCAATCTCATCATTGCATGGCGCCCGAACAGTGAATCTGGCTCTTGTGCAGTGTGAGTGACCGTCTCATATACCGGCAAATAAACTGTCACTGCAGCAATTAAGTGAATTACGCGGAAATTAGCTGCTAGCTTCAGGCTTTTAAAAAAACTTTGGTTCTTTGTTCCAATTTCCAGGGAAGAGAAATACCCGTTTTGCCCCCCTTGCGGACGCTCATACCTGGCAAACCTGGTTTCTGGAGTTGCGCTCAATTTGTCTTTTGCGGGCTTAACTACCACGGAAGGTATTTTGCCATTTCGCTATTTTGCTTTCATCTTACACATATGAAGGTCATGAACCCCCAAAAGTCTTTCTGTGGACCCCCGGTTGGGAACGACTGGGTAAAACGCTTGAAACGCTGTAGTGGTTGTGTATCTACATGGTTGCGCAATTGCATACACACTAAAAGAAATATTTGCGCAGTGTAAAACTTTCTTAGAGGGAACACTGTCTGTAAAACATATTCATGGACATCTAAGGGGTGTGCGGACCCCAGGTTGAACCACGTCCATAGAGGATCCCGACGAAAGCTTCAAGGTAAACTTTTAATGCGCTACATTCGACATAGCTATCTCATCGAACGAGATACGCTTCCGGGAGCTGCAGAAGCATAGCTCTGTCTTTGGCTTCCTTTTGACATTCAGAAATGTCCAGTCCAGCAAACCAAACGAGGTTCTTTCTTCATCACTGTAAAACCTTGTAATAGGCATATAAACATTAAACGTGGCTAAGGTATTGACGCGCACAAGGGAACTCTGTGTATACTTTTTAAGGAGATACTCTGAAAATTTTGCATTTTCTTCACAGAAACAGTCTGATAAAACGTTTCCCAAACATGTCAGCATACTTCCGAATTGTGCCAATCCTTCCTGTGACCGTGGCCACTGGGGAAATGATTTTTCTCAGCTGAAGCTGATAAAGTCACACAACCATGTTGCAAGGGAGATTGGTGGATCTAGCCACGTGTCTGTTGAGTCAGAGACTTCCTCTCATTAAGGACATTGTCAGTCGCTTTGCTAAAAGATCAGAAAGGCAAAGTTGAGTTTCGGGGTCTATGCTGGTTGTTACTTGTGTGAATAATGATTTTTATGAACATGGGATCCACATTAACTCGGTATTGAGGTAATAAATTGGTTTCTTAAAAGTCCTATCTACGTTATGTACAAGGGAAAAAAGTATATTTGAAGTAAAAGGGTGCTGGAATGGATCTTGCTTGGGCAGGCCCGTAACCAGCTTGAGACATACTAGGCGGGGCAAAGAGTTTTTTGAGAGTCCGAATTTTTTATCTATGTCCAACACATTTTTCCAGGGGGGCAAAAAAATTTCGCCCCCCTGCCCCCGCCTAGTTACGGGCCTGTGCCTAGGACACACCGACAAACGATGTGCAAAGAGAATGTTAATTTTACGACAAGGTTTCGCCACGGTTGATTGAACAGGTTGAAGAGAATGACGTCATCAAAGTACGTGTGTCGAAAATGGATCTTGCTTAGGTCGCTGGAATGGCTTGCGCTGGCCCTGGTTAAAACTTAGGAATTTATCTAATTATAATCAGATTAACTCCTGATTTCACAGTTCGTAAAGAAAATGAAAAATGCGACATACAGTGCATGTGTAGCACTGTGCGGTTTCTCATAAGCAGTTCCGCACAAGTATGCAATACAAGAAGTAGCAAGGATGGCCAATTCATTAAGTATAATACCACTAGGAGGGCCATACAATTACTACAATTTGTAAAGGGTCTGCGGGCCGGATGATGTTGCTTGGGAGGGCGGATCCGGCCCGCCGGCCGTAGGTTGCCGACCAGTGGCATATCGGATGAAGCAGAACGCGTTCAATCGGTTCCATACCCTCATTCAAGATAATTGTCGGGGTTATATATATAATATTATTGTTTCTAATGACAATTGAAGAAACTGGTGAAACAAGGTTTGGTCTAATTGTTTAAATTTCGATGTTTCCCTATGCATACAAATTAAAAAACAAATTTCAGTTAGAGGAAGAAAGCATTGGGATTATCCTTTTGTTGGATTTTAGATCCAGGTGCAGTTCAAGATTGCACAAAATTTCCTAGTTTAAATTACAAATGTACTGCGACAATTAGTGGGAGAAGTCATCAAGGGTGTATGTTAGCAGCGTTATGAAAAAGGTCTTGAGTAATAAAAAGGTCGTCCAAATGTTAATGTTTGCGCTGCAGAAGAAAATTTGGAAGAGAAACTAATATCAGTGATCGATTATCGTTTCAATTTAAATAAGCACAATCATATGTTTTTGTTCATACGCAAGATTTCTTGGTTGTTATTGTACGAATGTGTTTTGTGCAATCTGGGTTCATTTGAAATCACTGAATGGAAGCCCATAAATTTTGGTGCTGTTTGGTTCAATTTTTTTGAATCATTCAAAAACGACAAATGCCGAAGTTGTCAGTTTCTCTAACCTATGTACTAAACGCAGTCATCAAAATGCTCTAAACATGAAAAAACAGTAAGAGTGTGTTTTGGTATTGAAGCGCGAGGCCCCTATTATTTGCCCGGATTGCGCAATGGTTAATCCGACCCTGCTCAGGATGATGAGAAAATGATTAAATACTTCAAAAGCGTGACCTTATTCACCACTTGCCTGATTCCTCTTGTATTTTGTTGATGTTACTTTTGATGCTCTCCCGGATATTACCATTCAGTTCTATTCTTTCCCGAAAGGTTAACAACAACAAATGCAGTAATCTCCCGGTTAAGCTCGCAACTTCAATCTGAGGTGTTTGTGTGAAGTTTTGTGGTAGGCGCGAACTTAGCAGTTGTGCTTTTAACTGCATTAGCAAACAGATGCTGATCATCAGGGTTAATGTTTGGATACTGGTTGATGCTTAGACTGAAGCTAACTACTCTTTTTAGCAAGGCATATAGTATCCACTTACATTACGCTATTCACTTCACAAACAATGTTAGGCAAAGCCAAGCGTTTAATTGAGCCACAAAGATTGGAATTAGACTCGTTGAAACAGACAAATCATTCAACTGATCCAAGTTAACGAAACATCGCAAAACAGTAGGGAATGAGGCTGCTGTGAGAAAAGTCTGTGCGAAGCGGGAAGTTGTGCGCAAATGTTCTGCTGTAATGTCTGAAGACACACACAAAAAAAAGTTAGTGCGTCTGTCCACAGATTTACAGAGCTGGATGGTAAGGTATTTCCGTGGATTGATAATATGCATCTAGTTTGATTTGCTGTAAATACTGTACCAATATATTGCTGAAAAAGTTGAATCCAGTTTTTTTCATAACTTTGTGCGAACTTAACAGGGATGGGAACTTAAACGGGTGCGAACTTAACTGGGATATTACTGCACCCAGCTTGCTCTAAGCACTTTCAAACCAAGAAGCCACGTGTCACAGGTTTTTAGACGCCCCGGTAAACAATACAATGAGCTGTACCGGTCCTGACAGAATCCTGCTCGATTTGAAGAAATATTTAGGCCAGGTTCCCCGATGTGCAGTTTCATGGTTGTTACTTTTACCCAGTGGTGGGTTTAAGGTTAGGGGGGTCCGAGGCAAGACTCTAAAAAGGGCCCATCTGATGACGTCATCATACTCAGCCAACCTTGATAAGCGCTTTTGATCAAGCCTACGACACGGCCACAGTAGGATACGTTCCTGAGACTACGGCATGACTGACATAGCAGAAGGAGAAAATGCAAAGGGGTGTTTATGATGCATAACTTTGAAAACACTGAAAGTTAGGAAGACACAGCTGGCAACACATGAAAGTTAGGCAATAGCAGGTTGGGATCGTCCCCACTTCAATATTTTCGTACCCTACTTCTCTGCATTCACCATCAGTAAATTAAAAAGTTTACCACTTTGAAAGTTTCACACTTTACCACTTTGATAAAATGCTTGGTAGTTGGTATCCTGAATTTGTTTATATTCATGTCTTTATGGGAATCCACTAAACCATAAACAACAACCAAGAAGATTTAAAATACTAAATTTGTTTAAAATTTCATTCTTTCAACTACAAGAACATGGCATACAAAATCATCCATCCTGAAACTTGGTTTGGAGAGCTTTGAGGCTGGATGAGTCAAGGCTGCCCTGATCTTGCACTGACACTAGTTGTTTGAAAAATGTGCAAAAGTAGGAAATAATTCATCATATACCTTATCACAAACATTTCTAGCATATAGCCTACACAATTGATTGAATCTGTGCTAAGAAAAAACGGTTCAAGTTATAATGGCTAAGAGCAGGCAAAAAAACTTTAACATCACCTAGCAAGTCTACCTTAAACCAACCACTTACTAGTCAATCTTCAAATAACCTGTAACTTCAAGCATGGGCTAAATTCAAGCCACTGAAAATAACTGAAAAGCTGTAGAGAAATGAGTACTTGATAAGAAGCATGAATATAGCCTTGCTTATTGACAGTCTTTGCAGAAGAAAGCAATAATACAAAATTACTTTGTGCACTAACAAGAAAATGTTCTATAAATTAAAAGATATAGTGCGGTCATTACTACTACAATTGCATGTTGTCTTATTTTCTGATGAAAATGTTTAGTAAGGTACAACATCACAAGAAATGAGGAATATGTCTAACCTCTTCAACTCAGAGACATAAAAAAGAAATCCTTGGATAGACATTTAAATGTTCTAAATCATGCATTTATCAACTTCATTTTTGCAAAACTTCCAGCTTTTGTGTATCTGATTATGCACTAGACAATTATAGCTACTATTAACAACTCGGATGCTTGAAGCTGTGCTCTCCTCCGTAGGCTCATTAGTACCAAATCTGTCGAGGAGACCTTTACATTTTTTGCCAGCTTTGTTCTTTCTTCCTTTTTCCTTCTTTTTGTTGCTTCACTTGGATACTTTCTGTTTAACTGTAGCATTTTCTTAAAATTATCAATAAACCAAATACCTCAATCTTTAAAATTATTACTTGGTATAAAAAATTATCACTTGGTATAACTATTCGCTCTTATTTGATAAAGTCTTTTCCGAACTTTTTGGAAGAAATTTTAACTCACAATTTTTTTAGGAGTAGAAGTTGGTTTGAAGCTTTTCTTTATTTGAACATTGGAGATGGTGTTGGGGCTCCAGTGAAAATATAGTAGCGTACTTACAAATTGCAGTTGCTGTTAGGGGTCGCTTTGAAAGCAAGGTACTTATACAATACAGTTGCTGTTGGGGCCCCTTTGAAAGCAAGGTACTTACACATTTAATGTTGATGTCTGGGCCCCTTTGAAAGCATAATACCTGCACATAACAGTTGTTGTTGGGGCCACTTTGAAAGAAAGGCACTTACACATTGCCATTGCTGTTGGGGTCCCTTTCAGAGCAACATACTTACACATTGCAATTGCTGTTGGGTGCCCCTTTGAAAGCATAGTAGTTGCACATTACAGTTGTTGTGGGTGACCACTTTGAAAGCAAGGTACTTACAAAATAAAGTTGCTGTTGTGGGACCCTTTGAAAGCAAGGTACTTACACATTACAATTGCTGTTGGGAGTCTCTTTGAAAGCATATAATTTTAAATTACAGTTGCTGTGGGGGCCCCATTGAAAGCAAGGTACTTACACATTACAGTTGCTTTTGGGGGCTATTTTGAAAGCAGAGTACTTACACACTTCTTTATTTTAGGGGCCCCTTCAATTAAGTTTAAAAGCAGAGTACTTATACATCTCGGTGGCGGTTGAGGGCCTCTTTGAAAGCAGATTACCTTCAAATTGCAGTTGCTTTTGGGGGCCCTTTGAATGCAAAGTACCTCAACATTACAGTTTCTGTAGTGGGGGCCTTGAAAGTAGAGTACTTACATATGATCTGCCTTGGGATGAGTGGATAATACGTTTTTCACCAAAAATAAGGAAAATTCATGCGCGTAACACCTAAAAGGGGGGGGGGGGCAAAAAGGGAGGGCCCGAAGCAAGTGCCTCGCTCGCCTCCCCTTAAACACACCACTGCTTTTACCTCTCACATTGCTTGTTACACAGAGTAGCGCAGGCCATATTTTAACCATGGACCCAAACGACAAGTTGACCAGGACTTTGCAGTCAAGCCCCGGATCAAAAGACTGACTGCACTGGCTTTCATCTGTCCAAATGAAGTGAAACAGGCCTTCGATGCTTTTTACCGAGGTTTTTATCGAAACCAGCGCTATGAAGGGCTCCTTGCTCACGTTGAAAGGGTTATAAAAGCAGGTCGATAGGGACCTTCTTCCCCGTTGAGCTGTGGAATCATCATAACTCTGCTCTCGAAAAGGGCTTATGAACAGCAAACAAGCAGTAAATGATCGTAGTCAGTAGACGAAATTGCAGGTAGAGCAAATATGCGGAGAGAAAAAGTTGCTGTGAGGATTGGCATAACAACATGAATAACCATTTTGTCTGCAAGCATCATGCAAGATGGAAGCTACTAAAAGGTTCTGAAAGAAGATGTATGAGATCAAATCTCACAGTGTCAGGGACATTGTGAATGAATATCTTGGTCACAGAGCCACAGGACAACACCTGTGTTATTTGAGACGTCTTGTAGTTTTACGACAAAGTGACAGAAGTACTGTGAAGTACATGTTTTCTTGCGATAGTGCATACTTTTGGCGTTCAAGTAACTTTACAGTAGTTGAAAGCAAAGCGTTTTTTTTCTAGAAAGAAAAACATTTCTGGTAGAGAAGTTTGAGGAAAATGTGAATTAAAACTAAATTCTTGGTTGACGAAAATCGCAGTGGCAAGGGTTGATATAAGATAAGGTACTAGAGAAAAGTCCGCATAAGAGAAAAATGGGCAGTAGAATAAAGTTGGCAATACGTGAAAGTAGGCAGTGTACAAAAATGTAGGTAGTATACGAAAATTGTAGGTAAAGTAAATATGCGGTAAAGAAAATTTTGTTCTTGTGTATATGCTGGCTGTTGCTCAAGCTCAAAATCGATTTAAACTGTGACTAAGACAGTTTGAACAACGATTGAGGCATCGTTTGTTCTGTTATAACTAGGGCCATTTGAAGACATATATTTTCTATGGTTCAGGAAGCTGTGAAACAAATTTTAAAACAAAAATCGCACCCCTACGAAGTCTACATCAAAAGTTATAAAGTCATATTTTCGATGTTAGGTCGCAAAGTCATATTTTGCATATTTTCAACTTACTTCAATAAGGAAACCATTGAAACAATCTCAAAATATCAGTGAAACTACAGCATCGGTAGGTCTAAGCTGCATCTTGCAAATTGAACCTACTTAAGCACCCTGCATATGTTGGCAAAGACGTAGGTGAACCAGTGGCGTAACTGACCGGGGGCAGGGGTACGCGTCGCGCCCCTGGCAGACTAAATGTAAAAAATGCCCCCCCCCTGCTAACTTGTATTTCGCTATTTGATATTCTTTTGATTTTTACTAGGTTTTTGTTTTTAGCGTTTTTCAAAAATATTTTGGAGTATTTTCCGTTGATTTCGGATGTTAGTACAAACGAATCCAGTTCATCACATAACGAATTTGCCAAGATTTTTGTTTATGTTTAACCGAAATATGCAATTATCCGTATCAGAAAAATCTCTGCAAGTTTACCGCCTAGCGCCACAGGGGTTCCGAAATTCAGTCCCGTCGCCACGGGGGTTTTTGTGGGGTTAGCTCACCAAACAAAGTTTTAACACCAAATTGAAATGTGAAACACTAGAAATCAGTGAAGTTTTTATCAATCCTCATTATGTTTTATCCTGCAATTTATAGTCAGAGCAGTACCTGCCACTGTTACCTGGAATATCTACGCCTGAATATTTTTGGTACGTTTGCGAGGTAATAAACATATTTCAGGCTTGAGCGTAAAGCAGTGTTTCCCAACCTTTTTAGGTTTGCGGCACCCAGTGGCGAACGCATAGTAATTTGATTTAAGATTTAATGACGTTTTGAAAATGGATTTAATGATTTAATGAAACGTATTTTCTCGCGGCACCCCTTAGTATTGTAAATGGTATCCTAGGGTACCGCGGCAACCCGGTTGGAAACCATTGGCGTAAAGCGTCACCATTCATTGCTTGAAGTGTTGAACGTGAAGCTAGCTTGTATGCCTAGTTGTATACCTCCAGAATTCCACTTGATCAATGTATTTTGCGTAGTGATTGTTTCGAAGAAACGTATTATGGCGAGCTCAGGAAGTCGTTTTTTGTACTGCATAGAAGCAAGATACCTTTGGTGCTTACGACCAAATAATCGGGTTTGTTTTTTCGGTAGCAGCGTTTTCATAATGGGAACGATAGGCTTGGTTCTGATATCCTGCAAAATTTTCTTAACATTTGCATTTCATTACAAAATCTCTAAATAATCCTCGTTAATTAAATGACAAGAATTAATACCCAATTCCTTTTGTTAAGCTTTATTCTCAAGATACGTCTTGATGAAGTTTATCCTAACTTATTTATTGCACTTCGAATTATGCTAAACTTCCAGGATACTGTTTGCCAGCACTGAAAGTAGTTTCAGTAAATTGAATCTAATCCAGGATTTCTCAGACGGGACCCTCGGACCCCCTGGGGGCCACGGAGCCGGCTCTCTGGGGACCACGAGCAGAGGCCTTCACTAGGTATCTTTGTAGTGATATTGCATAGACCAAGTGTCACCATATATTAAGTATTCCCAGTTAAACTTAAAAGAGAACCACGGCTCATGAAAGTTTGAGAACCACTGAGCTAATCAAACAGGTCTCATATGACAGATAACAGACTGTCCTCATTAGCCATGTTGTCAATCGAAGCTTCATGTGTGCGATCTATAGATTTGGATGATGTCATAAAGGCTTTTGCATGCCAAAAGACTCGCTCCAAGTCGTTTTGATACTACTATAATGTGACATTGCTTATAATATTTTCATGGTTATTGTTGTATAATATCTTTCATGTGCACTAATGTGCCATTATACAGTGTTTTCGTTTGTTTTGCTATATGACTACAGTTCGCCAGTTGAAAAGTCCTGCATTTTGGGAGGGGCACAGAACTGGGCTTCAACGGAGCTGTTCACACCTATTTGTAATTGTTTGGTGTGCAACTCCATATTTTGATAAAAATGTTTGGCATTATTTGCTTAGTAGTTGCTAAATGAATGTGGTTTTATCACTGGTGCGAAGCGATCAATGAACTGCTCAAAAAATTTGGCTTTGGACTTATTACATTTGTTTTGTTGTTTACTCAGGCAGTGCCCAGACTCTACCCCATGTCCCATAATTAAGTCAAGCATTTGGTGCTTATAAGAAAAGTGGAGGTAATTTAGGAGTTAATTACCATGATTCAGGTCTGTGGTGGGTCTTACAACAAATCATAGGCCTACCTTACTCAGTTACCAGTCATTGATGGGTATCAATTGTTAATAGGATATGTTAAATGAAAAGATGAAATTTTAATTTTACCCAATTGAACCTCAGCACATCGTCCGACAAATATTTTCTGTTTTTGTGGAATAACGTATGAGTGTTTGGAAACTAATTATCGCATACCAAGCGGTGGCCAATGGACCCCCTTCAGCTACGATTGCCCCCTCCTGGCTCAAACCTCTAGTTACGCCACTGAAGTGAACCAGGTTATTTGGATGAAATGTAATGCACTGCCTAAAAATGCACGTTCTTGCTGTCCAAAAGAAACAAACCAATTTTAATGCATGTTTTCAGTTTGCTTCAAAGTTCAAACAATACCAGACGCGGACACAGGGGGGATGTAGGGGATGCATCCCCCCACCAGACCCAAAGAGGTGTTGACATGATACTTGATTTCATTGAGAATCATCGCCAAAAATATTTTTGTACTGCACATTACTTAATCGCTAAAGATGCTAAAAATTAACTTTTGTTAGCAATTAGTCAAAGACGTGTCTTCGTTTCATCAGTCGTGCCGCGGTGCCCTGTATAATTTGAAAGGTCACATGCTGAACCTAAAAGAAATCGTACCTGGACCGAATTTGACCACTCGGAGCTTGATTTAAAAGAATACTACCTATACTGGCTCTTACTAGCAATACGATCCCTGACTTTCCAAACATACAAAACTATCTTGGGAGCCATGTTATGCTGTTCGCCATCAGCAATGAACACAGCATAAACTTACGAAAGATCAGCATATGATCTGCAATACCGCTATACATATAATCGGTGATAACCACTCAGTCTCATTGGCCAACATTGCTGTGCATTACATCCTACAGCCGATTGCGGATGTGCTAAATGAGGCAGAACTTTTCCGTAGATTTATCGATGACATAATTTGGATTTCTGCATCAGAAATATCAAATGAAC
>Ga0210059_1015715_pt1 | contig 11013 bp, 8 predicted proteins | sample Ectturendosymbi2_FD_188042 | JGI IMG/M metagenome (GOLD analysis project Ga0210059, IMG submission 188042) | Ecteinascidia turbinata endosymbiont from Florida, USA - Sample 2 (SPAdes) (version 2) | ecosystem: Host-associated > Tunicates > Ascidians > Unclassified | place: Key West, Florida... | reverse complement strand
CGGGACCCCTAGGGATGCTACCTCCGCGGTTCTCCCCAGAAGAAAAGCGGTTGTGAAAAGCGAGTGTAAGCATAATACAAACAAAGGCTTTAACCACTTTTTGACGATCGTTAGTGGTGCAATTGCTTGAAAACACTGTCTTCAAACCAGCATCGATCAGTGTGAAATTAGGAATTTTAGTCTAATTTTGTTTTTAATTTCCTTCAGTATAAGTTCAGATATAAAACAAGTTCATCCCAGAAATACGTGCTACAGTTGCACATATCGTATCTTCAGTACACTTCCGATTCCAGCTGTTAACAAGTGCCCTCTGTATAGGGTGCTCTGACCCACGGCGACCGTCGAGCGACGGAGTCACGTGACCTGAGCAAGTACAACTACGACAACAAGTACGGTCGCAAAGCTCTCGATTCTATCATGAGAGCGATTGCTGGACATGAAGCACCTCTTGTGTCCCCGCCTAAAGATTACAAGGGAGATTTTTTCAGTGGTACGTGCTCTTGTTATCAGTTGGTGGTAATGATAAGGTCTTAGCCAATCATAACAAATGGTTCATCCGATGATACATCCAGTTTCCTCCTTTGTACCGATCTCGAAACAGTGTACGACGACTTCGCGTTCACTGGAAATACATTTGCAATTTTAGGCACGCTAGTTTTAATAACAATAGTTTTTATCAAATTCCATGATCTTAATCGATGTGAACACAGTTTCTCTTGACTGTCCGTCACTGTTGCGATCGCACTACTTGTGTGAGTGGATTCAGATGTTGTGATGGAAGTTGGTATGTTGTAATTGAGCTCTGTTGTACTACTGCAATCTGTGGTGAACTGTGATGTTGTATCGACGTAGCGGTTACTATTTAAATGCATTGCTTACTTACAAGATTTGTTTATACACTACACGTGTCTGGTTTGTTTCATCTGCTTTTTAGTTTTGTGAATTGACGCAGTTGGTTTTAACTGATCTAAAACTTAATTATCCTATGTATAAAATATTTACCAGTAACTTTCCCTTACTCTATTTTGTATTAATTGAATTTTGCTAAGTTGCATTACTTATCGAACCTCATTTAGGATAATCGGTTGTTATTGGTGACGTTATTGTTGCTTTTCCATATCTTTTGTTTACGTGTTTGCTTTATTTGTTTAATTATTTTGTAGGGCTTCATTTAAAGGCTTTGCGGTCCCACGACTCCACAATAAACTATCTCTCAGTAAAACTCATGCACATTTGCACACGGTGATGAACGTTCGGATTACACCTTTTTCGCTGGGTTTCTGGCACGGGAAATTTGCAAAAGAGTTGTGCGCATCCTTAACGCCCTAAAGGGATTACGAGACAGTTTCTGTCATTTAAACTATTGTTTTCAAACCAATTAACCGGCAAAGCTTGGTGTGATTGAGGGTTCGCAGATATGCGATTATTTTTAGTTCGGCTGTCAGTGAGTGTTGACAAAATAAATCTCCTGTATCATTTGTTTTGATACGCTTTGCAGATGCGAGACAAGCACTTCTTGGAGTTGGCTTGCTGACTCGTGAAACTGGTCAAATGCAGTATCAATTAGATAAAGGTAATGTTGCTACAAAACAGGACTTCAGCTACGAATGTTCTGGAACATCTTACGTAACTGTTCGTTGAGTTTCTTTCAGCGCAGGCGTTCTGTTAATCCCACGTTAAACGGTGGTTCCCGACCCTCGCACATATTACTTTTGATTCCGCCCTTCTGATTCATCATTCCCGTTCTTGCTATTCGACACAAAATCAATTCTATTTCATAAAATGTCAACTTGGGATTTTAGATGCGCCTTTTCTACTCCGCTGAAATAATATCTCACCCCGACGAGCAAAGTTGCGAAAAATTGCAATTCTGTCAAGTTACATCATTCATTTCGAACTGCATTGATAAAACCCTTCATTTCTGAAAGTCTAGTGACTAGACTCTAGTCAAACGGCTAACCTGTGATTTCTGATAGAATTCAGTTTTGACATGTTGCAAGCTTTCATTGGGTTGTCGAACATTTTCAAAGCATCGCATGCAAGCAGGCCGAATATGATAATGCTTTTACTTTTGATTAGATATGAGGCTTAAGTGGAACGCTCTCCAGTATACCTGTATGACTTTTTGTATCATAAAGACATCTACAACCTCTGTTTTAAGGTTTCGCGCTCTTTCTGCTGTTTGTTCTTTCGCGCGTTATTTATCAACGGGAGATATCCGAACTAATTGCTGAGAAGGAATATAAAAACTGATGTTTACAATAGTAGGCTACCCTCCCGTCCAACGTCGCAACCAACCAAGAAAACTACCTTTTATTCACAGTTTCTTGACGGTAGTTGTGCTCCCTGACTTCTCTTAAACCTGTTTTTGAACACTTTGAAATGCTCATGACTCAATGAGAAACTGCGACGTGTGGGCAGAAGATGAAAAACAGAACTGGGATTAGAAGTCCTTCCAAAGGAAATTTTACTCCTGTCCCAACCCTAACGTCGCTCGAGTGTGCTGTGCACAACTTTTACACTATCTAAGTTGCCCGAGTAGATGTGTTATGAAGAACGTAAGGATGCAGGTGGTCGACTTGGCTTGAATATTAATTTTTGAAATATCTTTTTTTGTGGCTTCGGCTGTTCCTTGCAATCCACTCGTTCGCAGATTACAACAACATCTTCAAGTTCATGAATCGAATGCTGGGAATGGAGGTAGAGCATCAGAACGGGATATTTACTTTCTTCCAAGATACTTTGCAAGCAATTGTGCTCGAAGCGAAGCAGATGGGACAGTTCGATCAAGGCATAGTTGGTGAGACTTGCGTGAAAGTTTCACATCCAATGAAAATGTTAATATTTGCCAATTGCGCAGCACTTAATGTACACATCCCATACTTCTGCAAACAGGGTGGTTAAACATATTTGCTATAGTAATGTGTTTTGTGTAAAAGGGGACGAAAGATCTTTATCTTTTCCATTAACTCAGGTCAAAATCCCAAAGTTAGTATATATACTGCCGAAGCAAGTACAGGTCAGAACCCCAAAGACCCCTGAATGCCAACAACCTCAAAGGTTCACTTTGCGGTGGCGTTGGTCGATTTGATTCAGGGACACGTATCGTGTTTACTGAAGTAACGTGTGGGCTTGGTGAGGCCCGACTTGTTGCTTCTAAAACCTCTCAAGACGCGACAATATGTTAAGATCTCGGAGCGGGTGGCGATAACGTCGAGCACGTCAAGTCGCGGGACTTCCCCACGCGCGGCGACGGTCGCGTCACGCTCCACACGGTCAAAGTCGAGCGCGGCAACACCTGGCAGGACGCCCTCCGCCTGCATGAAGAGCGGGCTATCGGCGACGATAGCGGCTTCTACATCACGATGCAGGTGCAAGGACTACTGGTTACGTGCTTGTTTTATGGTGGCAGTGCGTGCGTTGTGTAAGTGGAGCAGTCACGAATTGTTTTATGTTGTTGCTGCGTTCACGCTGCAGTCTCAAATGCGTGCCATATTTGGAATGATGGAGCTGGAAACGTAGCATAAGCTCGGTTCCCCGTCAAACTTCAATGGCTGCACCCGGAATTATCCGAATCAGGTCATTTTTAGAAATACCGCGTTTTCGGTTCTTGCAGCGTCACACGCATCCCCTCCCTGTGACCTAATTCGCGCGAAATCGTCAAGTTTTTGCGAAAAACATCTAACATGGTGTTTCGGTTTAAAATTAACCTTTCTTACGTTGCGTAACTAATCTGCGGACACGGTGACCTTGTGGATGCAGCGCTAAGAAATCAGTTGTTTTGCTGATACATCAAAATTTCGTGGATGTTTTGTCAGAGTAGCGCGCGTTTCATGTGGCTTACTTCCGGTAACTTACATAGCATTTGCCGCATTCCCTAAAAACTGTTGGTAACTTTACTGATGTGACTGGCATCGATGTTAAACACTTGGCTTAATGTGCTTCGTGAACCACTCAACATGCATTACTGGCAATATCAAAATTGTTGATGTCTAGTAATGCTCATTTTTTATACAATCTGAAACAAAACTGTTCGCTACAAGAGTGTAATCAAGAGAAGACTGTTTGTCGTTAAGGCATCTGTTCCTTAGTCATACTATTCATATATTATTGCTTCACAATGCTGGGTGGGCAAGTGATTGAGACGTTCAAGGGTGTAAAGTCGCAGGTTGTCTCAGCTACGCTGTAAAATGTAACCAATGCACAAAGGAGCTTAACAAAGACAAAATGATGGGTTTTGCGAAACACGTGATGGTAGCTTGAATTGTGTGGGATGACAGTATTTATCTTAAAGACCCCTTTCGCAGCAAGGAATCGCTTGATTTGATGCTGATCAAAGTATGTAGTGGATTAACTTCACATAATTTTGGGGGAGAAGACTCCCGGCTTGGACTTCATGCGTCCTTGTATATTTCGGCCCAGACACCCATAGAGGTGGCTGGGAAGCGATTTGGAATCGTTGCTCTGATGGATGTACCTTCACTTCTTGTTTCGGCTCGGAACGTTGCTATATTCTGCGTCTTATTTTTAACTGTGAAGTCCAAGCATTTAGAAAAACTTCGAACTGTTACTCACATGCTCCAAAACGACGGTGTTTTCAGATGTGGCCTCCATTTCCTATTCGTAAAGCTTAATGTTTCACCTAGAGAACTTTCCACATTTCACAATTTTTATAAACAGGTGATTGATTTAATATAAGTATCATCGCAAAGCAAGTTACAAGGCTTTGTATGTAAAAAGCCTATTCGGGAAATACTTCTTACCCCACACTTTAATCTGGTCTGGTGATGTATTGTCACATAAATTAAATTTACGTCTGTATTTCCATAAACCACCAGGCATCCGACACTCGGCCACTCTTGCTGGCACCGTTTGTTTCGCAAGTTACACTGCATGTAATGCCGCTAATCAACCCGTAAACAAACATATCGTTTTTATCGAGCATAATAAACAATAAAATTAATTTGTTCTTGGCCACAAAAAATTTATTTCTCCTCCGTAGAACAACTTCCGCATGTTGTTAGAAACCCTGTAATATTCCGATCCTTTACTGCAGAAAATTAACGGCAAGCACATGGCCATTCTGGCCATCGAATCAACGTCAAGACGGCACCGAAGCCGACGCCTGTTCTTGGTTTATCGTCCCAACACTGGAAAGCAAAGCAGGCGTGAGGCATTCGACGAACTGAACACGAAGTATAAGAAAGTCGATCCAAATGGCGCCGAGCATTGGTGGAGTGCGCAGTACAAAGCCTCGTTCAACCAGTGCAGTCACCAATACTGGTGAGCTTCCTTACCAGTGCGATCGAATCTGTTCAACCGAAATGCCTGCGTTTAGTTTCGCTAGTACCCTAAAGGAGGATGTGCAGTGTAGTTTGCTTTTTCTCGGCGACTGGTTGTTCTTAAGCAGAAGAATGTTTAAAATCTCGCTGTTAATGTTCAAACACCGCTGTTGAATTTAAAAAGCGGGTCACGTTGTTGTGGGTTCTTCTGCTGAAACCCTCGAATCGCAACAATGGCGCTCTTCTTGTCGTTGACTTTTCTCAATTGCGTGTTGTCTCAGCGGTGACAGATCAGCTTATTGAACTGTCGCAAAGCTGGAAGTTCAACTTTGCTTGTCTGCGCACAGGCAAGGAACGTGTCGTCGCGTGTCGTGTAGCGTCGGTCAGCGTCACCGCACCTACCACGTGCTGGGCGGGTCAGTGCTGAGCGTGTGGCGAACTGTTGAGCGCGTCCTGTCTGCGAAGGAAGGCGCGCAGTACAAGATGCAGATTGTGCGCTTGAAGACCAGCAACGGCGTGAAGCTCGTGGGTAAGAATTTATTAACTTAATTAACATTCTTATGACAGCCAGCGATGAATCCACCGGCAGAGGCTACTTTTGTTTCGAGGAATTTGGGTGTTTCTTTCTTTTCTGCACTGGTGGAGCTGAACAGCGATCGGTAGTTTACGATTGTTTACTGTAGAGCAGGTTTACTTTTGCCTGCGGGCGAAGGTTTTCAAAACAGGAAGCGCGATCTCGCAGTGTTTTTTTGCAATGCTTTTTAGCGTTCTTCCATCCGTCAAATGCAAATCCAGATTTGAAAATGTGTTTGAAAATATCTCGAATAATCACAAAGCTGCTGTTCACTTGGCTTTCTCTTTCCAGTGTTCCCTAACATTGCGTGCTTGCGGTCTGAAAACCTTTTATAGACCGTATTTGACGTGCTTGATACAAAAAAAATGTCAAGAAGTCCCGGTTGCGAGAAAAACGAATACGTCGAAAATAATATTCTCTCTGAGAGCAACCCGGTAACGAATTGTTGCAGTGTTAAACATGCGTAACGTCAGCCGATGGGAACGAAGCAACTCGGTGCTGGTTTACTGTTGAGCGAGTTGGTTTTTCACGTGTGTAATGTTTGAGTCGTGCACTGGCAGCTTCTACAGGCCAACAACATGTGTCAACTGCGCGTGACCAAACCGCATTGACATCAATTCCTTTCCGCTGTTGTTGCATAGGTCTGCTTATACCATCGCCTTGCGTGACCAGTCTCCTCATGGCCTTGTCCGAAGTATCGTCGAATACTTCTCCCGAAAACGACTTGTCCGAATCTGCCAACAACTGCTCGCTGGAGCGTAACGGCGAAGACCCGTTCAGCGATGACGACGACGTTGACGATTACGACGATGTTGATGAAATCGATCCTGACCTCATGCTATCGAGCGTTCTGGTACCCAAGCATCAGTACATCTGAACGTGCTCATGCAGTTTCACTTGGCTTAGAACCAAACATTAGCATGATCAGCTTTTTAAGTTATCTTACTGCCTTTCTCGAAGTTTTCGTCTTTCTTATTTAATATAGCGGCTCCTGCCCAATCCTCGTCTTTTTCTTTTACTGTGAAATTCTGCGCAGACCAGGGACTTTTGAGTCGTGGCGTTGTCGTTCAAACAGAGCATCTTGCGTACATTCCGAAAAGTTTTGTTCTAGATTTTGGAGCAAAAGGCAAACAAGTCACAATTAAGGTTCTTGACTTTTCGCTCATTTGCTGAAGTAAGCCGTGATCTGCACACGATTTTAAACGAATTTTCCGCATTCACATGCTGTGTGTCGAAAACACCTTGAATCATTCAGTCACCAATGCCACAGTGCGATTATTACTGGTACCCTAAATTTTCGGCCAAAAAGGCTTATGACACTTGCGTGACGAAGCAAACGGCAGTTTTTCTGGCGCATTTATTAACTCGCGCCTGACCACAGCTTACGTGTTTTCTGGCATTCTTATCACGTCCTTGGTCATCTTTCGTGGAAGTTTCGGTGCAGAAATGCTTCGCAAATGGCGTTTTAGAAGCTATCATGTCATCACTGTGATTGTTGAAGGTCGGACTCCTTCAGAAAAATCCGGTTGATTGGAGTCGATATCCGATTTGCGCAATTCTTACAACCGCCCTTTTGTCTCGTTGACAAAAAGTATGACGTTGCTGTGTGGGAGTAAAAAGTAAAAACCTTTCGTTAATTCCGGGAGATAAAAATTCGTGTTTTTTCAATTGATGCGTTTCGTTTTTTGCTTACAAAATGCAGTGTTGTCGAAATGGTACATTTTGAAGGAACTAAGAATCTTTTTCGTCAAGCCCGAAATAATGGTTTCCAAAACTGAAAAGATACCAAAATGTTACGCAGGTATTATTCGGACTGCAGTCCTCAACATGAAATTACTTGTGATGTAAAAGGAACAGTTTGTTAAGGGGGCCCGAGGATGCAGCAGTGTTTTCTTTTTCTCGTTAATATTTCGAAATACTTTGGATGGTATAGGGAATAGAACATGATAACACTGCTAGGTTGTGGTAGGACCGGATGGGCATGACCAAAAAAGGAATTTCGAGACCTCAATTTTCCAGACCACGGTTTTTAATTATGCAGTATAACATTTTCATGTCAACTGTGTCGTGGACACGCGAGCCTGGCGAGGTCGTAGTGGTACGTCGTCGGGATATCCCTTCCGGCCCACAACAGTTAGGCCTGTGGCACCGTACACACTGACGTGCTCTTTAGGTGTCTTACTTTACTGTCGAAACATGTACGGTCGTTCCGTGTTTCGACTGTGGCGATTTCCGTTACTGGTGGTGCATCGGTCTCATCGGCGCGCCCAGACCCGTTTCGCTGTGCGTTGTATTTGTTCGGTGCTCAGGTTCGGGGTTCGCTTCTTGAGCTCGCTTTCTCTATTTGCGAACTGATGCACTGCAACTTCACTACCTTCGTCTTTCATTCCTTCTCGCGCGCAGGTCGCCCCCCTGCCTTTTCCGAGCGCTATTCGCACGAACTTTCCCCACTGCCTCGAAGTAGCAATGCAAACACTGCGAAATGTTTGTTCTTGTTTAAATCACTGCGACGTTGCATTCTCATCCTTGCAAGCCGGCTTGCATCTCCAATCAACTTTCACCTCCTTGGGATACGTTTCCGAGGCTGGAGTTCATCGTTTTATTTATGACTGTGTCCCGCTGTCTTGTCTAGCGCGCAAGCCTTTGTGTGGTCGAAAAAAGCAGTTGAAAAGCTTCGTTATTTTTGCTACGAGGAACTGCGGCGCTAAATCAAAAATGCGCAATTTGCATTCCTTAAACTTTCAGGATTTTCGACTTTTTTCTTGGTTGCCAGGCTGTCGCATTCGATCGCGCAACGTTGTGTTGCCCGGATTTTTCGAATTGTTAGGAGATTTCTACAACGGGACGCTCTGTTGTTCACCCCGTGTTCTGATTCATACCATGACATGGCCGTTTTGTGACATTTTTTGCGGAATAAACAGCGATTGTGCAGAAGTTATGCGAGTGACAACTCGCCACGCTGCCTCTGCAGTTGATCCCTGTCAAGGCTGAGCTAAGAGCAGAGTTTTGCTGCTGAAGATGTAGAGCAGGGGTTTTCAAGCATGCGATCCAATCAGTAAACAAACAGCGTCCATGACCCACCGACTGTGCAACTTCTCTGACGTGACAAAGGACCGGCACAAAGGCCTGGGAGATCGACCAGAAAGCAAAGGTTGGACAGAAAAAGCTAGCTCTAAGCAAGACTAACAAATCTCTTCTTTCGTAAGTTAACATTTTGTGCTCAACTGGTACGGTAAAAATATTAACTACTGATGTTTCGAGTACTAACTAAGGTTCTTTTCCTTAGTCTCTGGATTGGAGCATTGTGCTTAAGCCAGGGGTGCAAAATTTTCTGCGAATAACAGTAGCGCGCAGAAATTTGCAGGCGTGCGAGGCGGGGGTTCGGGTTCGGGGGGGGCGACCGACCTCCCGGACTTGAAAAATTTCAGCGCAAGCTGCTCAAAAATCCTGAATATAAAAAGCACATTCAATTCAGTGAAAAATTTCAGGGCATGCGCAAGTTGCTCAAACATCCTGAATGTAAAAAATATATTCAATACAGTGATTGCAAGGCAACTGTGTTTTCAGGGCAAGCGCGAAGTTGCTTAAAAATCCTGAATGGTAAAAAGTGTATTCAATACAGTGAAAATTTTCAGGGCACACTTTTTCAGGGCAAGCGCAAGGTGCTAAAATATCCTCAATGTAAAAAATACATTCAATACAGTGGAAAATTTCAGGACACACTCTGTTTTTCAGGGCAAGCGCAAAGTTGCTTAAAAATCCTGAATGGTAAAAAGTATATTCAATCTTCAGGGCATGCGCAAGTTGCTCAAAAATCCTGAATGTAAAAAATATATTCAATACAGTGAATGCAAAGCAACTGTGTTTTTCAGGGCAAGCGCAAAGTTGCTGAAAAATCCTGAATGGTAAAAAGTGTATTCAATACAGTGAAAATTTTCAGGGCAACTCTGTTTTTTCAGGGCAAGTGCAAGTTGCTCTCAAATCGTGAACGGTGAAAAAATTTGCAATACAGTGTATATTCACTTAGGGGCAGTGGCGGATCCAGACCAGGCGTTTGGGGGGGGCGCCAAAACGTCTTCACTTGTTAAATACCCCGATTCTTTGTGACAATCGTTGGGTATCACATAAACGTGGTTATCTTCTGTGGGCTAAAAAGGTGGCAATTTTGTTGGTCGAACTATGCAATCTTCTATGGATTAAAATCGCTTTATATCATAATTCGTAAAAAGTTTGAAGCGGGTCCAAGAAGATGGGCCCTGTTTTTCACAGGTTGCATATAACTGAGAACATTGTTGGTGTTTCCAAAAAATGTCTTATCTAAAAATAAATCTTTGATCGATATACCCTAAGGCAATGGTCCCCAACCTTTTTGTAACCGCGGACCGGTCAATGTATCGCAATTTTACCGCGGCCCGGGAATATTCCATGATGGTTGCTCTTTTTAAGCAGCCGAAATGAAGTTACCAGTATGAACCATTAGACAAGGCTGCTACAGTACAGTCTGCAGCTTTGCTCCATCTCCAACACTCTCACTTTATGCGCCAGTGCTCTCGCTCTATGCACACAACAGTCAGTGGCGTAACTAGAGGTTTGAGCCAGGGGAGCCAAGCTTAGCTGAAGGGGGCCCACTAGCCCAAACTCAGTAAAAGGTTTATAGTGAATCTATGGATGGCGTGGATGTCCATACCAGATTAAAAAAAGAAAACACCCCGAAAAACGCAAAAAACAACAAATTAAAGAATGTTAAATATCAAAATGTCAACTAAAGGGGCCGGTTTTTTAATTTACCTTGCCAGGGAGGCGGCTCGCCCCCTTGACCCCCGTCAGTTACGCCACTGCCAGCAGTGCTTCTACGGGAAAAATGGACAATTCACATGCCCAGTCAGATCCCTGCCCCCTTCGAAAGGGGAGCAATGGAGCGGATTTGTCTTTTCATAATATTATCATTGGTAATTTTATTGTCTATCAAGATCGAATTGAAACAGTTTTATTGAAGTTATGCGCCCACCCAGAAAATTCGGAATGGTTTTCTCTAATTTATGTTATTGTTTTTGAGGTTAAAATTGTTGTTGAACAGAAACAAGCATAACTGGCAATGATTTATTTGTTTTTTATAAGTTTTCACTGCGCTCGACTATTTAATTGCCCCCCTGTCCT
>Ga0210059_1015714_pt1 | contig 11013 bp, 5 predicted proteins | sample Ectturendosymbi2_FD_188042 | JGI IMG/M metagenome (GOLD analysis project Ga0210059, IMG submission 188042) | Ecteinascidia turbinata endosymbiont from Florida, USA - Sample 2 (SPAdes) (version 2) | ecosystem: Host-associated > Tunicates > Ascidians > Unclassified | place: Key West, Florida... | reverse complement strand
GCTTGCCGACCCCTAGTTACTTAGCAGCAAATTTAGTGCTTTGGCTGTGTTCTCCGACTCCGCTTAGTTCTTAACCTGCATTGAATTCTCTGTGTGTTTCTTTGATTAAACTGCTATCGTTCCACGAGGTATGGACAGCGGTTCAGTAGGATTAGACAGAGTTACGGTTGGGTGCTGAGTTAGAAGAGTTCTGCCGCTATTTCGTTAGCTACGTCTCTAGTTGGGTTTTTCCTAGCGTAGCCAGGCAACTGTCCAGTATACTGTAGTCTCGCGTAGGGCCACGATCTGCGAACCCGTTAACACGCTCGATCCTTCTTCACGTCAGTGATCTGATATTTAAGTCATGTGGAACTATCACGTGCGAAGATCAAGTTATAGCACTCCAGAAGAATGGAACTTGCTTTGTGGCCGACCCATCATCAAACAAAGGTTGCCAATGTAAACACTGGGATATACACTAGTTTCTTATTGCGAGCTCCTTAGTTAGAAATACAGGTAAAAAATTGTATTTCTATCTCTTGTAATCGATGAGGCATCTGTGAGCGTTAAGATAAATTTCAGACCGATAGTTGTGTGTTGTATCATATTTTGACCTATACCAGTTAAAGTATGCTGAAGCGGAACCTCCCGGTTGATTGCTCTGCTTGCAAGGAGATTTGAACTGTTGATTGATTGGGCATTCGAGGAAGTGATTGATGATGTAATCGCGCCAGTCGATTTGACCATTAACACGTGTCCCTAATCGCATCGCGGCTAGGCTATTTAAATTTCCACTTTTGCTTGGTGCTTTCCGTTGGCGCTGTTCCCTTTGCCTATTTCATGTAGCGGCATTTGCGTGACCACTACAATGCATACTTTCAATCAAACGCAATTATCAGCACGTTTTAAAAAGCAGAAATAAATCAACAGTGCCACGTGTAACGTCCAGCACAATGAAAACTTCATACCAACTTGAGAGTTGTCGCTCAAAAATACGACTGGTTTCGGTGCAACTCGAACAAAGCAGAAGTTTGGTAAAAGTCAAAATATCGATCTTTCCACAAACTGGAAACAGAAAATAATTTTTTTGTTTTTCTTAATATTGATTGATAATTCAATTGACTCTAGGTTTTTAGTTTGTGGTTAATCTTTTAATCACATTTTGGTTTATTGCGTTTTGGACCTCTGCATTAGATTTGGGCATTACTAATGCACACATATTTGAAACATTTCTGGCGTAACTCAAACGGCTGGAAGCGATCTACAAGCACCTGAACATCAGCACAAAAGATCTTTTAGAAGATGTCTAAAAGAAAATCCAAAACAAAGATTTTGATATATCTGGATAAAATGAAGTCAAAATTGAAGGCTTATTGTCTTTATCTTCTGAATAAGATTGATGTGCAGAATCGGAGTGTGAACAAACATTGCAAACAGAACAATAGACCAAAACGCAACAAAATCTGAAGATTTTAGGACTGAGGATGCGTAGTCTTTCGTGAAATCGATTTTCTATTGAAAACAATTTGCTGATGGATTTAAACCCGTCGACTTTGTGGACACTAGTCACTTGAAACTATTAAATGAGACAAATTTTGTCCTCAAGTGGAACCGAAGAACAAGAAGCACAAAAGCATCGAAAACGATCCTTGTAATGCAGGTTTTACATGTGGGCGATGGCAGAATTTCGTGAAATGTTTAAGACGTATAGCAAAATGTTGCTGGATATTGAACTGCACAACTAAAAACGTTGATGCTCATATTACCTGACATTTTCAAAGTTTATGCGGGTAGGTATGGACAAGGGCGTATGCAAGGGGGGTGGGGGTTTGGGGTTAAATCTCCCTTGAGCTTAACATTTTACAAAAACTTTAGCCCTTGCACTGCTCAGCCATAGCAGACAAACATAAAGACAATTTTTTCGGATAAAGTGAACTATCGTGGAACACAATGTTAAATATGCGTAGTGGACGAAAGGTCTGCAAAAAGTGGTGAGATGGTTTCTGGATGCAGACGATAACCCAGATTCCCACTAAAACTTAACTATTACGTTTGGTCCATTTGCAATGTTCCTTGAAATTTGCATGCAAATTCATTCTTGGGTATTTGCATTAAGACGACAGATTAACAAGCAAAAAGTATGCGAAAAAAATAATCTCCTTTGCGCAAGTTATTTCACAGTGCATGCACATATAAATGAAACAAAGACTGTAGCAACGCCCAAAGAAGGCATTTAGCTTTGTGAGTCGATTTTTGTATGCTAGCAATCGCCTTTCTCAATGAAAGTTTCGCGCTGTGTGTACAGTACTCAAGAGAATGGTCAAGCAATGAAAGATCAAAACTGTTTTTCACAGAGTTTATTGCGCGTGTAAATTTAATCAGGCCCGCAAGCAGGGTGGGAGACAAACCGGGGACAAATAGGCTCAGAAGGAAGGTTTTGGTGGGCTAAGCCCTCCCGAACAATGCTTCAACCTCCCTAAATTGAAATATGAAACACTAGAAATGAATGGAGTTTTGTACAATTTAGGATGTCAAGCCCCCTGGACAAACCTAAAGCTCCCCTATTGAAGACTTTCTGGTGACGATTCTGACGCGTATAATAGATTAAAGGTAAATGGCAACCGACACGCCCAACAATGTTGAAGCATCTTTGCCGTTGACCGCAAAAGTCGATCCAAAACGTCAGAAAGGGACTGGTCAGTGTTTCCGTGCAGAGCCCTTGACTGCCCAAAGGCAAGTTGCAAATGAGACTGTAGCTTAAAAGACCATCGTGAAAGCAGTAATTGCGTGTAATGAACAGACATCAAAAGAATAATGAAACTCCGAAAGAAAAGGTTTTGAAAAAACAAGCTTACTGATAAAGACAAAGGAAAACGCAGAGTGAACTGACAATTACATTCGGAGGCAGGAGTGAAGAAAGAGTATGATCTGGCGAAACTCGCAAGAGAGATTTGGTGATAAGTGGATGATTTGAAACGCTACGGCGAACGTGTAGCAATGTAATGTTTGCGGAAGAAACAGATATAATGAAAACACAGCAACGACTTAAATAATATTCATAAGAGAAAGCAGCCGGTGATGTTCACGGACTGCGACAGTTGGATCTGCGCAGAACATGGATGCGAGCGTGACGTCATTGGAATGGAGATGACGTCAAAATGAATGCAAAACACTCACGAACAAGGAATTTGGCAGACATTACAGGCATCGATGCCAGAAACGCATATCAATGCGTTGCTTACTACAGAGTTGCTGATGTTCCTGGTTAGTCATGATGAGTGGAGAACAAAAAAGAGGATGAAGTTGTGAAGAAAGTGTTGGGTGGTGTCGAAACAGGAATGGCAGGGAAACGGTAAGGTTTACCCAAGAGTAAGCAACCTGTAGTGCCCTGTGATGTAACGAACTCGGTCTTAGCAACCCGTTTCTTAAAAGCAGCTGGAGCTACGAGTCGCGAGTGTGCTCGTGTAAGTGATCTACAGTCAAAAAAGGAAAGCAAGGTGTCGTGGAATGTGCGTGTGATTATCATTTCGTTTCTTGTATTCAGTGATTGCGCGTTCGTAATGAATGGTGCTTGCGTGGTTGCCGCAGTGTTTCGCGTGTTTGCTCATTCGCCGGTACCGCATTATGCGTTGCTTGGGTTGATTCTTGCGATTATCGAGGAGTTGCTTTGCAGCAGAGGTATACGACGTGTCTTGTTCTCCGGCTGGTTGTGATTGCGAGAGTTGACTGTAATTTCTTCGACAGTCCCATTTTATATATCTTATAGTTGGAACTTTACCATCGCTTCCAACAAGGTTCTGAACACAGTAAAAAGGTGCCCTTGACCCTTCCAAATAGGTGATTCGTTTGAATCACCAGATAATTTTAGGGAACCCCGTGAAAAGGCTAAAAGAGGGAAGAGAAAAACTTCCAGAACGATGTCTGATACACTGACACGCGAGGCGGACAGTGTGACTGAAGTGCAGTCAGTTATCCTGCAGAGTCTAACGGAGGGAAAACTTGCTACCTGCAGACCCACTGCAATCAGGGCTGCGGAGCCGGAGCCCGGAGCCAGTCATTTTTGGTGGAGCCGGAGCTGTTTTCAAAATTTAGCTGGAGCCGGAGCTGGAGTTGTTTTTAAAATTTAGCAGGAGCCGGAGCTGGTGGTTAATTTAGCCGCTCCGGCTCCGGACCCTTTCTGAGATGCATCATCCACCACTATTTGCCAAGCGCGCTGAAAAACAAGGCTAATTGACTATCGTCAATTATGAATTATGACTAACAATAGCGCTCAGTGATGTATACAACTGTCTAGTCGACACGTTTGCCCACACTTGGGAATCGCACCGAGATTGTTTACACGGGTCAGTAGTAGCTTACTAGCTGTTAGTGAGATTAAGGTTAGTTTCAGTGCTACGGCAATGCGACTGAGTTACTTCAAGTGACAATTCTTTTCACATTATTTCATGGATCCTACTTTCAGTTTCCAAGAACACCGAAACTTGTTTTGAAACGATGTACATGCCGTTTATCTCTCACTTTTGCAAAAATATCTTATTCGTTATCACAGAAAAGAAAGCTCCCGTCTAAAATAGCCACAATAAAAGTCATTGCCGAACGCCGATAATAATTCGTTAAAGCAGATCCCCTGTGAGTTTTCCAACCGATATTATTGATATCGGTGTGTGTCTAGGATTTTGAAAAACAAGAAAAATGGAAAAGTGCATTCTCCTGATCTGCAGTCTCTACAGTCCACACATCGGCTACGCAACACTGTCGCAAAACGCACTAGGCTTTCATGATGATACTGTCTCAAATGGATTTTCAAGTGAAGTTATTTGAATATTCTGTAACCACCGTAACAAAAAGCTCAAGCAATCGAGCCCACCAACCAACTCCAAACTTTACTCTTATTCACTAATTTCTGCCGCGCTGCTATTGTGTAGTGGGCGCAGATAGGTAACTGTGTTACCGTCAACTAATTCGATCAAAACGTGCAACGCTTTAGTTTAGAAGCAAGAACATGACCGAGGACCAAAAATCAGATTATCATTCGCGCACTGGCAGTCAAAGGCGTAGGCAAGGGGGGAGTTAGGGGCTTACTCCCCTCTTGAGCTTGATATTTTTTTTTGAAAAAACTTTTACCTGCGCAAGAGGTTTTTTGTTTTGGCATTTTTTCTTGTTAATTTGTCGACTTAATGCAAATACTACAGAATTAGTGTGCATGCAAATTCAAGGAAGATCGTAAATGGGTCAAAAAGTAATAATTAGGTTTCGGTAGGAATCTGGGTTATCGTCTGCGTACAGAAACCATATCACCACTTTTTGCAGACCTTTCGTCCACCACGCATGTTTGAGGTTGTGTTCCGCGATAGTTCACTTTATCCGAAACAATTGCATTTATTTTATAACATGTTTAGCAAAAAGAATACGCTATATAACATGTGTAGCAAAAACAACTGCATTTAGTTTATCTTCTAAGGTTAATCAGCGCAAGTTCTGACCGCATTGGCTACATTACCAATTTCTGTAGCATGATAGAAGTGTTGCACGAGCTCAAAAACAGCACTTGTTAACATAGAAGCATTCAGGCATTTGATAATGTCTCAGCAGGAAAAAAGGAAAACTAAAAGATTGCTGGACTTCTATAAATAACAAAAAATCGAAAGATTTCTTGGGTACTTTATGCGCATTCTCAATTCTTGTGTAGTTTAGCAAGATTCGATATTTCAAACCGGGGTGTGCGCCAGTCGAGCCGCACTTTTTCTATGCTCGACTGCTCGTATTCGACAAGACATTAACGCAGCCTCATTTTGCAGTTGTAAATTGCTCTGGCGAAATGATGAGTGTGTTTTACTCCCCTGTTTTAACATGCAGCCTGATATTTTTGCAGTTATGAACTGCTGTGTCATAGGGTTGAGTGTATTTTCCTCCGATAGCCTAACTTGGAGCGCTAATTGTTTATATTCAGTGCAATGACACATACAATAACGGGAGTGGATGAACAAAAATATGCATAGTATTCTAACAAACTTCGCCAAAACGTTGGTTTGGAAATATGACTGTGACGTCAAATTGTGACGTCACAAACTGCGCACACCAAATACAAATGACCACCATATGTCACTGAATGAAACCCTCCAATGAAAATTTTCTGCGTAGGCTACTCCTGACAGTTGCCATGATTCGCTCATGCTTTGCAACTAACTAATTTGATCGAAATAGGTCGCCGTGGCGAAATCCGAGGGTCTGTTATACCAGGAATCAAGTAGGGACTTGTTCTATAGTCACATCAGACTGAGGAATTACTGCCGAGTGTGGTGTGGACAAGTCAGTCAACACCAGCGCAGCGAATATTTGCGCATTTTGTGAGACTAAGCCCTTGTGCAAAAACGCAAAGTGTGACGCTTACACACTTTTTTGTGGCACAAACAGTCACAATGGGCAAGTAAAGGATCAGCCCGAAGCCGGATTTTTTAAAAATAGCTTTTACCCACTCCGACTACTCTAGACCAAACTCCTTCCGACTATGCAGGCCTGGTAGTGGTAGCAGTGTTTAAGACTAGTTCAAAATATGCTGGAATAATACGCTCACTTGTAACAAGAAGAACACTAGGCATACCGAAATTGTTAAAGTGTATTAACAAAGCACAGCCGGAGCGGAGCCGGAGCCATGTTATGAAAAAACACAGCTCCGGAGCCGGAACCATGTTATAAATAAACACAGCTCCGGAGATGTAGCCGGAGCCATGCTCACGAAAACAGAGAACTCCGGAGCCGGAGCCATTTCATTTTTACAAGAGCTCTGCATCCCTGATTGCAATAGATAATAAATGTGTAGGAGTTTACAGATCTTGTACATCTTTGAAAAATGGAAACCTTATGGTAAAGGTAGAAACGACACTTTAAGTGAAAGGCCTGTTGGCCTTGGCTTTTCTTTCTTTTCTTCAGTGAAGAACTGAAAACCAGTCTTAATTCTCAAAACGTTAGTTATGTTAGAAGATTTTAACTTCAAAGACTATGAAGGCAACATGAGGGGCTCCTCTACAGTGCTGCTACAATTTACTCAGCCCAAAATTCCAGAGGAAGTGAGAGTAGGATACTTCCAATTCAAAGTCAAGCAATACATCCCTAAGCCTTTACGCTGTTTTAAATGCAACAGATACGGGCATGTGGCTAATTACTGTAAGGGCAAAGAAAGATGCTCCAATTGTGGAGGTGATCACAGCTGGAAGAATTGTGATTCCCCCAACAAAAGATGCCCAAACTGTAAAGGAAACTACTCTGCTGCCAATACAGCGTGTCCGCCTTACGAACGTGAATTAGTAAAAGTGCCAAAAGCCCAATGGCCTGAATTCAGTAGAATTTGTGAACAAAACCTGTCTTCCATTAACATCAATCATCTTCATGTCAGCCAATTATATTCAGCTTTCGAAACTACCCTACTTGAGGACCAGTGTTCTACATTACCACAGACTAAACCTTTCCATAAAATTTCCGTCCCCCGGTGGAACAAAAGCTGCGAAGTTGCTGTAAAAAATAAAAACATGCTTTACATCGTGCGAGACGAACGATAAGTCCACTGGATATATTAATTTTCAAAAGATGCAGGGCAAAAGCCAAGAAAGTAATACTGGAAGCTAAACAATCAACACGGCGTAGTTATTGCACTTCCATTCATAGTAACACCAAGCTTTCAACAGTTTAGACAACAAGAAGTTTTCGGGGTCTCTGAGCTACACTCGCATACCACAAATTGGGAACAACGGGATTGTCGCAGGCAATGATCAACACAAAGCTAACATGCTGGGAAATCAGTTTGAAACCGTAAGCCCTTCTACAGATCTTCCGACGGCGTTCACTGGAAATCTGCCGAACTTAGCCTCTAAACTTCAAAAATCTGCTCTTCAAACCGAAAAGCGGGATACACGCATAAATATTTTTTTTTACTTATACGAACTGAAAATAGCAATTTCAAATACCAAAAACACGGCCCCAGGGCACGACAGAGTTTGGCGGCTGCACGACATTGTTGGCAAATCCCTGGCAAACAAATATCATGTCCTTGCAGTGTTAACCGATATTACCAAAGCGTATGATACGGTTTGCACCGACGCTTTACTTTTCAAGCTCCTAAACATGGGCATATACGGAAGAATGTTTAACTCTATTCGGTCATTTCTCACAAACCACAGTTTTCAAGTTCGAGTCGGCTCCAAACTATCCCTGGTCAAATACCAAACAAACGGAACTCCCCAGGGTAGTATCTTGAATCCAATCCTATTTTCCATTGTCATTACTGATCTTCCGAATGGAATACGCTCACCGATTGCATTTTATGCCAATGACTTTTCTTTTTGGGAAAGTGGATCAAGCATCAAACAATTAAACGACTTGTGCCTGGCGAAAGTGGCAGAATGGCGTGTTAGATCGGAGTTCAAAATATCACAGTCAAAATCCACAGCAGTACTTTTCACAACTAAGCGCAAATGCCAAGAGATCAGTCTAAAAAGATATGAAGAAATTATCCCTATAAAAACCGAACACAGATTCATGGGAGTAACCTTCCTAAGGAATGGTACTTACAACTCCCATATTCAACAAATCCACAGCAAATGTCTAAGACGATTGAAATGTTATCCGACAGCTAACTGGCACTACTTGAGGTGCAGCAAAACAACCGCTGCTAAACATTTACAGAACACTCGTTCGCTCTGTGATCGAGTACGGCATGGAAACATTTTTCTTCTCATCAAAGTCGTCACTGCACAAACTTATCAAAATCCAGTACGAAGCATTACGCTTATGCACGGTAGCAGTGAGAAGCACTCCTACGATCTGCCTACTACAAGCTATGGTGAAATATCTCCGCACGTCAAGCATATATTGCTCTGCTAGCACACCTACTAACTTTTAACAATAATCCAGCCTTGTCGCTGATTGCAGATTCTTGGCATGAGCTTTATCCGGATACTCCTAGTTTTCAAAGTTTTGACATGGCCACCAAAGACACGGTCCCTCCAGATATGTTTCATATAATCCTATAAATATCTCTAATATTCCACCATGGATTCTTCACAAGACCAACATCGATCACTCATTAACACACATCCTTCATTCGCAAAACCCGGAACTGCTCTCTATCATTGGCAAGAAAGCTATGCGGATACAGATGGGTCTGAAACAGCCGAAAAAACAGGAAGCGGAGTTTGCACGCAACAATATAATATAAAACTAACTTTCGAAATAAACTGTCGGTCCTCCATCCTCAGTGCAGAACCACATGCAATTCTTAGTGCCCTTTACTGGCTGTCCATATCGAGTATATGTAGGGTTGTGATCCTAACAGACAGTCTGGTAGCTCTACAATCCATTAGCACAGCCGACTGGAGAAAATATGTACTCGTTAACAAAATAGTACTCGTCAATCATGAGCTTTTGTACAGAGGAATGACGGTGTAATTTATGTGGATACCAGCTCATCAGGGAATCCCTGCAATACCAACGCTCATTTCTTAGCTAAACTTTCCACTATGCGCTCTCCACCTCACCCTGAGGTTGCCTACAACAGAGCTAGTATCCAACTTTGCAACTCTGAGGCTTGCTCGTTGATATCCCATCGTTGTTTGCAATTGAGGAACGAAGAGTACATCCACACTCGTAGAGCAATCACTTACAAGCTGTTTTGTCCAGATACAGACACCAACCGAACCAAAATACACATTCCTGCTGCAATATTCCGATTGCGCACGGGGCACTGTAGGTTCCATTCCCATCTACATGAAATAGGTCTCCATCCCGATGACCGATGCGACACATGTGGTATTCTAGAAAAGGTTGAGCATTTTCTAATGCTGTGTAGCAAATACGCAGAAGCAAGACACACACTACAACGATCCATCCAACACCTCAGTATTGACTTTGACTGGATAACGTTACTGAACAACACAAAAACAATTCCATTTGTTATAGCATTTCTCCAACAAGCAGGTCGAGCACTGTAATAAGGATTCACAAAAATATGTCGTGGCACAACAAAACCAAGCATCTGAAAGTGCCAATAACCCTATAATAATAATAACAATATGCGTTGGTTGGTCTGGCAATCGGTCGCAGTTTGTATGTCAGTCTAATGCGTCTTATTTTTATCTTTTGAAGTAAGTGATCTTTTAGTTGTTTTACGCCACGTTAATAAACTGGCTGTGCTGTGTTGTGCTCATAACAATTTAAACAACTAAAATGCATCAGGGAGGAGAGGCCTCGCCCGCTGCGCTATTCACTAAAGACGAGGGTATTGGATATAGAGATCAATAGCCCGACGTTAGCGAAAGAGTGGAAACACTGGAAGAAGACGTTTCAGAACTACGTAACAACCTACGAAATTGAAGGTGCGAGACTTGACAAGCTTCAAGTATTGACGATTATTTTGTCGTTTAAACTGTACGAGTACATTGACGAATGCTAAAACTACGACAGTGCTGACATGTTGCTGGACAGCGTGTTTATCAAGACTGCTAATGAAATGTTCACCTGGTACCGGTTTGCCACGACCAGGCAGAAACCAGGCCAATGCTTGGATGAATATTGGCAAGAACTCCTTCCGTTGAGTAAGGATTGTAATTTTCGTGATGTTTCAAAGAGCAAACATCATGATGGCTTCATTCGGGAGAATGAAAAAAAAAAAAAAGCGAAATGGTTCCAACCACGAATTCCATCATGACACATAGACAACTAGGCTGTTGATAGCCAACTAGTTTCATCAAAATGTTCTTATTACAAAGCACATAAAAATAAATCATCGTCCAACGGTTTGGTGACTACTGACTAATCCGTTTTTGTGGTAGCTTATGGACATTTTGTGATTGTGGTGTAACAATAACAATGTTATGCAACTACTATTACGAGTATGCAGCGTGGATAGGGTGAGGACTATTCAATGCAGTATGCCATGGGTGGGCAAATAGCGGACCGCGGGACAAATCTGGCCCGACGCAGCGTTTTCAGTGGCCCGCAGAAGCATTCAGGAAATCTTCAAATCTGAAAGTTCCTCCAACT
>Ga0210059_1015713_pt1 | contig 11013 bp, 6 predicted proteins | sample Ectturendosymbi2_FD_188042 | JGI IMG/M metagenome (GOLD analysis project Ga0210059, IMG submission 188042) | Ecteinascidia turbinata endosymbiont from Florida, USA - Sample 2 (SPAdes) (version 2) | ecosystem: Host-associated > Tunicates > Ascidians > Unclassified | place: Key West, Florida... | reverse complement strand
AGATCTTCTGCTCCATCGACCAAGGCATCATTAGACTATTTTTTGTTTAATATATAGAAAGGTTAACTATTTCCCTATGACAATCTGGAAAGAGAAAAATGAATAAGGTCATCGATAAAGGTTTTATAAGCGGCCGCTTTGTTTTTTGTTTCAACAATTGTGATACACCCTGTATCTTGCCGTCATTTGAACATAATTGGTTGAAGTAGTCATATGACAAGCATGATATGCAGAGACAATTGGTTAGGATTTAGGAGTTTAAGGTTAGTGTTTAGGATCAGGGTTTTTGGGTAAGTTCTAGGTTTAGGGGTTCAATGTTTAGTGTTAGGGTTTAGCTTACAGTTCACTTAATGCAAACAAGAAGCTGCTAACTGCTTGCCATCCCTGAAACAATCACAACCATCATCCATACATGGGACTGAGCTTTTACAGATATCATGGTCAACTAAGCAGGACATGCGTTCCAAACTTCTCGTGTGACTACTTCAACCAATCGTGTTTAGCTAAAGGCAAAATAGCTCCAGCAGTTATTTTGCCTCATGAGGCAAAATAGACACAGCACAAAAATGTATGTTGTGCATCGCAATACACTTTTGGATAGTTTTCGGATACAGATAGTATGATTTCAACAAAAACAGGATTCGGATGGGATACGGATATCATTTCTCAAAAACAGGATAGGATCGGACAGTGAAAATCCACTGTCCGATCATCTCTGGGCTGTACAGGTCACTGAAACTTTTAACAGATCGCCACAGTCACCTCAACTCATAGCGGTTTAACTCAAAACAGATTGTAAGCTTTTGCGTAACTTAAGATGTATTTGGTAGAATTTATTACAATTGCACAAAAGCAAAGTCTCAATCACAGTTACAACTGCACAAAATTTGTAGTTTAATTACATTCAGCTCACTCATTGAAAAACACTAGACACCTATGAAAAAACAATAGAACACTAGATAAAATGCAAAAACACTAGATTGGGTGGAAAACACTAGGAATGGCACCAGCTGCCTGAAGATGAGAGCAGAATCTTATCGCTGCTAGTGCTCTTGGTCATCCGGACGGCTGAACATTTGAACCAGCACGATGTGTGTGTTGTACAATTCCTAATGGCGTCTTATTTTCATTGAACCTGAACCAAACTTGAACAAATTCACACAAATCAATGACATTATAACACGTAATGTCATTGCACAGATTAAATACAGTAATCTTGAAACTGAACCAAACGGAAGGAAAAAATTTAAACAAAATTATCAAATCCAAATCCGGTAGGTCAGAAATCATGACATCCAATCTAAATCCATCAAAAAACTGCAAATCCGCAGGATTTATATCCAAATCCATGTTCATCTCTGGCAGTCAGAGATGACTGATCACTACCTGGTTTGCCGGCTGGATATCCGGCAGGATAGTGAGTTTCCACCGGATACACAATACTGATATCCAATAACTTATTTCAAACGGATATGGGATACGGATAAGGATATCCGAAACTCTTTACTCGATATTTCGAGGATTCAGACTCTTGCAAAAAGTTCCACATTACACATTCATTCAGTATTTTGGGAAATATCTTTTCAGCCTTCTGTGCCATGACCACAAATCAGTCTATCGTCTAACCTAAATACCGCAGTGTTGTCCCATACCCTAGTGATTGAACACGCTAAGTTTCGCAGCATGAGTCTGTTGCTGGTGTAGCAAAATAGGGCTCTTTCATTATACATTATGGCAGTTGTTGCCTCGTACCTGCACTAGGGTTAGCGAGCGTATGCCTACTGTGACCTGTGGTCGAGACTAAGTAGAGCAGGCTAGCTGTTTAATGTGGTCTGTAGTCTACACAAGACCTGCTGTCTTCACGGCTAACCTACGTGAGCCTGCACTGACTGGTTGTTGGACGATACTAGGCCAGGCAGTTGTTTTCGTTCTTGAACACGATAAGCAAAATTATTTTGTGACATTGACTTGTCAGACTGAATTTTAAGTGAGTCATTTCAAAATTTGTGAGATAGTGTAAGCCAGTTTGTTGTTTTCAATGCTGTTTTGGTTTGTAGACTAGCATTGCTGGCAGAGATGAGCACCGATCAGGACTTAAGCCAATTTTGGCTGGGTCGGACTGAAATTTTTTTAGATTGGCGGATCAAGACCGGGTCGGACTGAGAAAATATTTTTTATTTCAATGTGATTATTCTGAACGTATCAAAAATTTTAGTTGTGATCCGATTTTACAGATTTGCTAAATGGCAGTGTAATTTTGCCATCAATGATAAAAGCACTGCTGAGACTATTTTGCCATTCGAACTGTATCCACCTTTGCCCACACATAACGTTGAGTTTTAGTAGTAACGTGAACATAGTTGAGTGGTAAGTGTCCATGCCTGTTGTGCGAGTGTTCGTTGGTTCTGCTCTTACCGTTTCCTTTGTCTTAGCTTGAAGAGATTACTCCTTTGATGTGAATGCTTTTTATGTAGGCTACTTTTTCAAAAAGTTTGGGGTTTAGGGCAGTGGTTATCAACCGGAGGGGTTGTTTGTTTTTTTTCTAGAGTCTCGTGAGCTTCTTATAAATATATTAATAATTACTTCCACATTTTCAATTTCGTACATAGAACCACTTTTTGTCGTAGCCAAATAATAGGACTACCTGGCAGTAGCGCAGTCAATAATTTTTGTTTGCCATGGGCCAGTCAATGACGTCATCAGTCATCGACGTCTTCTTGAGTTCGACTGTCACTTCCGTTTATTTTCTAACAGCTGAAAATTGATACAAAGTACCAGCAAGGATCTGAGCAATTTTGTTTCGGGGGAGGCCATGGTCTCTTCGGTCTCAATCTTTTTTCATTCAAATTTGTTTTAAGTGTGATTACAACCATTACAGTGCTGTTGCGTTCGGCAGCGCACGATGAACTTTGTGACCGAAGAATGTGCTGCGTTTGTAAATTGAATATCTGATTGCTGTAGCTAACTTGGGAGTTAGTCTAGTTTTGAAACAATCGTGCTGTGGAGTTATTTGTAATGGTACGGGTCTCCCTCACTGATGTTGACACATGCATCAATTCAATAAATTATTTTTGTTAAGCATAGCGATATCGCACGTTATTTTTTAGACATTGTGATTTTCTATTGTGCAAACACAACTGCATTTCCTATGTCTGACTGGAAAATTTCGGAAGGGGTCGATAGGTCGAACTGAGTTGCAAAATGGGTGGCTGCTTGCAAAATGTTGAAAAATAACTGATTTTGGGCTTACATTTAGGGGTTACGTTTACGGATTAAGTTTCAGGTTTAATTTGGGTTTAGGTTTTGGGTTTGGGTGTTGGGTTCAGGTTTTGTCTGTATAGGTTAATCTGAGTTTAGGTTTTGGGTTTGGTTTCAGGTTTGGGGTTTTAGGTCATGCTACAAGGACTTTATGCTAATCCAAGTGTATCCCATATCGTCCTTGTCATTTGACCAGTCCAAACAATCGGATTCTCCTAATGGCAATAACTCCAGCAGTGCATTTGCTTCATGAGGCAAAATAGACACTGCCTTGTTAAACTTTGGAAATGCCAAAAGGCTATGTCTATTTTGCCTCATGAGGCAAAAGCACTCCTGCAACTATTTTGCCTTCAACCAATCATATTTGGCTGTGGTGCTTTTGCCTCATGAGGCAAAATAAAAATTCATTATTTTACATGGGCGGATCAGAACTGGGCCGGATTGATGATTTTTAAAAATTTTGCGAATCAGGACTGGATCGGATTTAATTTTATCGGATTAGGAGTGGTCTCGGACTGAAAAGTTCAAAGTCCACTCATCTATGATTGCTAGTGGTGTGATTAAAGTACAACAATGGGTAGGCCTGCAGTAGGATTAACAAATAAAATTATGAAATGCAACCATTGTTCCCAGTGACGTGTCCGAGTGATTTCGTCGAATCAGAGTCACAAGCCCTTCGATTCAGAGTCATTTAAAAAATTTTCGAGTCAGAGTCATGACGTGGTCGAGTCGAGTCAGAGTCCATTGATAGAATTGTCGAGTCACTTCGAGTCATTGGTTAGCAACTTCGAGTCAATTTTGGGTCACACGAAATTTCACGTTTTTTCCATGACATTTTTTGCTATGAAATGGCGCCCAACATGCTAGAAAATGGTGCCAAACATGCTACGAAATGATGCCAGATAAGAAAGAAATTGGTGTCCAATGTTGTTTTAACAAGTTTGATTGTACGTTATTTTTGTCAAAGCTTTCTCAGTTTGCATTTTACTTGTCTTTCAGTCTCAATCATTTCAAAAATCTAACCCAACCTTGCTGTAAGTGTTGCAATCTCTCAGTTTTGGTGAATGTGCGATTCACCACGAACCGGATGTGCTTGAAAGACAACACCCATGTGCCGCGAACAAGCAGAAATAAGATGGGCACGACATGGGATCTTCATTGTTGCTCGGTGCGACAGTGAGAAGCATTGTGCACTTGCTGCTCGGCTTTTTCGATCAGTGGTGCTTTGACCAAAATGCGAAGGTGGTGCCAGGCACAACCTTCACAAAAAAGAACGTGTAATAGGTGGTGTTCATTGCAAAAACGAGGGGATGTTATTGCAACTTCTCGTTTGGCGTTTCATTGAAAGTGTGCTTTTTGCATGCCCAATGCATGAAAATGACCAGAGATGAATATGCATTTATATCTTGCTACATTTCAATACATTGATAGATTTGGATGTCATCATTTTTTGCTTCAACAGAGAATTTTAATTGATTATTTTCTGTTGAAATTCTTCTCAACTTTCAGTTCAGTTTTCGGACTGCAGATTACTGTAACTTTCCGTTCAGTTTTGGAACTGCAGGTTACTGTAGGACTGCAGGTTAACAGCGGATTGCAGCCACCGACATGTTGGGAGCCATTTGTTGCAGGCACAATGCTGCGTCGCCCTGAGTCAACCAAAGAAAGAGACGAACTGACAATCCTCAGCATAATAGCAATTGAGATTAGACATTTGACCAGGTTCCCTCTTCTATTGTAGCAACGAATTCTACCTTATATGTGCCACAATCACGTCGCGACATGGGCTTAGGCTAATAACAGTGTCAGGAAATTGGATTTAAATATGAATCAGTTTTCGTTTTGCATTATATTTTGCAAATTAGTTTTTGATTTGGATTTGAAACCGAAAAACTTGAATCACTTTACTGGTATCTGGAAAAGATTCAAGGTTACAGTCAATGTTCCCTCTAAGCTGCGCAGCTGCGCGGCCGTGCAGCTGGCCTAGAACCCCCGCGCAGTACTTTCGTCCTGCCGCGCACTGCATAAGTATTGACAAGACAAACTAAATACGTGCTTTCAATCGGACGCAAGCCCCACCTTTGAGATTTGAGCTCACACGGCCTTTCATTCCGCGCACACGAAGCAAGCTCTCAGAGGGAACGTTGGTTACAGTATAGGCCCACTGCCATCATCACGATATGCAAGTACTTCATTAAACCACGACAAAGTGTGAATATATTGTGCCCTACTGACACCTCAGCAAAAGCAAAATCTCAGGTCTTCCTCTATGCAAGTTCGGAAACTTGATCCTTAAAATACAGCATAGCATAACTAGACAAGCAAAACAGAAAATCTCCGGCAATTTGATCATCACTGAAGCAAAAAATGCTTATTTCTTTGTGTTCAAACGAACTGGGCTTGTCCATCAGGAACCCAGAGATTTTGTAAAAATGACTCTTATTCGAGTCTCGAGTCATTGACTGTGACGCGAGTCGAGTCATTCTATTATAAACGTAACTCGAGTCGAGTCGAATCACCATTTTTCTCAACTTGACCCGAGTCAAGTGCGAATCACCCAAAATCGTGACACGAGTCATTGACTCGAGTCACGCTATCACTGATTGTTACTAAACAAATGACTAATAAAAAGCTTGGTGTGGCAAACCTTCAGCTTACTTGTTGATGTAATTGACTCTGAAAGGTACTTAGGGTATACGATTTGTCAAGCTTGTAAGATATGTCAAGTTTGCTTAGGCTCAGACATGACAGGGCCCAAGTGGCATAAATGCATTTAAGTAGCCTCTATTGTGCTTCACGAAGCAAGCATTGTGCTGGGACTATTTTGCTTTGAGTTGAACACAATTGGTTGAAGTGGTCATGAGACAAGTAGGATATGCAAAGAGGCAATTGGCTGGGGTTTAAGAGTTTATTGTTAGGGTTTAGTGTCAGGCCTTATGGTCAAGGTTTAGGGTCAGGTTTAGAGGTTCAGGGTTTAGATATATAAGGTTTAGCCTACAGTTCACGTGATGCAAACAAGATGCCACTAACTGCTTGCCAGTCCTGAAAACATGACAACACTTGTCCATGCAGGTGGGACTGAGCTGTTACAGATGTCATGGCCAACTAAGCAAGACATGCTTTCCAAATTTGTTATTAGACTCTTTCAGCCAAACGTATTAAGCCAAAGGCAAAATAACTCCAGCAGTTATTTTGCTTAATGAGGCAAAATAGACACAAGACAAATATGCATGGTTTGCATCATAATACTTATTTGGGTAGTTTTTGGATACGGATAGTATGATTTCAATAAAAACAGGATTCGGATCGGATACAGTTATCATTTTTCGAAGACAGGATAGGATCGGATAGCAAAAAAAACACAAACCAATCATCTCGGGTGTCCATCAGAAATGAGCTGAATGTGAATTTTTTCAGTCTGAATCCAATGCTGATCTGCAAAAATTGAATTCAATCCAGTCCTGTCCACAAAATTTTTGAAATTCATCAGTCTGATCCAGTCCTGATCCGCCAATGCAAAACCATGTAGGTCTATTTTTATTTTGCCTCATCATACAAAAACACCACTGGAGTTATTTTGTGTTTAGACGAACATGATTGGTTGAAGGCAAAAGAGTTCGAGCAGTGCTTCTGTCTCATGAGGCAAAATAAACACAGCCTTTTGGCATTTCCCGCTTTTAACAACACAGTGTCTATTTTGCATCGTGAAGCCATAGCATTGCTCGAACTATTCTTCCATCAGGCTAACCTGGTTGGTTGGTCATGTGACAAGGACAATACATTTGGATTAGCATATGGTCTTTTTCACATGACCTAAAACTCTAAACTCAAAACCTAAACCCAAAATCTAAACCCAAAACTTAAACCCAAAAAACAAAACCCAAAACATAAACCAAAACCTAAACCGAAAACGAAAACTTAAACCCAAAACCTAAATGCAAAACCTAAACCTGAAACCGAAACTTTAAAACTGAAACTCTAAAACCAAAACCCAAAACCTAAACCCAATAATTTTATGAAAAGTGCATACAAAAAGTACTCCTATATCAAAGGTGCAATCTCTACTAGCTAAGCCAAAGCAAATGGTGAGAGTGAGAGAAGAACCAAGAACCACTTGCACAGCAAGCATAGACACAAGAGTGCTGTGCGGGGCGGGTTAACCTGCGTGGGTTTGCGGGTACCCGCATTTGCGGAGTGGGTGTGGGAACCAGCATCGCTTTGTGTGTGGGTGCGGGGCGGGTGCATGTTGAACTTGCTGCGGGGCGGTAGCAGGTCGCACTTGGTGCAGGCAGGTGCGGGTTGAGAAATTTACTGTGGGGGTAACCGAGTGTTGAGCCAAAGCATATGAATTTAATCAGCTCAAAAATCGCAAAACACGTGGATTTACAGCAGGGATGTGGAAGCGGAAGCTGGAAGCGGTGGAAGCGGTCCTTTTTCTGTGGAAGCAGAAGCGCAAAAATTCTACCGCTTCCGCTTCCACATAGGTTATTTGACTTGAAAACTAACTTGGCGAAAAAGTTTTGTCCATTTTCCAACGTGGATTAAACGGTGAAGTTGTACTATAAATCGAAATGAACCTGTGATATCAGTAGCACGAGAGAACGAGATAAAGCACAACTAGCATCCATGGCGTTCTTCATAGAAAGCCAAGTCATTTGTGCACTCGTGCAGCTTACCGATTTGATTGGAGGCTGACTTTTCAAACCTGACTGATGTCTACTAAATTGGAAACACTTTGAAAATACAGCTATCTCCCGGTTACGTTTGCAACTTGAGTCTGAGCTGTTTGTGTGAACTTATGTGGTAGGTGCGAACTTAGCAGTTGTGCTTGTAACAGCCTTAGCAAACAAACAGATGCTGATTATTAGGGTTAATGTTTGGAGACTGATTGATGCTTTGACTAACTATTCTTTTCAGCAAGGAATATAGTCAGGGTTTTTTAGGTAATTTTAGGAACCCGATTCGGGTCCATAGAATTGAAAATCGGGTCCTTAGAATCAGAGTAAATTATCATCGGCTCCCTAAAGTCAGAGAAAATCGGGTCCCTAGAATCAGAGAAATCGGGTCCCTACCGGGTACCTAACATTTTCCTTAAAAAATACCCTGATATCATGCAGTATTTACTTACATTATGCTATTCACTTCACAAACAGTGTTGCCAACCTTGCGGTTTCCCGCGAATTCGAGCTTGTTTTTTGTGGAGTTGCGGGGTTTTTTGAAGACTTGCGGGTTCTTTGTTTTTAGGCTTGTTTTAATTGAAATTTGCTTGTTTTCTGGGATTTGAAATTGAAATTTGCTTGTTTTCTGGGATTTGAAATTGAAATTTGCTTGTTTGTTTTTCGCAGATTTCTTTTTTGCGGATTGCTTTTTTCGTAGTTTATTGCACTTTTACTGTTTCAATTTACTACTTACGGCATATTGGGCGTGTTTTATGAAAATTTGCTCATTTTGGGCTTGTTTTTTTCGGATTTGCCTCCCTACTTGTTTATTTGATTTTATTGCTGATTTTTCGTTTTGTTGAATTTTCCTGCCAACGCATGTTGGACTTGTTGTACGGTTTAATTACCGATTTTTGGCTTGTTTTTCAAATTTTCTTGCTTGTTTTTGCAAAATAACCTGGCATCACTGCAAACAATGTTAGGCAAAGCAAAGCGTTTAGTTGAGTCATTTTGAGTCAAATCGTCCAACTGATCCAAGTTAACGAAACATCGCACGACAGTACGGAGTGAGGCTGCTGTAGGAATGTCTGTGCGAAGCGGGAAGCTATGTGCAAACGTTATTTGCCCTAATGTCTGAAGACACACACACAAAAAAAGTTAGTGCGTCTGTCTGCAGATTAACAGAGCTGTATAGTAAGGTATTTCATTGGATTGGTAATATTGTGACGTGTGTCACAATATGGATGAATTTATTGGAGTTTGTTAAAGTTTTGTGCCTAAAAAGGGTTGCAATTATGCAAACCAATCTGTGCAGCGGGGACTTAGAGATGTTGTTTGCAACGCTGGGAATGTTTGCCAACCACAGCGCAAGCCTCGTGACAGCACACATTGCGCTTGATGAAAAGCTTGTGACGTAACATTTTCCGGCAAGAGCCCTACTCGCACCGCAGCTTTGCAGAACTTCAAGAACACTTGCTACGTAAACCATGTCCTCTTCCAATAACGCACGTTTCAAATAAGGAACTCTCTGCAGATAGTCTGCCTTCGAATCGCCGTACCTTTTGTTCTGGTATCAATTTAATTTTTAACTGTGAAGTGATCAAAACAGGAAGTTCTGACCGGTGGTAATATTTCGCGAGGCCGTTCGGCCTTGCACTACTGATGTTATGAAGTTCAATGGTTTATTCGCTGCAGCAAAAGTACAGCTTTACGACTTATAGCGAGAACAATAAAGCACGATGCAAGAAATATTTCTTATTTGTCAAGATGAAAATGCCAATACGTGTCAATAGAAAGCTTCTTAGAATGAAGTCAACGGCAATACAGGAAAACAATAGCAACTTTAAAAAGAACAGTTGCATCGCCAAAAATATGTTCAGACCCTGGCCCCGGTGGTCTGCAACAGTAACATGCATCGAGCAAACTGCCCCTTCCACCTTCACTAACCATTTGAAACCAAAAACAAACTGACTGAACAATTATATCAAATCATGAACTTTAGCAACATAATGTTGCGTGTTTAACAATTTTTATGACCAGTTGTCACGTTTGGTTTGCTGTAAATACCAATAAATTGCTGAAAAAACTGAATCCAGATTTTTTCATAACTTTGTGAGAACTTAACTGGGATGCGAACTTAAACGAGTGCGAAGTTGACTTAGATATTGCTGTAACCTACATATGTGTTTGCCAACTCAGTCTGAAAAGCCTTTAGCGTTTTATTAAAGATGTAAAAAGTTTGCCCAAAACCTTGCGTTCTAGAATTTTGTACAAAGCATTATTATGACGTAATAATGTATGTCAATCCAGTGTTTTTTAAGGTGCTTTGAGGGACCAAAACGGTCTCTCAAATTCCTCCAACGGTCTCTCAAAATATAACCAACTTTTGTAACTACAGCAGAGAATTAGAGGTTGTTAGCCTTTTAAGCGAGTCCTATAACGTTTATTTCTACGCTCAATTCTAGGCCATGCTAGACTCTGTTACGTCATAATTTGATATTTCACAAATCACAATTCAATTTTCAGATCGTGGCGGCAGTTGAAGTTAGCATACTTCACATTAACCTGGTTCCAATTTCAATTGAGTTTTAGCAGGCAAAGAATTTGTTTTTGGCAAATTCTAATGTTGGAGGGGGGGGGTCACATGCGATTGAGTTGGATTGTACAGCATTGAGAGAGCTAGATTTCTTCCATCCCTTCTTTTTCATGTGTTGGAATACCGTTGGAAGTAGCCTTGTAGTTTTGCTCGATCACCCTAAAGTTACCTGTTAACTGTTTCTGGTGGTGCTATTAACCCACCTAGCGCACTACACTCTTTTTATTATATTTCTTTTTTTTTGAGAAAGCAGTAGAAGAATCCGTTTTTTTACAATAAAATTTAGCTTTTTATTGTTCATACATTACAGGGAAAAATGTCGCAACGTAAACGCTTATGCTCTGATAAAGCTAGCAATCTGCGAACGTGGCTTAGTTCAGACCTGGAAGTATTTTTCAATTTCACCTCTGAAAACGGCTAAACTAAAAGAAGTGCAAGCTGCTGATGGTGATTCATCTGTGCGAAAGTTAGCTAAAGCTTGCCGTACTCGTTGGCTATCAC
>Ga0210059_1015712_pt1 | contig 11014 bp, 9 predicted proteins | sample Ectturendosymbi2_FD_188042 | JGI IMG/M metagenome (GOLD analysis project Ga0210059, IMG submission 188042) | Ecteinascidia turbinata endosymbiont from Florida, USA - Sample 2 (SPAdes) (version 2) | ecosystem: Host-associated > Tunicates > Ascidians > Unclassified | place: Key West, Florida... | reverse complement strand
TGCGCGGACACACGAAATCCCTTGACGCGAATGACAAGTTGATACAAACCAGATCTCACGTACGGAATGCAATAGCGAGTAGGGAACGGCAAGTCGTAATGCGAAAAGTTAAATCCACTATATAAGCTTGTGAATATCATTAAATATGAACTATCGTTATTATTCACTAGAGACAGCTAAACGCCACTGCAGATGCAATCACACACGTGTACTGCTACGTCGAATATTCTGTGCTCACCATGCAACTTTCACAGTACTGCACATGTACAACGAAACACCATTTTCCGTACACAGTTGTGCCAGCCCCACATGAACGAAACAGCTCCATGAAAGTGAATACAATTCACATGAAAGCGATATGTTTCCAACCACAAATTCCATCTTGACACAGAGGCAAGTAGGCTGATTATAGCCAACTAGTTTCGTCAAAATATTCTTACCACAAAACACATAAAAAATAAGCCATCTGCCAACGGATTGGTGACGACTAACTAATCCGATTTTGTGGTAGCTTATGGACATTTTGTGGTTGTGGTGTAACCATAGCAATGTTATGCAACTACTATAGTACGAGTGTAGAGTGGCGTACGCAGAAAATTTTCATGGGGGATTTCATTCAGTGGCATGTGGTGTCCATTTGTATTTGGTGTGCGCTGTTTGTGACGTCACAATTTGACGTCATATTCATGTTTCCAAACCAATGTTTTGACGAAGTTTGTTGACACATTATGCATATTCTTCTACACGCACTCTCCTCATTTTGTGTGTCATTGCACTGAATATAAACCACCATCGCTCCAAGGGAGTAAAACACACACATCACGACGTCAGAGCAAGTTGCAACTGCAAAACCAGGCTGCGCGAATGTCTCGTCGAATACGAGCAGTCGAGCATAGAAAGTGTGCGGCTGGACTGGCTGGAGCATACACCGGTTTGCAAGATCGAATCTTGCTAAACTACACAAGAATTGAGAACGCACATAAAGCACGCAAAAAAACTTTCGTTTTGTTGTTATGTATAGAAGTCCAGCAAACTTTTAGTTTTCCTTTTTCCATGCTGAAACATTATCAAATTCCTGAATGCTTTCATGTTAACAACTGCTGTTTTGACCTCGTGCAACTGTTCTATCATGCTACAGAAATTGGTAATGTAGCCAATGGCGTCAACGCATGCGCTGAGCAGTCGATAATTGTTTGGGATATAGTGAACTATCGTGGAACACAAATCTTAAAAATGCGTAGTGGACGTAGGTCTGCAAAAAGTGGTGGCATGGTGCCTGGATGCAAACGATAACCCAGAAAACTTAATTATTACTTTTTGTCCCATTTGCAATGTTCCTTGAAATTTGCATACAAATTCATTCCGTAATATTTGCAGTAAGTCGACAAATTAACAAGCAAAAAGTATGCGAAACGAAAACAGTTAATCTCCTTTGTGCAGTTAATAATAACATATCAAACTCAAGGGGGTTTCAACCCTAACCAAACCCCCTTGCGTACGCCCTTGTAGATTGCGCAAGGATCCGTGTGAGAATTATATTGCTCATTGTCTATTTGTTTGAATCTGTTTAGGTTTAGAGCAGTGGTTCTTAACGTTTATACGCACTCGTACCCCTTGAGCTTTCATAAAATGTTCTAGTACCCCTTGTCTCAAATCAAGTAGGCCTAATAATTGATAGTAACACACCTTCATCGCAACGAATGTAATACTTACAAAGTACACCAACATTCAAATATAGTTAATGGCTTTTTTGTCTTTCTTTTGAATAGAATCATGGATTCATGCTATATCATGACTCTACGCTTGAGATAGCCACTTGCATGTCATCATCGGGCTCATTTTTTCCTCGCCTCAGTTTTGATGTGTAAGAGAGTTGAGAAACCTCTTTCACGTAACTAGGTTGTCGCAAATGGCACAAGGACTTCCAAAGATGTCTTTGCCAACTGCGGGAAAGTGTTGAGTTGCGTGCACCAGAAGGTACCTAACTGCATTGAACTTTATTTTAATTTTTCTACTGGTTTTCATTTCAACTTGATCTTCCTTCATGCCATCATTTTCATCCATACAGTAGATTTTAGATGAAAAATAACTGGGTCCTGCATGCTGCATTCAACCCTGTGAATCAGAAACCTCCCCTTGATGAAAGCATCCTTGGAAGGAGTGCCGTAACACCTGCAAATGCTTTTACCTTTCAATGACAATGAGAAACGATATTTTTCTCTTCGAAGCTTCATCAAGTTGTAGAAAATTAGTATAGTAGCCTGACCCAATGCAACTGATTCAGATTGAAAGTTTATTAGTGAAGGCTATACCAGGGCTGCAACCAGCGAAAAATTTCGGGGGGGCCAAGACACTTTTGGCAACGATTATGACGTCATCGATCTGCAGTCAACTACGATGCAACTTTTTTGCTATGATCAGCTTACCAACATTGGTGGAGGAACCTTTTTCATAGTGGGGGGGGACAAAATGGGCATTTGCTCCCCCTGCTAATTGGCATACGAACCAAATAGGCTATGTCTAGAAAACCTGAAGTCAACAGTTTAATTCCGATATTAATTGAATTAAATCTTGCAATGACAGTTTATTTTCCGGTATGACACTCACACTGCACAAGAGCCAGCTTCACTGTCTTGATATCACGCCGTGATGAGCTGCTTACGGTTCACTCATGTCCGCTCATTTGCCTGCAGAGGCAGATTGCGAAACTTGGGAAAGAACTGTTCTACTATTGGACTTTATTGCGTAACAATAACATGCCAACAACAATTCTTCAAAGGTTCACCTCAAGTTGCGGCAATAGGTGTTTTGCAATTTCATGGTTTATCAAGATCGAATTGAAACAAATTTATTGCAGCTATTCGCGCAACAAGAAAATCCAGAATGGTTTTCAATCATTTCCGCTATTATTTTTGAGGTCAATATTGCTGTTGAACGGAAACAAAAATATTGGTAACGATTTACTTGTTTTTTTATAAGTTTCCTTTTCCCTCAACTTTTATACTGCTTCTCTGCCCTACCGTTGTTTTGCCGTGCCTGAAAAGAAGCATGAGTGAAAAAGAAGCATTTGTTACCAACAAAGCGCAAATTTTGAAACCAATTTTCCTCTAAGTTACGAAAACGCGCAGTACCACCAGAATCGTCGCCAGAAAGTCTTCAATAGGGGGCTTTATGTCTGTGCAGGGGGGCTTGACATTTTACAAATTGACAAATTCAACTGATTTGTAATATTTAGTACTTCAAATTGGCGAGCTTGGAGGCTTGTTTGGGGAGGGCTTAGCCTACCAAAACCCCCACCGTGGCGACGGGACTAAGTACCACCAGACCATTTGGGCAGTGAAATCTCACTCTTGCGCACTTGCACTATTCCAAAATATTCTAAAAACATTAAAACAAAGAGAACCTATTTGAATTACGTGTGTACCTTGTTCGTATTCTGGTAGTTTTATATTTATTCTAATAATAATTTACAAGTTTTGTAATTCATTCAGAACTCTGCTAATTCGGTCTTAAGAATTAGGATATTCATGCTCACTAAAACAAACATTTACTCAGTGTAAATTTTCTTAGAGGGAACCCTGTTTGCAACTGTTGCCACAACATTGGGCATTTTCTTTATGGCGCAGAAAGGGTAAAGCGTTTTGCGTACGTCAATGTGCCTTGCATCGTCAGCAACCTGAAAGCTGAAATTGACAAGCAAATCGTCGTTTTTGCCCTCTTGAAAAAATTTCTACGGACGCCTACTGGGAGGCACAATTGCACGTCAAAAAACTTGGGAGATTTGTTCATTAAAGAATTTACTTTAACAATGGACCGAATACTGATTGTGTTGCTAAACATATTTAGGCAAATTTTGAAATGTAAAAGAGGGACCTAATCCCTACGGCCGCCACCCCTGCTTAATAATTAAAAGAGAGGAAATGATGATAAATTCAGAAAAGCGTAAGCGCCTTCACGATTATTACCAATCCAATATACTATTTCACAAAAAGCTCAAAAGCTTTTTGGTAACAATTTAGCAGTTGTCTTTTTGAAGTTTTCAGATGTAAAACCAATAAATCAATCAATCCTAGACATCAGTTAATATAAAAAAAAAACAGAAGAGATGACACGTTATACAAATAACACAGTGAAAAACATTCATACAGACCAAAAATTGCACATGATTGAAGGTAGCTGCTGGATGTGCCTTCCAGAAAATCAACTAACTGCTAGATTGAAAATCATACAGCTAACAGACAACAGTGAGAAAATCCTGCTAGATTTAGCAGCAAATCAGCTACAATTGCCACTCTGTGTAGCAGTAGCCTCGATTCGTAGCAAGGGTGTAGTGGGGCAAGAACGCCTGGGAACGGCCTTCCCACACCTTTTTCATGTTTTGTTTTATAATGAGTTTAAAGCTGTTTTAAAATGGCTAGATTTTTGGGAGCGTTCCCAACTTCCCACACTTTTTTGTTAGCTCTACATCCCTGATTGCTATAGCATGTGGATTCCTGCTCTGTGAGGTCACATTTACAACCACAACGTCACATTCATGAAACGGATGGTTTCACGCAGAACCGTCGCCAGAAAGTCGTCAATTGGGGAGCTTTGCGTTTGTGCAGAGGGGGGCTTGACATTCAAAGTTGACAAAGTTGCATTGATTTATAACGTTTCATATTTCAATTTGGGGGGACTTGGAGTTTTGTTTGGGGGGATGTGAAGTACGTGAATGGTATCATGCTTGCAAAAATTTCGAGGGGGCAATTGCCCGGTTTGCCCGTTCCTGGTTGCGGCCCTGGCATATACTATGCTTTCCCTAGTTCTGATCATGTTCATCGCTGTTCCCTGAATGGAGGTCTTCACGTCGTTAAGGTGGCTGAATATACCTGCAAGGTCTGTCAGGGGCATAACGAATTCCTTATTTTCAAAATGCCCTGCTATGCCACTATCTTGGTGTCTCAGAAACTGCTCAATTTCTTTGCACAGCTCAAAAACGAATAATAGTACTCGACCACGGGTTAGCCGTCTCATTTCTGTGTGGAAAAGAACATTGTGTTGATTCCCAACTTCGTTACAAAAAAGTTTGAACAGACGGTCCTTTAAGGCTTTGCCTCTGCTAAAGGTTACTGCACTCACAACACAACAGTCGACATCACATTTTTTAAATTTCGGGACGTGTATGCCTGGGTTAAAATTTTTAGGGCGTGTATCCCAGAAAAAAAATGGTGCTTCGTACCCCCAAGGGGTACGTGTACCCCCGGTAGAGTGAGTGCGTGTATCGCTTATGACAAGACAGTCATAAACCAACGCAGGGTAGAAAAGTTAGCTTTTGAGGATCAGTCAGAGAAAAAGTCAGTGTGAATATTGAAACGAATGACTTTGTTAGGAATATTCTGCAAAATAAGTTTTACGCCTGCTGTTACATGGTGCTATCAGGTACACGCCTTAAACGCCGATGCACACCTATCTGCTGCGCTGCTTTAGGTGCAGCTGGTGTCGAAAGCTCGCTGCTGTTAACTGCATACTACATCGCATAGTCCTCGCCCTATCCACGCTGCAGATGGGCATTACACTCTAGTATATATTGGAATTTTATATCATCATCACCTCAATGAAACTTAATCCTTCGATTATCATGTCGAATGTCAATTCATCAACGAAATCATCTAAATCTATTCTTCAGCTCGTACCTTTCAACTGAAAGTAGATCAATGTTACCCAATCTTTCACTGATCATGGAATTTCTAGGAAATTTTTCCACTAATTTCATTTTTGAAAAACTTCTCTTGCATGAAGTGCTGGTGACGGGAAGAGTTACAGCTACCAGTAACAATCAAACCCAGCTTTTTAAGTAGTTATAAATGAAAAAATTGTTCGGGAGATATGGGCAGCTTCGAATCCTTCCGAAGCAAATTCTTTGCCAAAGTTATTTCAGTTTTTAAATCATTTTCATTAAATGAATATGATTTGTGAATTCTTTCAAGTGTTTTTCTGATAGAAATATTTGACCTCCGGGGCAAAGATCTGAAATACGCGAAAGAATTGCTTCTGAATCATTACAGAAAATCCGTACCAAATTCTATCAGGTTGCAGGACATGTGTAGGTAGAGTTAAAACCATAGTCACGAACCACTTACGAAAGATGTTTCGAAGTCATATACACAAAGCAGCAGAACGCAATACTGCAGCCAGGATAAATTCGGATAAATTAACAGAAACCAATTCTTAATGCTTTCACAAACCTTTTGCTACTGGGACAAGAAACAATCTGCTGAGAGTCATATAATCAAGTTCCTGAAGTGCACGAAAGACCAATCTTCCCATTTCTGTGACTGTTTTTCAATTTCGAAATGAATTTTTCAACACCGGCCGCGGTCTGACTAAATGTCACGCGGGATCCGAGCAACCATGGGCGTCCGCAGAAAGTTTTCCAGGGGGGTCAAAGACGACATTTTGCTTATGTTTTTCTGGTTGTTGACGATGCAACGCAAATTGACGTATACAAAAAAGAAAATGTCCAATGTTACGCCAACAGTCGCATACAGTGCTTTCCTTATAAGAAAATTTTTCACTGAGCAAATGTTTGTTTTAGTGAGCATGGATATTTCAAAAGTGAGTTAGCTGAGTTCAAACTTCGTGAATTTTTAGAATAGTGCAAAATCTTATGAAAATACGAACAAACTACACATTTAATTCAAATAGATTCTTGCTTTCGTGATTTTCAGATGGTTTGGAATGTTGCAAGTGCGCGAGAATGAGATTTCACTGCGCAACTAGTCTGGTGGTTCTGCGCATTTGCGCACCTTTAGAGCAGGATTGGTTGCAGAAAATTCGCTTTATTAGAAGCAATGCTGCTTTTTCACTCATACTTCTTTACACATAGTTGAAACCAGGGGTGGGCAAACTTGTTCAATGGAAGAGTTATTTGCAGAAAATCAAAAACACCAGTGACCCGTAAAACCAGATTGTAGTGTCAATACAAATACGGCAAGAATGCATGTTTTACATTAAATGATGTGCAGTAATTGTCGGTTTGAAGTTCTTGTTTGATTTTCTAGTCCCCGAAAACCTGGACAGTATGTTGTTAAAGCTGTGCGAATTTATTCTCCCAAGTGTTCATTTTTCAGGGTTGCGCGGTGGTTTGATTTTACGAACTTCATTACAGATAAAAAAATTCACAGCAATATGTTGTGCTATACACAGAAATGAGTAATGCACTGGTATTTTAAATTCTGGGTATTCACTTTCTGGAACCTGTCGCCAAAAATTAAGTGCAGCGTGGCATTGACAAAATATGTTTGGACCCAGATTATCTTGCATTTCGGTCAGTTTTTTTTCTACAGCAGACAAGTTTGTAACAAACGGCTAGCGAACGGGATAGCCGTCACCGATACATTAACAGTGAATGGATTTACAAGGAATGCAAAGCATGGTTTAACTCTTGGAAATGGTCAAATCTGGCTTGGAACTCCTCCAGTAGTCTTACAATTTATTTTGGTATTCTTCCACATTGTGGTCTGCAAATGCCTCTTCGCGAAACACACTGGCTCTCATTCCGACATTGGGAAAATGACAGAATGCTTTTGACAAGATGTGACTTTGAAAAATTTTAATTTTCTTCTGGGAAGAAAATTAGCCTCACTTAGGAAAAGAAGAAAAAGTAGCCTAACTTGCGATTTAGGTTCACTGTCGTTATCAAATTGCGCCACTCCCTGGTGACCAGTGTTTCCTCAAAGTTGCGCAAATGCGCAAAACTACCAGAGCATTTGCGCAGTGAAATCTCATTCTTGCGCACTTGCAACATTCCAAATTTGATATCGTATACATATCACATAGCCCTGTCGAAACGTTTCACTGATTGTGTGTCTACATCAGGGGTTTCAAACACAAATTGCTCCGAGGGCCAAATTAGGACCTTAAAGTAACCTTAGAGACGCATTGTGACGCTGACGCAACAATGGCCGTACCTGAACCATACAAGAAACAGCTTTCACGTTTTTTTTCTTTCGAGATGTATCATGAGTTATAGGCAAATCATTCCTAGCCACCTCTACGTTCGTTTAAAAAAACTTGTTCACTCGCTGGCGGAGCACTTTTAAACATCGTTGAATAAAGTAAAAAACTTAAATGTTGATTATATGAAAATTACCAAAACGCATCGTGGGCCGCACAAAATGCCCTCGGGGTCCACATGGGGCCAGCGTGTTTGAGACCAGTGGTGTAGCTAGCCCAGAAATTTTGGGGGAGCCAAAATGTTTGATTTTAGGCGAATAACACTATTTTGTTTGGAAAAACGTCTCTCAAAGCACAAAATGACTATATTTTCTAAAAATTTTGGGGTGGAGGGCATGGCCCTTTTGGCCCCCCTGACTACGCGTATGTTTGAGACCCCTGGTCTACATGGTTGTGAAATTGCATGCGCACTGAAACAAACATTTGTTCTATGCAAAATTTTCTTACAAGGAACCAGGGCCCCGACATGGGGAAGAACCGCCCCGGGGCGAGTCGAAAAGTGCCGCCCTCCAGTCAGTGGCGTAACCAGAGGTTTGAGCCAAGGGGGGAAATTTTCTGAAGGGGGCCCGTTAGCCATAGTGTGGGCATGCAATAATTAGTTCCTAAAAACTCATTAACGTTACATATACATGGGCTTAAGTCTTCGTTTGTTCGCGCCACATATATGGTTGTAAGTCTTCGAGCATACCCCGTTCGTGGTGAATCGCACATTCAATGACACGCTAACTGAGAGGCTGGAACAAAAAACACAGGCATGGGCATTCGCAAAATTTTTCCAGGGTAGGCAGTGTCGACATTTTGGTTGTCCATTTCAGGCTGCTGACGACACAAATGCAAATAGACGTTCACATAACGCCAGCTGCTGACTTCAGGTGTTCTAGAAATTTTTGGTTCTTAGACCCGATTTCCAGGTGGAAGCAAATGCCCATTTCTCCCTTCTCATGAACACAAGGGGATTACAAACACTGAAACAGCGCACCAGCTATAACTACTTTCACTTATTATCAAATTTAAATACGGTAGTGGGAAGAAAATGAAGACATTTTAACAACAGGTTCTGAAGTAAATGGCTAAAAACGTTGGATGGAGATGCTCAGTGGCGCACAAAAGCATGTAAATTGTTTTAACCAAAGTATCAAATGCTTTTGCGAGATATTTTTAACTTGAGACGGACAGCCCTTTGTTTTCAGTGAATTTAAATCATGATTTGATGGTTGGCATTACTTATAAAATCAATTTAATTATGTATTACTATTGGTCTTGCGCATATCCTCAACATGGAGGGGATGAAAGAGTAATCACAAGAAAATGCAACTAATACTGACTACTTTTTCAAGATAATAATTGAAACTGTGCAACAGCGTTAAGTATATTAGTCATAAATGTGAACTATTCAATTACTGCTACATGTGTTTTGTATTTGAGTTGGCTTATAAACTGAACATCTCCGTGGATGGACATAATTATCGCAATGCATGTCACAAAATTGCTGACCAAGAACTTCTCATTGAGTGCCTATGGCGTTAGATATTTCCTAGTTCAATACATGTGGCCTTTTAAATTATATCAATTTTTGATGAAATAAATCAATAAATTTGCAGCAGCAAAGGCAAGAAAACCTTGTCTATGAACTTGGATAATTACTTAGTAAAGCATTACAAACTGACCTGTTTCAGCTAAATTGTTGTTAGTCGGGGTGATGAAGCAGCAAAAAATTCTGTCAGCTTTCTGAACTTTGCAGCAGAACTTTGAATTTGCTGTTGTGCTTTTTCTTTACGTTTTTCAGCACCAGAATTCATATTTAATCCTACTTCGTATATTTATGTTGCACATATTTGTATTTCGTTGTCAAAACTGCAATCTGTACTGCATAATCAACATTACAAAGGTCACTAAGTAAAGAAATGGGATACACACAAAAATTTTTGATTGATAACGTTAGTGTCAAATTGCCATATAGAGCGTTTGCAATACTCAGAAAAAGTTGAGAAATGATAGTGAATCCGGATGTGGATGGTTATCAGACGACTCCTGATAATGATTGCATACTGCTTTAACCAGCGGTTCCAAAACTTTTTCGAGCGTGACTGAATTCTGAATTGGTGAACACCTTGCGACCCAAGTCTCAAACAGCGTATGCTAACATGACAAAAATGTTGACTATATGGATAATTTTTGGCAGTAGGTTGCTAAGTTTGTTTTCAGTGTCAGCAATTTGCTCTTTTTTCAAGTACCTACGCTACACTACAAACAGACAAGCGAATAAGTTTGAAGAATTACAACTCAGGTTTAGGTTTTGATCGCCTCGGCGACCTATTTTCTGATCCTCTGCGAAATCGCAACCTTTGTTTGGGTCGCGACCCATACTATGGGAACCACTGGCTTCAACGCTTAAACCTGTCAAAATGCTATAAACCTGTTTTAATTTGTAGATGTGTATCACTTCAGTGCATACTTCAAGGTGTAAAGTGCGCTGCGCAGACGATAACTGCCGTACCCGCAGCTGGGATGGCCAGAAAACGAAGTTACCACCTCCAGCCGAGATGCTGAAATGAACACCGCTGGTACAACTTCAGCGGTGAATTTCAAACAGCTTTGTTGAACTGGCTTTGCAAAGCAAGAAAATAAGCTGTAGTGTCGCTACCCAATTTTCTCTGTATTCTAATGTCAAGGTCTCTGTCTAATCTCAAGTTAAAGTACACGACAGTTTTCAAACATAAACGTATTCACAACTGCATCACACACTCCAAAGTAAGCAGAAATATAACGGCCGCAAATGCGGGCAACGTTCCACAACTACGGGCGATTATTACATCACACACAGTATGCAGTATGCACGTTCAAAATGATGTACTGCGTAACGCACGCCGTTGCAACAACTTCGATTTTTGGATTCATTTGATGACTGTTAGTATGCTAAACACTGCACTATTTTAGTATTTAAAACGTCAAGACCAACGGATTTCCAAAACTTGTAAAAGCACTTTCATATTCTGCAGTTCATGAAATCTCTAAGAGG
>Ga0210059_1015711_pt1 | contig 11015 bp, 8 predicted proteins | sample Ectturendosymbi2_FD_188042 | JGI IMG/M metagenome (GOLD analysis project Ga0210059, IMG submission 188042) | Ecteinascidia turbinata endosymbiont from Florida, USA - Sample 2 (SPAdes) (version 2) | ecosystem: Host-associated > Tunicates > Ascidians > Unclassified | place: Key West, Florida... | reverse complement strand
TACCAGAAGTTTGTACTAAAATCAGGTTTGAAAAACGAAGCAATTACTTTCTTTTTCCCGTTGAGTGTTCAATGTAAATTGTATAGCTTGAAATTTTTTGAAAACTCGCTCTGTTTTCATTTTTAGCTTCAATCAATAAACGTTTTGCACAAAGGTTTTGTAAAACCAGATGCTGCCTAATCAATGCACTCGATCCTCATTGCACGAAGCTAAACCTGGTAGTGAAAGAGTGGAATCTTACAGTGATGTAATGTCCCAGTCCCCTCAACCACTGTTTTGGTTCACAACATTAAAGCGCCCCCCCCCCACAGAATGGCGCTGATTGGGGTTCGATTTTTACTAAAGTTCAGCATTTTCGGCTTGTTCCTCTTTCGAAGTTTGGTCGATTCCGTTTTGTAGCCCTTTTGGTGTGGTGTAATCTGATTTAAACAAAAACAACTGTGACCAAATGTGTTTGTTGTAACCTGTAATTTTTTCAGGCCTCTCCGAAGACGGCCAGAAGGAATGTCTTCGATCAGAAGTTGGCATAAAAATCTTTGGTATCGGTCCTGATGCAGGGCTCGAAAATTGCTTTTCGGACTCTTTTCCCCATCGGTATCAAAGTAAGTTTTTTGAACGTTGCCTTTCAGTTAAAGTTGATGGGTAAAAATTCGGAAAAGCTTCATATTATACAGAATCATCAAGCAGCAAAAGAATACCTAATGCACATGCAAAGTAGTGGTGTTGAACTACTCGATCTGACAAAAATGCTTAACGCTTATAACTATGACTAGAACGTGTTAACGGTATCAACCACCAGTCTATCAAATGTACCAATGAAAAAATGAGAATACTTTTGAAAAACGAATATTTGAACAAGGCATTTGCGTAAAGTGACATGCAAGTTTGTTTCATAAAATGTACTGATTTTGTCTTCGAAAAGCTATTATTACGGGCATATACACCAGTACAGTATATGCCCGCAATAGCGTAGACAGCTCAAAATGTCGTTTTGGGGGGCAAGTATTTTGACTTCAAGAGAGCAACAGTATTTTTTTCATGACAATGCCTCTCAAAGCAGAAAACGACAAGATATGCTAAAAATTTGGAGGTAATGTCCCCCTTGGACCCCATAGGCTACGCTTACGTATGCCCAACATCATTATTATTATTGTATGTGAATAGGCAATTGTATTGTATACAAAAAGGTGTGCAGATTTCCCTCAAACATTGTTCTTTGGCAGAGAGCTTCCTCACAGAATCAAAGAATGAAATAAAAAGGGTTAAAGGAGGTAATTCTGAAATTGCTGCTGACTTGAGTTTTCTGGATGAAAGCTCATCTGAAAAAAGTTTGTTTAAGACCTGGGTCAAAAGTCTGGATGACAATCTTGCTGTCATCGATTTTAAGGCAAGGCACCAGAGATAAAAATTATCAATGAGCCTTCAATGTACCATTACAAAAAATTTCATTTTGATAATATACGTAAACAAAAACACAGGCAAAAATTTTGGCAAAATGCAATCGTTATTCTTACGTGTTACTATTAATATTATTATCATTGTGTTTCAATAATAATCAGAGCAGTTACGACGCACAGATATACAGTGCAGACAACGATATTTGTTAATGCTTTCACCACCATCGATATATAGCTAAATCTGTGCTTACAATAACGATAAACTTTTCGATTTTTTAATAACATTTGCCATTATCGTTTTTCGGTACGTGCGTTGCATACATAACAAAAACTTTAGTCCTGTAGGTTTTTTGCTTTACCTTATTTTTCTGCTTAAATTGTGAATCAGCAAATTTTCATATTATCAGAAACGTCATTTTGAGCGCAACTTCTTGTTTTATTAATGTCTAAATTCAAGATTGCTCATTTTACTCTCATTTTAAAAAGTCAATAACTTAGTCTATTGTGCTTTAAGTTGTTAGTGATTATAAGTGATCTTCATTTAGCTAAATGATGTCATTATAATTCAACGACTATTTCACAAAAGTGGAGACTTTTCAACTGCACTTGAAACCAACAATCACTTACAGGAGCAAGTTTAACTATGCTTTGCTTTATTTAAAAATCGTCTCCATCGAACTTTATTACATAAGGGCAATGCAAATAACTGCACCTAGGGTAGTCAGCGAGGAACTTTAGCCATCAAAGGTTGGGATGTCTGTTGAATAGAAAAACATCCTGCGGTTAGATTGCGAAACAATCGCTGCTTCACATTGGTTAGAAAATTGTGATTGTGATTTTTTTATTTTTCTTTCATGACCTCAATTTCAACGTACTTCGTATTTATCTAAAATTGTTTTTACACTTGAAGCATCAATGCCTGGTGTATCATACACTGACAAACTTTGAAGAGGCTCCAAAAACTTTCATATTGTAAAACTACTTTTTTAAACAAATGGAAAGAAATAATGTGAAAGTTACTGTAACTTCCGGTGAAAAGGGAAGAGGTGTTTCTGCTATTACATGTTTATAGGCATTAAAACTTCAAAAAACAATCTGACGAAACCACCTACACCGGACGTTTTCATTCTTATAAGCAAGTCGTATTGCGTTCTGCTTCGCTTATTCCGAATTATCTGTTTATGTCTTTTTCCAGTTACTGCCGATTTCTGAAGCGATGACTGGTTGGAAGAAACGAAATATGGAGAAAGCTTTGCAACATTACCTGAGCACGTACAGCGCGCACGTGTGTGGACAGAATCAGTGTGACAATGGAGGGCGAGCTATAGTACTAAGGGATGGAAAACGTTGCAAGTGTCTTTGCCCTGAGGGTTTCACAGGCAGTTCGTGTTCCACCGCGATCTGAACTATGCTACCTTAACATACCCTTGCAACGTGTACAGCAGTTTTGAAGTTCCAGTAAAAACAATTAGTTGAGAAAAACGGCTTTTCCACCTTTAATTGTCGCAGCTTGAATTCTGATTTGTTCATTTTAGTCTTGAGCTTCCTTGCTTTCTTTGCTCCTGTTTTAGCCTTTCAACGTTTCACACGTAAACACGCTTGCAGATTTTAGGACTGAGGATACGTAGTGGTACGTGAAATCGATTTCCTATTGATAACTTTGTTAATGTATTCTTATAGTTTATCTCCCTTGTGGAAAGCAATTACTTGAATACCGAAATATTCAAGTCTGAATTATCGCAAAGTCATGAACGCCGAAGCCAATCGGCTGATTCCTTGAAAGCTCCCAGCAAGCCTAAGGCTTTCAATCATTTTTCCGAAACCCTGGAATGCTATTGTTCAATTTTTGTCACGTTACCCATAACGTCGGGTGTGCATGACCCGGTTTTCAAAAATAAAAAAATATACTTTCCTTCAACTAAAGTTTATCACAGAAACTACACTGAAAGTATAACTCTCATTGAGCACTTTAAGCACTAACAAAGTTACTTTACACTCTAATATTATACGATTTTTGATGAAAAGGTAGGTAGACAAAAATATGAAGATTTCATATATGCCTGAACTGAATTACTCATAAAAAATTATGGGCGTGAAGAACTTCTTTTGTATGTTGCTAACACGACCGTAGAAGCATGCGCTGAGTGAGTTTCAGCTCTTTACTGCCACCTGGCGCTTTGTGGTTAATTACAGCGTTAGCCACCTCAACACTAACCATAACGTCGGGTGAGCGTGACTCGAAATCACTACACTGCAAAATCGAAAAGAGCGAGGACGACTGCACGCGAACATATTTATAGGTCGCACAAAAAAATGAAGCTGCTGAGGCGTGGAGAGCGCTCCGACGCGTGCTTACGTAGGTGTCACGTGGTCACCGCATTTGACTCGGGTCACCGAGATCCACGATAGCATTCCAGGACAACCCCTACAAACTTGTACAAGCTACTACGAAATGCCAGGCAAATTTTCCATGAACACAGTAAATAAGCTAAATTTTTTAGGAAATCAAATTTACGAGAATTTACCAGTGAAGGGTACAAACCAGGCCGTAACCAGTTTGGGACACCAGGGGGGCAAAGAGTTTTCCGAGAGTTGCCCAAAATTTTTAAACTATGTCTAATACTTTCAAAATATGTCCAACATATTTTTCCAGGGAGGGAGAAAAATTTTCTAGAGTGGGCTTCGCCTCCCGTGGCTACGGGCCTGGTACAAACTGTCACCCAGCTGTGAAAGGCCTTGCATCAAACGTTGTCTCTGTGTAATTGCTTGTTTGTAGCGTACCTCAGTAGTTATTAAAATTGACAATAGTAAAACTTTTCATAAATTAAACATTAATTTTTGCACATTTTATTAAACTTCCTAATTTTCGAAACGCGTCACTGCTTTGATGTTTTTCAAATGAGAAAACCACACTATACAAAATGATCAAAAACAGTAAAGCATTTTGAGCACAAAAGTTCTTTAAAATTGGGTCCAGATCTCTCCAAATCATGCTAATCCCGTTGAATACTTAGCTTTAATACAAGGTAAGCATGTTTTGGGATTGGGTGTATGAAAAAGTTTGGAATCATACGTATGCTGTTCAGATCAGACTGTTTAGTTTGCTCCAAACTTTTGAAAAGTTGCTCTATGATGGCAATCGACTGCTAGTCAATACTGCCTTTGTCCAACTAATAAATGTATATACAGTATATTGAGCTCATTTTTGTTTCAGGGATATGATGAGGCAGGTGATGGGAATGAATGTTTAAAGAAAGGTGTTGAACATTTTACAATTTTGCAAAAACTTTGGGCGTTTAGCAAATCTACCCTATAGGCTTTCTTGAAACCGCATAATTTGTATATTTCATAGTAAACAATATTGTAACAACCAATCATTTAAATAAGGCAATGTTGGATTTTTCCACATTCCATTTTTATCGTCGATAGAGATCGAATGAAGAATGAAAGCGCGTTACCACAGAGTACGCACTCGGCGTGTAAGTACGCAAAAAAACAAGCAGAAAATAACAATCAATTAATTGTGGTTAAACGGCGCAATAACTGAGAATGCAAAGCATCTAAGCGAAACATTAAAATGTATATGCGCAATGATGTGTACGTTTGGGAAAAAATTGACCGTCGACATAATCGCAAGTGTACGTTTGGTTTGTGCTTAGAAGGGACTAGTATGCAGGTTGAGATCAGGAATCTCCAAATTACTGCCCGCGGGCCAAATGAGGCCAGCTAGGCCATTTAATCCGGCCCGCGAAGCCGTTTTAATGATGAAAACACAATTTATTTACGAAAAATGTATCGATTTGGTAGAATGCGACCTATTCCGAGACAATCACATTAAGTAAGATTTCCGGCCCTCGAAATATTGCGTAACAGCATATGTGGCCCTCGGACAAAGAAGTTTGGACACCCCTGGTTTAGATAATAGCATTGTTCATAAAATCATCAACCACTAGCGTACGGAGGGGGGCCACTGTGCCATGGCCCCACCTCAGACCCTAAAAATAAAAAAATGTATAAACAGTATTTGGCAGTGGCGTAACTAAGGGGGGGAGGAAAGGCCTCAATTTAAAATAAACTGACTTTGTTTTCTGGTCACTTATATACGCACCACGCAAGTTTTTTTATGACAACTGTACGTTTCCTTTGCTTGATTTTCATTTTACGATTTCATTCTTTTACTTGAAAAATTGTTTCACACGTGGCTGTTAAGTAACTTAACACAGGTAACAATGAACACCAGAAAAAAAGCTTCGGCTGGCCTAAGATTTGAGCCCACAAACGTCAATAAGCGTCTTCGATAAGCGATACACATAAGTGTACGGGAGTGCAAATTTTTGGGGATGCAAAAAATGCTTGCCCAAATCTGATCTTGCTTTTCCTAATAACGTATAAAAAGCAAGTCTTAATGTTACGTCTAAAACATGCCATTGTAAACTAATCAAGGTTTCTGCATGCCTAATTAGACCTACTAATTACCAGGGTTCAAAGCCGTACACCCTCAACTAGCAATCAATATTCTTCATAGCTACATGTAAATAAGGGTAACATTTATTGTGTTGAAAAATGTTAGCTAATTACAATAAAATCCTCCCAAAAATTGCTGTTCATGCCACCACGCGTGGAAGGTGTTGTTCAGAATCTTCATTTTCAAGTTTTTATATTCGTCCAACACGATCTTCCTTATAGTTAAGATCTGCTCTTCTCTAACATAGATTTGTACATTTGTGTTGACCACAATGGTAATCAATCTGGAAAAGGAGTAACATCTCGGGTTACCATCTAAAGTATTACATTGCCGCAAATATGTCAAGTCTCAAGTAATTAGAGGGAAAGGAGGCAATTTAATGCATAGCATGTAGCTTAACCTTCCACATTGGCAATATTCACTGCAACATGTTGTACTTGTAATACTACAACTTATTAAATGTTTACAGCTTCTAAAGTCACATTATGAAAGCCAAAAATCCACTACAGTTCAGACAGTTAAATGTGGCTTGAACACAGCATGCTAAGAAAAAATAGCAATATGAGACTGATACTTGCAAATACTGCAGCTTATATGATCAAGTACTCAGGAATGTGTACAAATGCACATTTCTAATTACAAATGATTTATAACCTCTAATTACAAATGTTTCTAATTACAAATGATTTATAACCTCTAATTACAAATGTTTTCTAATTACATTGCTAATTACAAATGATTTATAAAACTTCATTTCACAGCATTAAATTGAAGGAATAAAATTTTGGAGGATGTAACATATGCAATTCATTGCATGAAGCAAAAGGAAAATATGAAAACCTAAACAGTATAATATCATAGCTACATTACCACCACGCAACATATTACAGCTGCAGCTACGTAGTTAATTTTATTCATGAATTCTTCATGGAAACAGATTTGCACTTGCAGATCTGACAACATCAAGCAAGTTTGAAACACGAAAACTTCACACGATCATGTCACAGCTACACCACATTACTACCGCAAAACATTTTACAGCTACAGCTACATTTTAGTTGTACACTTTACAGCATCAGCAATTTAAGTTTTACAAAAATTAGGGTTAGGTGGAATAGTGAGTTACCACTACATGTTCCTAATTATAAAATGTTTCTAACTCTACCCAAATTTGAATTAAGTTGTTTCAGTTGACCAATTTTGATTTGGGCTGTTGTAATTTGCTCAAATATTTATAATGTATGCAAATCTTAATGACACTCCTCCAATTTGACCAGATCTTTCTAATTGTACACAAGTTTGAATGAAGCTGTTTCAATTACACAAATATGATCAAGGCTGTTGGAATTTGCCTAAATGTTTCTAAATGTATGCAATTTTAAATGAAGTGGTTGTATATTATTCAAAATGCAATGAAGCTGTTTGAAGTTCCCTGAAATTGAAAAAGCTGTTTGAAGTTCCCCAAAAATGAATAAAGCTGTTTGAAGTTGCCCAAAATTGAATAAAGATGTTCCACTTGGCCCGAATTTGAATGGAGCTATTGTTGTTTGGCCAGTGTTGATTTAGTCTGTTGGAATTTACCCACATTTTTCCACGTTATGGAAACACTTTAAACTTCACCCAAATTTGAATGAAGTAGTCCCAATTTTCTCAAATTTCATTAAGGTTGTTAAAATATACTGAAATGATTTTGATTTTATCCAAATTTGGATAAAACTCTTACAGTATAATTCACCCAGACATTTCTGAACGTACTACAATTTAACGGAGCTTTTCTATACAGTCCATCTTTGAACAAGACTGTTTGAAGTTGCCCACAATTGATTGAAGCTGTTGCAAATTGGCAAAATTTGATTTGATTGATGGGCTTCACCCAAGTGTTTCCAATTAATCTAAATGTTTTTATTTTCACCCAAATTGATTGAAGCTTTGCTCATTTGCCCAGATTTAATTGAGACTGTTTGACCTTACCTCAATGCTCCTGTTTTACTCAAATGTTTTATTTTACCCAAAACGCTATTTGAAGTTATTTAGTTGGCCCAAATTTCATGAAGGCTGCTGGAATTATCGCATGATACCAGTTCAATCAAGAGCAGTGTTTATTTTGCCATCAGGGGCAAAAAAGAATGGCAAAATAGTCTCAAACTGTTTTCCCGCTTTGGCCATTATTTTGCCGTTGATTTGGCTATTATTTTGCCTCAGTTTAAAAAATAGACACTACCTCATTGCATGTGAATGCAGCTGTATACTTTGCCCAAATCTTGAAAATTTTTGCCCGAATAATGGCCAATTTTTCAGCGTTGGTGATACGACCGCATCCCCTGCATCCCCATGCCGTACGTTTATGGCAATACATGTCTAAAACTTAAAACATCCAAGCACGCTTATAGGTTTATTTCATGAGCCTCAGACAACAAAGTTCAGTTTTCTGTCTCACCGGCTAATAAGTCTCGTGAAAGCATTATACTAAAACTTGGTTCCAGAATGCACAAAAATGCGTATTTTTCGGTGTAATTTTGCAAAATTTTCCCGGAGGCATGCCCCCGGACCCCCTAGAATGGTCGTGTCTTCGGCACTTCCCTAAAGTTGATTTATGACGTCACGCGATTGTGACGAAACTTTCCACCCCTTCGGAAATTTTCTGCGTACGCCACTGGCATCAACCACCATGAGTGATCCAGCAGCGACACCATCTTCCTGATCATAGTTCTTGCTTGCCGTTTAGATTTAAAATTCGTACGTTTTACTCCTCACTGCAGGCAGCACATTTTCTACTAGGCGTCTAAGAATGTCGCAATCAAGATGAAATTAAAGCGCGTTTTCTATTGAGTAAAGGTGACACAAAAGTGGATTAAATAAAAACATGTTCAGTCATCAGATGTATCAAGTGGTTGGGTAAACATCAGAAATCATCTACAAAACAAAAATAGAACTCACTTTCTGACTTCATAACGTGCATAACCTTTTCACAAAGTTTGACGGTCATTCCAGGACTCTTTTGTTTCGATTTTGATGTACAAATATTCAGGGACACCGGAGAATGGGAGAATGACGGGGGCATTACCCCTGCCCTTTCAAAAGGGGGCAACGGGGCGGAGGTGCCTTTTTGATAACAGTGTCATAGGCAGGTCCGCAGCCACGTTTTAAGGTTTCGGGGGTGAAATACATTTTTAGTGGGCAACATTTTTGCTTTTACGAAATGTTTAAAACACTTTTTTCCGGTCATAACACAATTTTGGAGGGCCACAAAAATATTTAGGGGCACTGGCTCCAAATTACCCCGTGGCTACGGGCCTGATCATAGGTAATTTCATAGTTTTTCAAGATCCACTTCAAACAAATTTATTGCAGCTATTCGCGCATCCACGAAATTCAGAATGATTTTCTATAATTTCAGTTATTATTTATGAGGTCAGCATTGTTGCTGAACAGAAATAAGCACATTGGTAATGATATTTTTGTTTTTTATAAGCTTCCAGTGCCTTTAGCTCTTTTTCTGCTCCCCCTGCCCTACCGTATGCTCCACTCTTTTTCTGCTGCCCTACCGCTGCTCCGGCGTAATATGAAAATGTCAAATTTCCAAATTCAGGGGTGCCTTGGCCCCTCTCTGCTCCCCTTCCGACGCCCGTGAGCATGGGGCATTATCTTTGGGTGCACAAAAGGTAAAACGTTTTGTGAACGTCCATCTGCACTGAATCGTCAGGAATTTGAAAAAGATAAGCAAAATGTCCCCCGTGAAAGTAGCCCCCGTGGAAAATTTTCTGCGGACGCCCATGCTGAAAGTGGTTATAAATTCCGTGAAAAGCGCTGCAGTTGGGTGGTTGAATGAAACCAACGTATTTTTCAAGCCAACATCCTTTCATCACCATCTGGTTTCTCCGAAAGTTCTAATGCGTTTCACCGCGTGTAGAATAGGTCGACGCCAGATGTTCATTCGCTGTTAAGACTCTCGAAAGAGAACACCAGTGTCTATCAGTAGTGAGAATAGTGATCCACCAGTCACTAATAAAACTCGTAGCTTCGGTCATAACCAGGTTTTACACAAATGCATAACGGTGTCCGTTCAAAGCAGACCTATTCATAACAGACCACGTTCGTAACAGACCCTTTCATGACAGAATACGTTCAGAACAGAACCAGTTCATAACAGATCACGCTCATTACGGACCAGTTCATAGTAGACCACGTTCATAACAGACCATGTTCATAACAGACCCCGTTCATAGAAATCCACATCTGGATACACTTTTATTTCTCAACTTTTTTGCGAGTTTTGGCAAATGGCCCCCCTTTCAGCTAAATCCCTTCTTCTGACTGCAGTGGCGATTCTAGAATTAAAAAAGTAGGCGGAACTGCGGGGCAAGGAAAAAGTAGAGTGGCCAACATAAGTGTCTATCTTACATAGTGTTTTTCGTTGTTTTGACGATTAAGTTGCTAGGATTAACCCTATCAAGCCCAACATAGGCTTGTGAATATCGTTAAATATGAACTAGCGTTATTATTCACTATAGAGACACCTAAACGCCACTGTAGATGCAATCACACGCGTATACTGCTATGTCGAATATTTTGTGCTAACCATGCAACTTTCACAGCACATGTAAAATGAAACACACTTTTTCCGTGCACAATTATGCCGGTCCTACATGAACGAAAACAGCTCCACAAAAGTGAATACAAGTCGCATCAAAGCAAATGGTTCCAACCACGAATTCCATCTTGACACACAGACAAGTAGGCTGTTGATAGCCAACCAGTTTCATCAAAATATTCTTACAAAATATTCTAAAGTACATAACAAATAAACCATCTGCCAACCATGGGCGTCCGCATGGGGGGGCAAAACGGGCATTTGCCCCCCCCTGGAAATTGTGACTAGGTCCAAAACTTTCTGCAAAACCTGCAGTCAGCAGCTTAATTCCGATTAATTAGTTTAATTCTTGCAGTGACAGTTTATTTGCCGGTATGACACTCACACTGCACAAAAGCCAGATTCACAGTGAATCTGGTTCCATGCAGTGTTGAGCTTGCAATTCATTCATATCCGCTCCTTTGCCTGCAGAGGAAGGTTGCGAAACTTGCGAGCGGTTGGTTCGATCGTTGGTCTTTATTGCGTAACAATAACACGGCAAAAAATCCTCAAAGCTAGACTT
>Ga0210059_1015710_pt1 | contig 11015 bp, 2 predicted proteins | sample Ectturendosymbi2_FD_188042 | JGI IMG/M metagenome (GOLD analysis project Ga0210059, IMG submission 188042) | Ecteinascidia turbinata endosymbiont from Florida, USA - Sample 2 (SPAdes) (version 2) | ecosystem: Host-associated > Tunicates > Ascidians > Unclassified | place: Key West, Florida... | reverse complement strand
AGAAACATTTCCTGAAACAATCACATTTTGTAAGATGTCCGGCCCTCGGACTGTTGAGTAACAGCTTATGTGGCCCTCGAACAAAAAAGTTTGGAGACCCCTGGGCTAGACCATTAGTTCTCAAACGTGAGCCACGTGGCTCACTAAAGGAGGAATATTTAATTTCTGGGAGGAAATTTGTTCCAGAGGGGAAATGGGGAGGAAAAGCTGTGGATCAAAAAACTTTATTTTTTTATTATTAGTTTATTCAGCACACAAAAACAACTGCACAGTGAGGTTGGCTTTGATGGGACTGTTTACAAAACGTAAGCACAAGCTCCTTCATCATCAACGTTTGAGTCAGTTCTTTTAGTCCACTGCTCGATCGCGTTAGATCTCGCGGCTCGTGTTGAGAATCCACTCTACTGTCTCATCACCCAAAACCGTCAGGCCGTGCAGTCCATGGAGAGGTGGATGGATTGGGCACTGGAAGAAAACATAGTCAACGGTTTGATTTTCTGAGCCACACTCACAATTCGCAGAAGTTGCCATACTCCATTTGTGCAAACAGGAGCGGAAACGTCCAACACCAGTTTGGAGGCGGTTAATCACTCTTGTTATTTTCATCAGATGAACTGATGAGTTGTTGTGCAAGGGGTATAAATGGGTGTCTCGATTTAAGATGCCTTGCATTTTCACTCGATGGCCAGGTGAGCGCTGAGTGGAACGGATGTCCAGGCTCTCAGTGGGACGGCGTGCTGGAGACAGTGCGGCTCCACTGCGACGAAACTCAGCAGGTTGGATACAGTGCCGGAAATAGTAGCAAATATATCAATTTCTACGGGCCCCGCGTTTTTGGGGGCCCCCGAGGTCCTTTGTGTGAACTTCTTCAATATATGCCAGGATGGACGTTCGAATTAAGATGCCTGAGGAAAACTCTCAAAAAGGGGCCCTATATTTTACACATGCTATACAGAAACTTTATTCGTTGAAACCAAGGTAAATTTTTCATTTTGTCTGGGAATTTGCTTCTGCGTGAAAGTACATTTTACATTGTAAATTGTTTGAAGTCATTTGGTTTTAAATTGTTCTTTGTCTACACGTTCAAATTGTTGAGGGGCCCCTTCCGGCATATTTGCACAAAAATTTTGCTTTATTTTGACAAACATATGAGCCTATCAAACGTGGCTGAAGAGTGATTAATAAACTATTTAACAAAACAATGCAAAAACTAATTGCGAAACTCCCAATAGGGGGCCCTCACACCATCTCTGAAAAAATGTGTGCGGGGTGACTGCCTCGTTCGCCTCCCCTGTTATCCGCCCCCGATTATGTTGGCAATGATTTGCGCACTTATTTATCTCTCATAGTGGTGGAGAACTGCAATGATTTGCGCACTTATTTATCTCTCATAGTGGTGGAGAACTGTTATTTTCTAACCGTGGTGGAGAACTGTTATTTTCTAAAATTAAGATGGTACAATGAACAAAGGAACACCATTAGACAAAACAAGCTGAACGGTCTGATCCTAAAGAGCATAAAGCATGAACTTCTATGTGAAATAGAAACCACCAATCATAAACAAATTCGCTATGGCAAAATATTGAAAATACCATCTTAAGCAGTGAGTTCGCTGTCTTTGACAATCAACTTCGACACATATTGAGGCTACACTGTCTGTAGATATAGCAATGGTCAAAAATTTGGTGAGTCTGGAAGCATTAATAACTGTCTCTGTACTGTACTTGTGAGTTGTACAGTAATGTATTCCTTCTTGGTAAAAAGATACGTACATACGTCTTTGGTAAAAAAGAGATGCCCATAATGTCCATGGGCGCAATATGGTGGGGCACACGGGGGACGTGTCCCCCCACTTTTTTAGGTGGGGGGGATATAATATGCCATGTCCCTCACTTTTTTCTCTTTAGGTTTTGTAATTGGAGAGGTTCAAAAATAAAAGTGATGTTTGTCACGTTTTGTGTGAAGAGCTTTTCATGTTAGATGGTAGGTTAAACATAGCCAAGTTCATGTTGAAACAGAGCTTGGTGTAGTATCACTGATTCTGTTAGTTTATAAATTTTAGCTTTGATAAAATAATTTTTAGCATTTTTCAAGTTTCTAGTGACCATGAAAGATGGTTAACTGCTTTTGTCCGATATTTTACCCTGTGTGGTATACTGTTAGAAATATTATTTTCTTGTAACAGTGAGAGTAGTACACATTACAGCTGCACATGTGAGAGACCACAGTACAACCATTATTTGTTTCGTGCAGAAATTTTCGGGCTATGCTTTAACGTTGGTTATCACATACTGTATTATGAAACAGACAGCGTATCATTTACTGATGCTACTGTATATGTTAGAACGTTAGATTTTCAGGCAAATATCTGCGAAGCTTTTGCCGAAGACAAAAATGCAGCACTATTGTGGAGACTTAGTTTTGCGGTGGGCAGTTTTGCAAAAGATCGTCTTCAACTATTAGTGAACAGGATTTCAATCAAAACGTTGGAGAAGTTGCCTGCACTATTTACCTAGCTGTATATTGACCTATAGCTAAAACGTAGGGACTTGGCTCGGAAATAAGAATAAAATATACATTTATCCTCACTTGTAATGTCGCGACAGTGGTGACCAACAAATAAAAAATATATTTTTTCAGTGACTCTTACACTTTGTGCTTGTGCTGAATGCATTGGTTCGTAAGTCATCTGATTTACTTGCAGTAACGTATATTTATATATATATCAGTAACGTTCGTAAGTCATCTGATTTACTTGTGGTAACGTATATTTATATATATATCAGTAATATATATATCAGTAATATATATCAGTAACGTATATACCCAAACCCACAATGCAGTAACGTTTTCATCCAAGTGCGAAACATTTGCTTTACAAGTACATCACACCTAGTTTTGTTGGACATTCTTTTCGTGTTAAAGGTGAAACTTGGTGCTTTATTGCCAATTCACCGTTGTGCGTTTTGATTTAATCTCAAGTACATTTTCGTGTCGTTATGCAAGTACAGTAGAAATCTTAGAATGAAACTTTTGACATGGTGCAGAGTTGTAAGTAAAGCCGGGTTTTTCGGATCGGGCCGGGCTCGGGCTTAAGTTTGTCAAAATATTTCGGGCTGATTTCAGGCCTGCATACAAAACTTTTTTTATAGCATTAGGAGTAACGAATGTTTTCTTTCGTGACTAGATTTGTTGTGCTCCCCACCGTAACTTATGTGAGTGAAGTGATTATGATTTTTTTCAGCTAATTCTGTTTGCAAACACAGCTGCGTTCTTTTCTTTTCTGCTCGGATTAGTGTCACACTCTTTTTGAGAAGGCGACAGCGGTGAAGAATTTAGCACGCGATGGCTTTGCCTCAAAGAGATCAATCACTCACGCGATTCTTGGCTTGTTTCAAGAAGCCCACAAGCCGGCTTGTCATGCCTATAGCGTCATCGTCGATAGTTTCGTGATAGTTTCTTTTATTTCTTGAGAAACATTAATATTCCTCAGTATTATCGTTTACTAACATGATACGTTTGTGCCAGATTATGCCAATGTTTTGGTCAAGGTGGTTATTATTTTGAGTGTGATAAACCGTGCACCTGCAGCTATACCCGAACTCAATGTTTTTTAGTTACTCCGTAGTTGCGCATATCTTAGCTCTCTCGATAAGTTTGGCTTTCTGGTCTAAATTGGGCTTCAAAAATAAATGTCGTATTTGAGCCGGGTTCGGGCTTGTGATTTCAGGCTCCGGCCGGGTTTAGACTTCAAAATGAGGCCCTTTTAAACTCTGTGTGGGTATGTATGCCGGGCCAACAAGGGGAGATTGAACGGATACATCCTCCACCCACCAACAATAAATAGGCTTACAGATTGAAATTATTTTGTGATTTTGTGAAGTAGGCTACGCTAATTTTAGGCCAAATGTTTTTGATGCTCTTAGGACGATATCAATGGAGATTTTGGTAGGGTTGGGGCTGCATTCATGAAGCCCAGTAACATTAAAAAGTTTTGTAGCTTTTCAAAAAACGGTAATGTTCAAGAGAAATATTTATCGTCTGTGTAAGGTTAAGCGACTTGAACAAGACATCAAATCCCGCTGCAACCCACACTTCTTATGAAATGGATGAAAGTTGAAGTGTTTTACTGTAAGAGTGATATACACGACCAATGCGATTCACCAGATTGTGCATTTCCACTGACAGCTCTGATGAAACCCAATTAATGTTTTTTACTAAATTGCTGTGCTTGTTTGTATCCAAAATTAGATATTAATGGAAACAGGCTGAACTACAGCACTATGTCCAGCAACAAATTTAAGCATATTATTGTGTAAATCATCTGCAAGGACAAAGCGTGATTACTGTTGCTCTCAAAACACCTCTACAAATAAGATTGGAAATCTGTATGTATATAAAACGTCACTTTTGCATCAATCCGATCACTATATGGGTTTCACACTAAGCTGTCCCCCCTACATTTTACAACAAAATTGCGCCCATCGTAAAGTCCACCATTTGCTATTGGGACCAAGATTTTCGGAATTCAGTATGTCTAATGGTACTCGCATGGATGCCCAAAAAATTTATGATTCAACATTTGTTAACTTTTAAAGTATATTTTTAACTTGGGGCCCCGCGCTTTAATATGTTACAGGCCCCGCGCCGGCTTAATCCGGCACTGGTTGGATGCCTGTGAGGATAAGAAGTTTGTCCGCTGGTTCAGGACGCAAGCATCCAGTCACAATTGGCAGGGCGTCATTGATGACAGAGCCAATGAGGCAGGTGTGAGCAGGGAGGGATTTACGCATTGGCCAAATAGGCCATGGTCTAGGGCCCCGCGCTTTTTGGAGCCCCGCGAAACTCCTTCCTATAATTACTCATTACTAACTTAAAATTTGCGAAAGTGCGCAGAGGCATAACTTCACAATTTACTTTGAAATGAGCGAAAATGCAAACGTCAAGACTCATATTAGTGCGTTAACAACACGATAATATTGTTTACTATGCAATACAAGAATGACAGTACTACTTTTCATCGCAATTCTGCAGTGTCTGTCGCCCTTGCGGTAAAATTTAATGTTACGGGCGTTCTAAATTGCGAAAAACTTCTTATTGATAACTTCGCTTGCCTGAAGGCATGAAAAAAAACTTTGTGATAGATTGTCACTGTTGGATATGTTGGTGGCAAATATATGGCATCTGTTGATGCAGATAATCATATATTTGCCTCATCTTCATGGATATAATTGCCTGTGCTAGTGAGTGCTACCTGTGGTAACGGTTTCAAATGTGCTTTACAGAAAGGCTTTTAGATTAGAGCAATGTTGTAGCCAGACATTTTGATTGGAGTGATAAAAAACACGGACACCTCGCTTTGGTCATGAATTTAAAGAAATATGCATACAGTGACGTCATTTTGCTACAATGGCCCACGTGTCCCCCTTGGCTACCCCCGTCTTACAGTATAGGCTACCTTATTGTTCTGTACAGGCTAGTTTTTATAGCAAAGGTAAAGCTTTATAAAATTTTGTTGTTTAATTTATCAGTGATGGGTTTCAGTTGTCGAAGTTGTTGCAGCAGTAAATCATTTAGTCGCTTCTGAAATACTAGATCTCTAGTCATTGCAGCACAGTGGTCTCTAGTAGTTAGGCATTTGTCAATAACGCTGTTTCTGGAATATATGAGCGTTAGTGGGCAAAGTTTTAGCTTGTTTGATGCGGATCCTATTTTCCTTGTTTCCAGCTAGATTGCCGATATACAGAGCTTGCTTGTTGAAGTTCGAGATGTTAGTCAAATCAGTTAAAACAGTTTCTAGTGACTTTTACTTGGATAAACGTGTCTATATTGGGCTTACTTCATATTGTTAGCTGAAGCCTGAGGGTGTTGCGAAAATACAGGGTGACACAAAAAAACGGTCATCACCTAAACTTGAATAACTTTTGAAATAATTAATCAACTCTTTTTGTTTTTTATATTTACCAAATAGAATTAATGTTCTAAGAGTCTACCAAATTTGACCTTCGAGATGCCATGGACTACTGAGCAAAAGATATTTATAGTTGAGGCATATTTTCGGCAGAAATCTATCCACGCAGCTCAATTGCAATTCAAAGAACGGTTCGGATGTCGTGAATTTCCTGTCCACTCAATAATCTACAGATGGGTCAACAAGTTCAGAACCCATGCGACTGTGCATAACCTCAATCGTAAAGACACTAACAGGCAATCACACTTTAGACGACCGAAATCATCAAGGACAACACACAACGTTGCTGCTGTCAGAGACTCTGTTGTCCACAGCCCAAGGGACGACAACGAGCGGTCTGTGACAATAAACACCGAGCGATATGTCCAGGTGCTTGGCAAGTTCTCGACAGCACTTGGTCGAAGGAGAGGGGTCGTCAGGGTCCTCCAGAAGTTCCAGTAGGATGGTTCCACCCCCCACATCTCAAATAAATCATTGGCATGGCTGCAGCAGCATTTCCCTTACTGACTGATCAGCCGCATGTGTGACCCGCAGTGGTCGCCGCATGCAGATACAGACTTGAAACCCCCATATTTTTATGTGTGGGGATACCTTAAGAACAGGGTGTATGGCAACAACCAGGCCCGTAACCAGCTTGGGTTACCAGGAGGGGCGAAGTGTTTTCTGAGAGGGGCCCAAAGGTTTTGAACTATGTCCAATAATTTTTAAGGATGTCCAATACAATTTTCCAGGAGGGGAGAAAAATTTTCAAGGGGGGGCTCTGTCCCCTGCGACCCTGGTTACGGTCCTAGCAACAACCCGCAGACAATCCCCGACCTGAAGGCAGCAATAACAGCAGCAATAAGAGCGATCCCAAGGGAGGAATGCGGGAGGGTCGTCAAGAACTTTGCCCACCGGATCCAAATGTGCCTGCAGCGCCGGGGAGTTCATTTGGAGCACATTTTTTGAGCGCCAGTGAAACAACGCGTTTTTGTAGTACAGACTTGAAACTTTGGAGATGTCTGCTACACAGGCTTGACCTAATGTAGCTGACGTTTTGTGTCAATCTAAATAAAATTTTGGAAGTTATTCGATTTTTGGTGATGACCATTTTTTTTGTGTCACCATGTACCTTGTTGTGCAAAACTTGTCTTCGTGCTGTTCACCATCAGCCTATAGCAGGGGTGGGCAATTAATTTGGCTCAGGGGCCACTTTTGGAAGGCTGTTTTTTGCGGCGGGCCGTCCATCTAATGGAAATAAAAACAAGTCTCTACCAAGTTAGCCTCAGCACTAAGCTGGAGGAAATTTCAGATTTAAGGATTTTTTCTGAATGCTCTCATAAGTCACTGAAAACAATGTGGCGGACCGCTAATTGCACACCCCTGGCCTATAACATAGAGGATTAAAAACTATACAGTAGCCGCCGCTTAATATGACCACCTTGGGACCAGACCATTTTGGTCATAATATCCGAATGGACATAAAAACCGAAGCCGCCATAACCGCACCTGAATCGACGCCGTAAGCCACAAGAAGCCCAAATACCGTCAAATTCATCGTTCAACCAAAGTAACAGTGTGACGTTGGTAGTAAAACAAAGTACAGTACTGTAACAGTACAAGTGACGGTAAAACTAAGTACAGTATGCAACAATATGTATCAGCGGTGGTACAGTATAACAAAGTAAATGGAGAAAATGCTGGTCATATTATCCGAAATTTGGTCATATTAAACGGAGAATTTTAAATGGAGAAATTACGGACCGTACCAAATTGCTCACAATAAGCGGCTGGTCATATTATCCGTGTTCATAATAAGCGGCGACTAGTGTATTTTGTATTGTTTGGAAAGTATTGTTTGGAAAGCCTGCGTCCACTGAATGCATTGTGCTCGTTTGTTCGATGAAAAAGGCTATGTGTTTACTATAAAAATGGAGTTTACGTGCAGTTAATCAGATCAACAACTAGACCATGTTTTCGATGGCGGCAACATGGTCCCGCAGGAAAATGTATATATCTGAAAAATAAACCTGCATAAAAGTTAGAAAACACGGAAATTTAAAGAAGAGAACTTCTGTACTACAAGAAAAACTATAAATTCCAAGAAAAGAGCGCATTGACATTTGCTGTTGAGAGGAATGTAGCAAACGTTCTAATTTCTGTTGAAGATTTAAGGCAATCGTAGAACCAAAGTCGGCATCGCAAAAGATAAATTTTTGAGGGGGTAATACATGGAAGAGGGGCATACTTTCGCGTTTTTAAGACAAGCGACCAAATGGGTTACACCAGCATGGGGTCCCAAAAACTAAGATGGCCTAGGGCCTCGCGCTCCCTAAATCCTTCCCTGGGTGTGAGCACTGCGGCACCAAAAAAGGAGTGCTGTACTCGTTTGTTGAATGGACCCGGGTTGCGGTGGCTGTTCGTAACGTTGTTGCTCTAGCACCCTGACCGGAGCTAGGAAGACACCTGAGGAGTGCAATGCGTGATGTCAACTTTTTGCAAAGTCGGCGTTACGTGAGTGTCCTGTTCAACTTTACTCTGAGGTAGGTCGATATGGGTTCAGAGCAGAGGAGCAGGGTTTCATTGTTGTGGTTGACTTGCAGCTCACGTTTAGCCTCCTTGTTGTTGAGATGGAAGACTGCCACACTGCTTTTGTAGTACTGAGCTTTAACTTCCAGGTCGGGAGGTATTCACCTATACGGTTGCCATGTCGTTGCTTAACACCCTTTCCACTATTTGTCAGTCTCCATCAGCATGCATGATTGCTAGGTCGTTGGCGCATGCATACGTTCTGGATACGGTAGTTGGCAAGTCAGACGTGTAGATGCTAAAGAGAAGGGGTACGAGTACCACTACCAGGACGAATCCCTGGACGAATCCCTGTTGGACCATTCTTGAGGTGTCGTAACCTACTCCATTAACCATTAACGGTGGTAGGGGTGAAGGTGTGATACCAACCAGCTCCATGATTAAGTGGACCATGTGCCTGTGAGGTAGCAATCGCACTATCTTGCAGGTGCAGACTGCTTTAACTGCAGTGACTGATATTATAAAAGAGTCTGCTTGGTTCATGTAATCTTTCATTGTTTCTTCAGAGTAGGTAGTGTGAAATTTTTGCAATTATCATTTGTGATCTTTGTTGGGGAGGAATCTGAGAGTGAAAGACACAAGTAAAATTCAAACTGAGAAAACACAGGCATAAATAACCCGCAATTAAACGTGTTGAAACAACGCTGGGCACCATTTTCTGACTTATCCGGCAGCATTTCATGGCATGTTGAGCACCATTTTCTAACTTCTTGGGCGCCATGTTGCAGCATGTTGGGCACCATTTCATTGCATAAAAATTTAAAATTTCATGTGACTCGACATTGACTCGAGCTTGCAAACCAATGACTCGAAGTGCTGACTCGACAGTTCTTGTGACTTGACTCTGACTCGACTCGAGCAAGTCATGACTATGACTCGACTCGAAATAATTTTAGATGACTCTGACTCGAAGGGCTTGTGACTCTGACTCCTGACTCGACAAAAATGACTAGGGCACAACACTGCTAATGTTCCAAGTGCAAAAACGGTATACAATTTCGACTGATTTAAGAAACTCCACTCAAGCAAACACAAACTTACAGAATATATGCAGTAATATACAGTTTCGAGACAGAACTGACAGTTGCAAAGAAATTCCGAACAAGATTATCAAATCAAAATCCGTTTAAGCGGAATTTATCAAATCCACATCCATCATAAATTTGAAAATCCGTCGCATTTAAATCCAAATCCAAGTTCATCTCTGCTGGTCCAGCGGATGTTGGTTCATCCTTTTATTTGTTGTTATGCTTGAGCGCTTACAATTCAAAACAAACCACCCGCCCATCACCGCAAACCTGTTATTAGTATTTGCACTTGTTGTAGTGCTCTTACTTTTAGGGATTTGTCCTCAGATTGAAACTTTTGACCCTTTTAGGGATTTTCGGAAAAGTATGAAAATGTGTAAAATGAACACTTTCAGTTTAATTTGCAAATCAGGTTTGTTTCTATTTTTAACATCTATCATGGCACTCTGATTTTATGCTCGAGTCACTGCACCACCACAGATTTAGGGATTTTTTATGTAAAATAGGGATTTTTGGTACTGTTCTAAGGATTTTTGGAGTTGCATTTGTGAGAGTCCTGCCTATTTGTATTCCAAAAATGAGTTGTGATGTCTCCTTGTCTGGAAAGTGAAATGGGGTTCCCTGTAAAAGGTGGAGCTCCGTAAATAGTGGAGCTTGGTTGCGGAGGTTTGTTGACGTAACCGGAGTGGAATAAGTTGTGTTGTACAAACAAAAAAAGTGAAGGAAAAATGTTGTATCAATGCAGTATGCGTTTTCCCCAAACATGGAATGAATGCATGGAAGTTTTGCGTTGTTTAAAAATTGTATAAATTCACAATTGTTGAAACCTATTTTTTTGTCCCCGAACAAAACAAAACAACAAAAAAAAAACGTTTAGTAGGTTAGAGAATTATTTAGTTCTAAGGTATAGTTTCACAAAAAGCCATAGCTTATCTATGTAAACTACCCATTTATTTCACAAATGTAACTGGTGTCATGTCATCAACACTGTCGTTCAGCTTTATGTGACTGTTGGCCTAGGAATTAAGCTGAAGTCAATGTCCGTGTGGTCTTGGAGGTGAACATCACTTTGTTTGCCTCAGAATCCTCATATTGCAGCAAGATTGCTCCTCAAAAGAGCAAACCTGAGCTTTGTCCTTATGTACATTATGACAGATGCATACGGCTCCCTGCGTTTTTCAGCTATTTTTTCTGCTAGTCTTTTGTTTACTCTGTTGCATTCTGGTGCCATCCTTCCAGTTGTTGTGAAGACAAGGGGATTGAATGAAGGCTTCTCTATGTCAATCACTGTTTGATTGTATTTATCCTTCTTCTCCTTTTCGTGTTGTTGGTAGACCTCTGCCAGGGACTTCCCAGAATATGACTGTGAGGTAGGATGTGTGATCCTTATGTCAAAGAAAGTTTTCTCACAGCTATTCCACAGTCCTCTCGCAGAGATATCCAACCTT
>Ga0210059_1015709_pt1 | contig 11015 bp, 4 predicted proteins | sample Ectturendosymbi2_FD_188042 | JGI IMG/M metagenome (GOLD analysis project Ga0210059, IMG submission 188042) | Ecteinascidia turbinata endosymbiont from Florida, USA - Sample 2 (SPAdes) (version 2) | ecosystem: Host-associated > Tunicates > Ascidians > Unclassified | place: Key West, Florida... | reverse complement strand
TTAGTGCAGCCCGCCGAAAATTCATGTTTTTCAATTGGGAACACGGCCCTCCAGCCCGCCCGGCCCGCCGGCCCTCCGTTTAGTGTCATCCCAACGTTGACCTTAGAAAGAATAGCAGAAATTATAGAAAATCATTCTGTACCTTGTGGGTGCGTGAATAGCTGCAATAAGTTTGTTTCAAGTCCATCTTTGCAAGCCATAAAATAAACTATGATTCTGTTATGAAAAGGCACCTCTGCCCGCGTTGCCCCCCATTTAGGTCAAGGGGGAAATATCCCCGTCATTTCACCGCTCTTCGTCGTCCCTGAAATTACTTATGATGCTGTTATATAAGGGCGCCTATGTCCCCGTTTCCTCCTCTTTCAAAGGGCAGGGGGCCGTGCCTCTGTCATGGACCCCCATTCTGGCGTCCCCTGCCTCCACCAACGCTATTCGATCATGTCTGGTATTATGTAAAGGTGGCCATGAATCCGGAGTGCCGATGTCGATTCCGGCAGGATTCTGTGTTTTCTGTTGGACCCGGATCCATAGTCAATAATTTGTGAAAAACCGGAGCCAGAACCGGAATCACTTTTCATTTTTGGCAGTAATAGCCACCGACTAAACAGTTTTGTAGCAGGAGTGGAGTAGGAGTCTGAAAATTGACTCACGGCATTTCTACCTCTGACGTTGGACTGGACCCGGACTAGAACAAATTTTGTTGAATTTGGTCGGGAATCAGACTGTAAATCACTTCAAAATTTTGGAATCGGACCGGACTTGTACTGAGTTAATCAGAGATGAACATTGGACTGGAGTTGGATTGGACTGGATCCGGACTATAGCAAATTGTGTTGAATTTGGATTGGATCTGGTCTGTAAATCACTTCAAAATTTAGGACCCGGACCGAATTTGGACTGAGTTAATGGAAAAGAAATGCGGCATTTTTGTTGTGAAAAGACTGCATTTTTCAAATATTTTGGACTTCATTTGAACTTCGACTGTACATTTGAAAAATATTTTGGGCTGTGGTTGGACTTGGACTGAGTTTTTAAAATCAGGACTGGATCTGGATCGCAAAATATGACAGTCCGCTCATCTCTGGAGTTAATGGAAAAGAAATGAGTAATTTTCCTTGTGAAAAGGCTACTTTTTTCAAATATTTTGGTCTTCATTTGGACTTGGACTTCACATTTGAAAAATAAATTGGACTGTGGTTGGACTTGGACTGAGTTTGTAAAATCAGGACTGGATCTGAATCGCAAAATATAACCATAACAGTCTGGTCATCTCTGCCTCTGAGCTTTGACCAGTGATCTTGGGATTGTGTTTCGTGAACAGGGTAAGCACCGTAAAAGAAACCACTTTCCCAAATAAAGTGGCGGTAAGGGTTGCCAATTTGGCTTTTTTTGTAGCCAGAATGTGAAAACCTGTCTTTTCACCTCACTTCACTTGGCTTTTTTATTTTCAAAAAAGCCAGACAAAATCTGGCTATTTATGGCTTTTTTCAGTCAGAAAGGCTTGGCTCTGGCAAAACATTCTCTGAGCTGCATATGCGTTACAAACAAATCTCTTCTGATGTGAGCGTATAACTAAGTTTGGTGGGCAAAGACTGCGCCTCGCGAGCTACATGCGGCTCGCCGAAATGTTTTGCGTGGCTCTAATAGCTGAATATATCAAATCAATAGTGAGAAATTGATATATCAAAATATTGTCACCAATCACTCGAGCAGTCTTTTCACTTCGATTTGTTGAGAGTAAGCCTCAAGGAATGCAGATCTATCTATTGATTTGCCTGCCTGGAGCGTGGGTGCAGTATATCGATTTGTCTCCTGAAGTGCAGGCGCATTGCATTTGAATAAGGTTTAGGCATTGTATTGCTAACTGTGCTATTAACTGTGTCACCCACTTCATATTTCACATAACACTTTACTTACCCGTTGTGTTATGCTGAACTATTTGGATATGGCAACAACCTGCAATAACAACAAGAAAAACAACAAACATGCATTGACTTTAGCTTAATTCCTAGGCCCACAATCATATACAGCTGAGCGATGATGTCAATGACATGACACCAATTATATCTGTGCAATAAGTGATTAGTTTATGTAAGTTGTGACTTTTTATGAAACTCTACCTTGGAACTAAACACTTTTCTCACTTACTATGCATATTTTGTTTTTCATGTACATAACACTTATTGAAATAATGTTTGCTGCTAATATTTCTGTTATCTGTCCATACCTTTGTCTTGTCAACTTCATTTGGTAACATTATGCATCTGGTTAAGAACAACTCATCCATGAAACTCCTCCCACTATGGTCCGTGGGTAAATTCATATTTCATGATTTGTATGTATAAACATTGTTTTCTGCCCTTGCTAGTTGTCTTTGTAATGAAATGTTATGTTAAAATGCACTGCTCTCTGCCTTATAACCTTTATTGCTGCTCGTTTCTTTCACCTGTGTGCTTGCGTCACTTGCTCATCTGTTCATGTATGAACTCATCACCCATTGCTTGCCCACCGTCATCTGTGGTATGATGATGTCTATTGTGTATATACTATGTGTTTATTTATTTATTTTTTGTTGTTTTGATATGTCCACTTTGTGTTAAACTCTGAGTTTGTCACAGAAAAAAACAAAAAACAATTCAAGCAACAAAGGGTTTTTTGAACAGTAAGGAGTGTCTGTACTCTCTCCATAAAAATCTATAGATAAATCTGATGAGTTGCTGGAAAAACTAAGCCTACTTAACTAAAAAATGTCTAGGCTTGAGACAATTCCAAACCAAATTTGTATTCTGGGAAGCACTCTTAAAATAGTCTCTATTGATGTAGAACAGCTGCGTAAAGAAATCAAAGGTCTCAGAAAAGAAAATAGTTCTCTAAGGGAAAAAATCAGTTACTGGAAGATAGAATATTGTTTCTAGAATTTGATATTAATGGTTTGGACCAGTACGGTAGGCGACAAAATTTGGAAATACAACAAATACCTGTGAACAACAATGAAAACAATTCTGAGATTGAAAGCAAAGTTTTGACAGCGCTCCAAAAGTTGATGAAAATATATCACATGATGATATTGCTCACAGACTGGGAAAATCAAAAACAAAGAAGAAACGCAATCTCATTGTCAAATTTGTCTCCAAAAGAACGAGAAACAATATTATTAAGGAAAGAACTTAAAAGCTGTTGCTTCAGGGAGACCTACCTCTGAACATGTTTTCATCAATGAAAACCTGACAAAAAGAAATAAAAATACATTTTACTTGGCTAATGAAGAAAGAAAAAAAGTTGACTTGAAATGCATTTAGAATAACAATAGAAGAATTCATCTTACATAGAGCAATGACAGTAAAGTAAAAGTCAAAATTTTTCTGCCTTTGTTAAAGTTTATGAAATGTCCCCAAACCAAACTTCACGCTCATGCCATGAGGGAATCCCAAGTAATTAAGTCAAGAAAAGCCTAAATTAATCATTTGGTCAAAATTTATCGTTAGGTCAAAGTTTTCTTGTAGCACAGTTTTTTTCTCTTTATTGATATTTTTTTGAAACTACAAACAACAGATTACCATATATTTTTGCAAGCTTAGTTGCAATCCTGTAATAATAATCAGTTTGTTGCTATTTCAGATGCAATAATCGTGTTTCCCACTACTGGATGATTGAATATTATGTAGGATAGGCGTGGTAAGGTAAGAAACGTGGTCTTACAGTACTTGGTTTGGTAAATGCTCAATCCATTATGCATATAGTGTTTCAACTTTATGATGTTCTCAGGTTTGACTCTAGTGTAGTTATTAATGTACTTATCAATATATCATCCACAAAGTTGAACAACCAATTTTTTAAAATTTTGAAGCATTAGAGTGCATGTATATGCTTTTGGGTTAACCTCAACACCTTAGGCTGAATTATTTTGCAGTGGCGAATGCAAAAAAATTATAGGTCAAAATAAAGTCAAAATTTGAAAATTATAAGGTCAAAATTTTAAGTTTGTAGGTCAAAAAATTGGTTGCCCTAGTCATTACTATCTAAAGTGAAGAAGACATTGAACATATCAAAAACCCAGTGGCCGATTCTAGAAATCTCATTGAAATTTCTGCACTACCTCCACCAGTTTGAAAATTATCCAATGTAATATTTGTTCCTTTTGATATGGTAAATGGTCTACATAATGTCCTTTCATTTGCTTGGTGTGTTGTACTTGATTTATTTCTTGATTTATTCAATAATCATGGCTCTGCAAAAATTGTGATATGCCCAACTGTTTGCATTGTGCTCAGTGTTTTTCATGTCTTAAGTGTAACCAATCACCCAATGATTCCCTGTGCTACTCTAATCAGCAACAGCCTATATCAGCTGTATTTGTTTGTTCTGTTGGTATCTCTTTTTCTATAACGTTTTTTAATTTAACCAACATGGAGCTTTACAACTTCTTATATGATAACTCTGACTTACATGGTTTTATAGAATCTTTCCCATGTGACTTATCAGCTTAAAATTTTCAAACCAAGTATTCAACTTTAAGTGAAATTGGTGAAATGAATCATGCAAATAAGCAATAAAATTTAAGCATAAACTAGATGACTTCTTCCTAAAGACAGAGTTAAATCCTGCTTATATAGCCGTATCAGAAAAGTTGAAAACCAACTTCATTTTAAATGTTGACATCCCTGGCTTCAACTTTATTCAAAATACTTAACTCAGGCGGAGTTGGTCTTTCATTAATTCCAAACTAACTGACCAATCCAGAAATGATCTAAACTTCAACAATGTAGTTTGTGATGGCCTGTTTATTGAAATCCTAATCACATCTGGCAAACCTTTCATTATTGATGTTATTTACCACCATCCAACACATGCAATGATGCATTTACACCCTTTCAAGATGAATTTGTTGAACTTGTCACCTACCTTCAAAACAATAGTTACGATTGTTTAATTGGGGAAGATTTTAACATTAACTTAATTGAGTATCAGGAAAACTCAAATGTTTCAAACTGTTTTGATTGTCTTGCCAGTTGTGGCTGTATTTCTCTTATCAATAAACCAAGCAGATTCAGTAAAAATTCAACAACACCGTCTGTACTAGACCATATATACACAAATATTTGTGATGAACTTTGTAATCTTTTTTTCTCCTGTCATGTATCATTAACGATCAGATTCAATGACTGGAAAAATATGCATTGTCTGTCTGAGCATGAAGGCAGCACTAGGCACAAAGAAGGCATCTCTACATTATGCATGTTCAGTTGACAAACTGAACGACTTAAAAGTTTGGCCGCCCAGATAGAAAATAAAAAAGATTGCCGTACTAAAGAAATGCATTGTGCAGAGTTTTTAAGAGGGGCATACTGTAACACTTTTAAGACAAGTGACCAAATAGGTCACACCTGCATGGGCCCAAAAATAAGATGGCCTAGGGCCCTGCACTCTCTAAATCCATCCCTGTACACAGATATCAAACACGGCGTGCTATTATGCAAAAATACAATATCATTTACTCAGAATGAAAAGATCTCTGGGTCAGCTGTCTTTGAATGAAATTATGTTGATCCCAAAATTTAGTCTAATATTCCTGAAAATTTAAAATCACATTCACCTTATTCATTGGGAAAACAATACCAAAATGTCCTGCTATGTATTGCCAATGGTCTTGTTGATTTTCTTTTCATGTGCTGGTCACTTTTTAATAATATTAGTACCTATTTTTTCTCTTATCTTTTTCTGTTCGAGTTGCTCACCCCACCCTCATGTACATAGACATGCTTTATCCCCTCTATTTTTTGTTGTTTTATTTACATATATTATCTAACGTTGATTTGATGCATTTTGTTACTTTTCTTTTGTTACATGTGAAATGTCCTGAATTAAAAAATGTTTTTTGTTTACAACAAAGTTACTGTATTTTTGTGCGTATTGCATATGATGTTTTTGTTTATTTTATGTTGCTGTTGTTGTTTTTGAATGCTATCAAAAAACTTAGTTCATTAGAAACTGATCTGTACTAGCAACAAGGCTGGCTGAGCAGTTAACACATATGGTATTTCACCAAGCCTTTGTGATTCAAATATGTTAGAACACATCAGTTTGCTTAACCTGAAGTTTTTGATGCTTTTGTATTCTCATCAGCATGTAATTAATTTTTGTACTTGGATTTTATTATTTTTCCTCTTTGCTGCATATGTGTTATTTTATGATTTGAGTCACAAAAATGCATGCATAACCTCTATCACCCTACTCACTAACTGTAGCCTAGTTTTTGGAATAAGTGAAAACTAATTTTGTGACTTGAGCAGTCTAGGCTAGAAGGTTAATATACTGGTGGGTGGTAAACTGAATAGGCTTCATATCGTATTTATTCGATTGTAAGCCATCCTTGATTATAAGCCGCATGAAATGGTGTTAAGAAATAAGCCGCCCTTGATTGTAAGCCACATTTGATCATGGGTTACATAAGCTTCTGTGATACTTTCATGTTCTACCACGTTTCACATTTTTGGCAACCCTGATAATGATGTTACACCACTACAACTGCTTTCTGTTCATAATCCATCCTGTGAAGGATTGGATGTGCATGTGATGCTAAAGACAATAGAATGCGGAAAGAGAGTTTGGTCAACAAAATGTAGCCAAGCAAAGACTGATTGTCATCTGTACCTTTTGATGAGGCAAAGAAATAAAATATGCAGGCTACCCTTGGTTATCAGCTGCATGAAATTACAAAAGAAAAACCTCATAAGACGCAACTTACAATCGAATAAATACGGTAATTGCTTGTTTTGTAGTTGTTCATTAGGAACTTTTTCTTGTCCTAACACATGAAAGGATTACTGAGAACAAAATGTTCTGAAGATCATATTACCCAACTCTTCTCTTGTATTCACAAGTGGTTTAACTGACTTGTATTCTCACCAACATGGTCCCTGCTATAAAAAGTAGCTTTTAGCTGAGTAAGACGTTGCATTGTAATTATTCAGGATGAAGACAAGCTTTCAGAAAAAGTCTTTAAGTTGTGAAAGTCGAATGATATCTAGGCTAGTGTTACTACTGTAGATTCAATTGTTTTTGCCAACAATGGTTCATTGAGCTTGTTAATGAATACCTGTTAATCAATTGGTCATATGTTATGCCCTTTCTTGGCCCTATGAAAGTAACTTGCTTGTAGTAATCTCTACTGCATTAATTATTTTTGCTAAAAGCTATTTTTTATGTTGTTAATGGTCTGCTTTATGTAGGCTAACTCACCATGGTTCATCAGTGTTTTGTAAAAAATAATTGTGTAATTAGCAATTGTGGATAAAGATTTTTTTCTCAGGATTGTTAGCCAATCCTTTAGTGATTGTAGTTTGAAGCATATTTAGCAAACCTTTGTCTCAGCCAAGTCAGGATTTTAGTAATTGGACGTGAACTGATTTGCTCTTTTTCCAAGAATATGGACCTCAGTTTAAGTTTAAGTCAGCTTTAGGCTAAATTAATTGTTTTCAGTGTTCTATAGTGTTCTATTTCTGTTCCTGCACAAAATTAAGTTATTGTAAAATGTTCTATAATATTGTTTGTTGTTATTAAATGACTTACCTAGGCTAATAGTGTAGTGCTTCATATACAGAATGAATCATCAGTGGATTTTTGCTATAAAAGAAAGTCATGAATTAATGTGGCAAAAACATTGGAAAGTTGATCAAAGGCTCAAAAGACTCGGACTCGAGCCTAGTTTCCAATGAAAACTTCAGTAAAATACTTGGGCCTTAGGCCAGGTAACATGAGCCAAAATGGCCCAAAAACTGAGTGCACATCTGACGTCTGTGATGTCACTCACAAAATATCCGCAACCCCCAACCAAAAATTTTTGTTTTGAGTGCAGACAAGACTTGCCGAATCTTTTGAGGGTTTGAACAGCTCTCTAGCGCAATCAGCGGAGGAGCTCTGGCGTTGGTAAGGCAACCAAAAACTGCTGGTTTTAGGCCGATTTCCAGGTATGATATATTTGTAGACCGACTGTCAAGGTGTTAATGAGGGCCACACATTGAATGGCTTACATTGATTTTAGCAAACTAAATTTAGCTAAAGCTAATATCCTGAAAGCATTCAAATTTTAACTGCAATGTTAACAGACATGATAAAGTGGCACTGAGGACCACCTACAACAAAAATGTCAAATTCAAGATTATCAAAATAAGGACAAGTTGTCAGTACGTAGGATACTTCTAGTAGAGCAAAAACCTAAACTGGGCCCACGAAACCTTTAACTGGGCTGCATGCGGCCCGTGGATTGGACATAGCTGGTCTAGTTTCTCAATGGTTGGTAAAGATTTTTATATCAGAATTAGTTTTCAGTTACGAAGTCATATTTTTGTCCTTTAAGGTAAGGGTGTTTGTCTCAAAGTCTGCAATAAATTCCCTTGCTTAAGATTTGATGCTTGAAGATACAAATAAATTTGAATGAATGCATGTTTGAGGGCTTAAATTGCAATGCACAAATATTTAGTATTTTCATATTTTTTGTTAGAAATACATGTGCTCATCTATTTTTTAATGAAATCTGTTGACTGTAAATTGTAAATTTTTTTGCAAAGAATCTTATTATTCTTGAAACAATGTTTCTATGTATTTTTGAATGTCATGAAGTTCGACATATTGTTCAAAACAATATCAAGTGCTAAAGACACATAAAATAACTTTTATCAAAACAATAGAGGATCAACAATGGAAAGCTGATCAGGCAAGGGTAGTCTTGTGTTACCGCTTGCCGTTGCAAGGGAAATGCACTGATGAACCTCAGTCCCTCATCAATTTTCCCATGTTTTAAGCTGAGCTAATAGCTGCTTCAAAAAGGTGTGGTGTTTGAAAAGGAGCAACCAGAATTTGTAATGGTGCTAGAAAAACCCTGCAGAGTGAGTAGCTACTATATAATAATTGCCCATAGTCTTGTTGATTGCCGAAAAAGTATTTTTTTCATATTTTAGGTTATTGTTTTTAATGTTGATAACAGAAAAATTTTTTTGGTATGGATGCAATAGTGAAAAAGTCTGAAAATCTCATTGAAATTTTGGTGCTGAGTGTTACAAGTAAAGTAAAGCATCTTTCACTTGAAAAATTAAATCGTGCATTTGAATGGACTGAATATTTTAGTAAGGTAAGGTATTTTTAAAAGAATTGTGTGTTTATGCCATATCAGCATGGTTTCTGCTTGTCACAGAAAAAAGTATGGTGTAGGGAATGTCTGTTTTTGTGGCTGAAAAAATTACACCCAATTTTTTATATCGTATGTCATTGCAGATGTTAATAACAAAAATAATAATATTTACTTTAATTCAGACTCATGGTGAATATCATCAGACTAATCGAATTTAACACAACAGCACAAAAATGGTTAGTCATAGGGCATTACAAAGCAGGTGTTAGTTGATAAGCACAGTCAATACATAGAGGTGCAAAATACTGAAACAGTGCACCAGTTTCTTGTAACTACATTCACTCAACAACAAACAAGAATCTGGCAGTGGGAGAAAAATCAAGACATTCTAACATCAGGTTCTAAAATATATCGCTAAAGAAGTCAGATGGGAATGCTCAGCTGCACACAACAGCATGTAAAATTATTTGATCAAGGTTTCAAATGTTTTTGCAAGATCTTTAGCTTGAGACTGACAACTATTTGTTTTCACTAAATTAAAAGCAAGATTTGGCAGTTGGTATTTTACTAGTTTTGTATAACCACTTTTTATGTATTAGGCTTGCACACATCATCAACATGGTGGGGGTGATAGAGAAATCACAAGAAAATACAGAAATCATGTGGTGTCACAAAGTACATAGGTTTTGGCTGCTATGAAAAGCACTACTGAAGAAACTCAAGCACTGAGACAATGCACCAGCAACTACTGCAGTTGGTCACATCATACAGAAGGGTTAAATATTGGTGGAAAAATGAAGATTTGTAAAAAGCATCAGACTGTTGAAGTTATCAGATAAAAAAATTAGATGGAGATCCATATCATTGAACAGAGCCACACAGATTGTTTCTAAAGAAGGCATCAGAGGTCCTGACATAATGCTTAATGTGGTGTGGGTGAGCTCTTACATTTCTGGGTAATGCACAATTCAGTAGGCATTATTGTAGGCAACTCAAAAGTGTTTCATACTAGTCTTTGTGTATTTTTTAGTGTTTTTCACTGAAGTTGAGCACTGAGGAAAGGTGTCTCTGCTGAACGTGTTTGCTACACAGTGCAGCAATTTCACTTGCCTCTGGATATGATCATATATAACTTATGTCAATTTCACCAACTTTTTTCTAAAGTTTGTGTGTTGACATTTATTTTGTGTGAAGGCAATCATAAGAAATAACTTATTGTAGTACCACCCATGTTACTTATATTATGCTTTTGTTCATGGAAATTGATTACATATTGAAATAACAAGCTTTTTACTAAAATGTCAAGGGTAATGCTTTTGTTAAAGTAAGCATACTGATGGTTGATCATCATGGATGAAAGTCTTTTTTATGCTTGGTATTGTTTACTGTTCTAATGTTTGTATTAGCAGTGAGGAATTAACATTAAAGTGGGTGAAATGAGTCATGCTATCTATGGATTTGGCATTTATCTTGACAATTTTTTATTTGATAGTCGACATTATTTGAACTTGACCTAGCTGAACTTTCCATAACTGTACTTGTGTGCAATTCAATTTACTGTCCCATCTCTACTTACCAGCTTTATGTTTAGTAAACATATATGGCAACAAACTATAGATAAAAACACTTTTATAAAGGTTAGATATAGTTAACCCGACATTTTTTGTGTGTTAAAGATCTTCATGTTTGAAAAGACGTTTGGTGGTACAGAACTTGAAGATGGCGTGAAGTAGGAGATTCATCCCAAAGCTTTTCGTCTGACACACTTCAGGGGATATCGTCAGAATGAAGTGGAGATACTACCGAACTGGTTTATATACAGAAAAGAAGAGATCTCATTGGTTAAAGCAGTGGCCAATAAGAAAGGGTTTAGGAGATAAGAAAGGCG
>Ga0210059_1015708_pt1 | contig 11016 bp, 11 predicted proteins | sample Ectturendosymbi2_FD_188042 | JGI IMG/M metagenome (GOLD analysis project Ga0210059, IMG submission 188042) | Ecteinascidia turbinata endosymbiont from Florida, USA - Sample 2 (SPAdes) (version 2) | ecosystem: Host-associated > Tunicates > Ascidians > Unclassified | place: Key West, Florida... | reverse complement strand
AAGATATTCACTCAAATTCATAGCAATGGTTAAAGTTAGCTATCAGGACAATACGCAGTAAGCAGCGAATACTTGGTTTAGCGTGACAGTGAAGGTTTGAGAAAGCTACGCAGTTTGTATTCAGTGGGTTTCTCTCACCGCGTAATTTGTGTGGGTTGTATTCGAAAAAAAAACAGCCTTTTACTAAACTTAATGCTTTGCTTGAATCGAAGGAGTTTTAAGTTTAACGATGAGTGAGTTTCGTTGCATTTAAGCAGAGCAGGTTTCGTTTGTTAAAAGAGAGAAAACCGCAAGTAGGGAGGGGAATGTAATCGATATTGTTGTTATGAACAAAACTTGTAAGAGAAACAAGGAAGAAACATTTTTTGTGGGTATTTAACGCTCAAATTTTCACCAAGTAACTGGAAAGAAGGCAATGATTTCAACCAACATCAGACAATTTCAAAACCTTAAATGTGAGTTCCCAAAAAACGCTAAAACGCGGTGTTCTCATTGTCGGGCTGAACACTGAATAAGGAGTAGCAATGGCAAATTTGATACCGTCACTTATACGTTCCCCACATGGCAATGACCTGGGGTAGAATGAAATGGTGTGAATGTTGCGTAGGTGATAAACAACATTTTGTAGTTTGAAGTTGCTTTGCGCGTTTTCTGATACTAATTGTTGTTCAAGACATCACCTGCTAACACTGTTTCTATATGACCGAAAAGCAGCACGTACTCTTCCCACCTAACTACACACTCGCCGACCATCGTGTTTCTTTAAACAGTAATAGAGAATGCAATAAGACTACGTATGTAACTGATTGTAAAGCAATTGAGGAACACAGCAGCAATCATCCGTGAATTTAATACCATAGAACCGAACAACAACAGCTCGAAGTTCATTACGTCTCACAAGCTTGTTACAAAAACACCGACGAAATAATTTAGCACTAGCAGTTTGTCCCTTCACGCATGAAATATCTATCCCAAGCAGAAATACTCCTAGAAACCTCACCTGCATCTTGTGAAGTGGTACATGGATGATGTATAAGAAAAGAAGACCATAGCATGAACTGCAGTCGGAACTCGAGCTGGCCATACCAATCACAACTTACCAGCGGTTATAATCGTCATTGCCTCCTCAATATTGGGAACTTTGAACGGAACCAATGTATGGCCGGCTTTTTGCAAACCTTGCCTTGCTAGTTCCACAGCTCTCTTCACGGCTGGTATGGGTTCGTTGTAGCCATCGTCCATATAAAATCCAATGCGCAGCTTTCTAGTGGACTTGTAAACCTAGTAAATTCGCAGTGCTAAATGCAGTTCGCCAGACGTTTGGAGTAATTCAGTACAGCATGGTACTGTGTTGCATCAGTCATTTATCGATTTATACAAAATTATCCTAAACAAAGTAAATATAAGTTGGCTGAGAACGCACTACCAAAGGTGGATTCGATCTCCGGTCGGGTCATACCGAAGATTTCAAAAACAGTACGTTAGGCCTGTTCAACATCGTGTTCAGCGTTAATGGGTGGGTGCAAGGAAACGACTTGACATCAGTGCAGCGCATTCACCACGAAAGCAGCCGCGTTGACCCACGGCGCAAGCCACCGGAGATGGGCGCCGCAACCCGCAGATCACTGGCGACACTCCGAAAGGAGTACAAAAACCGAGTAGAGACAATGTATTGACTCTGTTCGATCAAAATCTCGAAAGCAACAAATGTGAAAACAGCGATTGTCATAAAACTTTTTCTACACCGCGAATCGAACTCCGGCCGTCAGGATGGAAACCAATAAAAGTACATTTCAACTAAACGTACTTCCTCGTTGAAAGGCATCGGAATCATGTAGGGGTCCAAGGTGAACATCAAAGGACAAAGCACGGCCTTCATTGCAAAAGCGAGAGAGTCGACGTTCTTCGCCATTGGGCCAGGAGTGGAACAAACGGATGTTGCGCCAGGCACTTCAACTGCAATGAACAAACTGAAGAAAATCAGATCGCTACAGCGACTGCCTTGTCGATCGCGCAACACTGATGTGGATCTGTTCCTGAACTGTGCACAACATGTGTCGCACATTCCAACCTAATGAACCACCGAACGCTAAAAGTTGCACCTTCAAATCCAAGCTTGCTGATACGACCCATCGTTGGTTTCAGACCACATATGCCGCATAGGTGGGATGGGACTCGGATACTTCCACCGGTGTCTGTACCAAAACCGAGAGGTGACGCACCGGCTCCAACAAGCGCTCCTTCTCCTGATGACGAACCACCAGGCGCGAAGCCTTGTCGAAGAGGATGAGACGTTTCGCCGTAGATGGGATTACTGCTGGTAAAGCTTGACAAAAAACATCATGATTGATAATGCCACATAACTTCGATGGTTTGTAGCAGCACGTGAACAATAAAAAAGTGCGCAAAAACAAACGAATCCAAATCAATACTGAACTCAAATACAACATCACAGTCTTCTCAAACAATCAGAGATGGCTAACCGCCACTGTGATAGTAGCTGCGCCTGCAATCTTTGTTAAACACAGCGGCGGTGCTCCGGCTGTCTCTACTAGCGGAAAACAGTAGCGACGCTCCTGTTACTTTCCCCGCTACTTTACTACCAGAAAAACAGAGCAAGACTTTTGCAAGTTGGAAAATCTTTATAACTTTGCAAAACATCCGGTTTGTACTGTTTCGTGCAATGTGAGTTCGCCAGGTGAGCACTGAACAGAATTATTTCGCGAACAGCAAAGATGGTTTTCAACTTGTTAATTTTGATCTTCGAAATATTGTAGTTATACCGAGAAATATTTGTAACGTTGATAGTCTTCAAACTGATCAACTTTTTTATATTGTTATTCTATTGTGAAATACACCTTCCCTTGTCTGGCTGTTTCCATAGGCCAATTTTAGTACATCTATGATTTAAAAAACTAGGGTTTGTTTCATGAACTGTTACGCCTATTTTCATTTTGCAATGCCTGCGTGTGTTATCCAATAAATCTAAGGTTGGGTTCGTGCCTATATACATTCTGAAATACTAACAACAAACATCAAATCTTATTGTCTGACAGTTTTCGATGCCCCGATCATAGGCGGTCAAGATGGGAAACTGTGATGGACGATCCTGTTAGTAACCGTACAGAAAAGTCGATTACTCTCTTTTTTCTCGTCACTTTGAGAAATAAACCTGGGTCAGCACAAATTGTTTGCTAGCACAATGTACTTGAAAACCGACTTATGCTCTTTATAGAAAAAAAATTTCGGAAAACATTTATGCAAATCACAGAAAGTCCATAAGAAGCAAATTTGAAAACCCAGATCCCCCAACGACAGTTTGACCTGTCGTTAGGAAACGCTTGCGAATGAATCCTTCAAGCTGCATTTCTATGATGATGCAGAACAGAGTGTACTTGCTCTTTTGTTTTTCTACGGAAAACATAGAGAAACAGCGGGCACGAAATTAATTGAATGAATTATGAATGATACGGAAAGTTTGGAAAAAAGTCGGGATTATGAACAAAACTAATTGCAAGGGTAATGAAAATTGTCGATTGTCATGAGAGAGCAGGACATTAGAATTTTATCACGGCGAACGGTTTCCGGACCCCACCTCCAGTCATATGTTTTTTTAAAGCTATGAATGCAGTGTAATCATTAGGAAACGTAGGCTATATGAATTCACGTAACAGCATTAACCATACAAATAAATAACAAACGTGTGTATGTCAAATGATCTCATTACCTGAACATCAATTGTGATAAATTTGTTTTCAAAAATGGGACAGCCCCGCAATGATGCAGCACTTTAACAAGAACACAATCCTCATCAGCAATGTTGTCCATAAGATTCGTCACACCAATTGCAGATGCCATGCCCTTCGCGGGAACATAGAAAAATGTCGAAAGCAGTTTTGGTCAGCACATGCCACTTTAAAAACCGTGATTAGCACACTACTTTTGAAAAGTTATTTGGCACTACCAAACAGAAGGGATGAGGTTTTCACTAGAGTTAGCAATGTTTTGATTTTTTTATAAGCTAAACTTTTTTCTCAAAATAACAACTTATGTTGACTACCTGATAGTAGCAAATGTACCTAGACGAACACATTGGCTGCCACTTACGTTTGCAAAACTATACCCGCATAACAAAATATTTCGGAAACACAACTTTTGACTAGCCCTAAAAACAGTGCTTTACCTTAGTGTGCATACATTCCTTCACACTCACTGGCAGGCCATACAGCAGCTGCGTGTTTGCAAAGTTGTCAACGTCAACCAAAGCCTCTGCTACATCTTGAGCATCGGGTATAATGGATGTTACAGAATTTGTTTCTTGAGTGGACAAACAAGCCTGAAAAGTAGCAATATACATACAACATTCAAACAAAAACTTTGGATAATCGCACACAATATTAGACGAACTAATAAATTTCTTTCAACATTTTGTTCAACTGCTGATATTAATCAGCAACATTTGGCCAGTTTTAATGCTGTAAAATCATCATCGCCATTTGCTCAATACAAACCGATTATACAATAGTTCACCAATGCTCTTTTTTCCTGTTGGCTGGTTCTGAAAGTGGGATAGATTTCTATTGTAGAATACAACTTACTTTGTACAGAAACGCACGGAGTATATCAGAAGGTTTCCACTTTTTTTGCTTGGCAGCTTGGACGATTTGTTCAGGTGACAGTTTCAAAATTTCTTCGATTACTTCCTCCTGTTTCAAATAATTACGAGAAAGTTAACAGAACTGAACATGTTATAGCGTACATTTGTATGAAGATTTCCTACTAAGGGGGTCAACCTAGTTGATGCCGGCGTGCGTGTCAGTCTTCCAATACAGTGACCTGTTGTATTCTTCGCTATTACAGCATAAATTCGAGTGAAGCAGCGGAGCAAATAACAACCATAACAGCAGCACGAGTATTCCGATACTTTGTAGAACAATACACCAAATGATAGAACGCTCGCACCCAATAGTAGAATGACCAGAGCAGACGCAGTACTAACTTATGTGCTGCTCACGATGGCCAAACCAGCTTGCACGAAAGAACGTTGGTTAAGTAACGCACGCTCGCGCTCCAACGAAGTACGCTGACTGCGTGACTACACTAAACAATCACAACACCTTCGCAACAAAATTGAAAACATTACGACAATACATTCAACCATAGGTGTAGGTTGAATTTTTGTGGGTGCGAAGGATTTTTGCCGAAATTTCCCCAAACTTGCCTGAAAAAAGCACCATTTTTGCCAAAATTTCTCCCAAACTTGCCCGAAAATAACTAAATAAAAACAAGACATCAACAACAACGTCTGCGCTTTGAACTTGGGTGCCATTTTTCGTAAAATCAAAGCACATACAGCGATTTTGCGAAGGTATTAACATATTTTGCCCAAATTTCCACATATTATGCCCGGGTTTTTAGTTATTGCCGGATTTTCACCAAATCAAAAGGTTTTGGAGCTCGCTTGCACCCCTGCACCCCCGCCTCCTACACCAGTCCATTCAACAACACTACAATTTCCGCAGTCTACGTGTTTTTTTCAAACGTCGCGGACGTTCAGGCGCATACTCGGAGTGATCTGGGCCAACGGTCCTCTCACTGGAGTGGTGATTCGATTTGGACGCCGAGTTTTTCCTGGTAGTAATCACCAGAGGAGGTATTGGCTGATGATTCTGTGAAACCGAAGCTTGAACATCTCTGAGGTCATCAACGGGAAGTGCGTCATCCTCAGTTGCATAAGTAACGTGGTTGAAGTTTTCGACGTGATGTCTCCAGGTAGGTCTCCATGGCAATACACGAACGTTGACACTACGTGTTCCATGCCGTTTCGTCACAATGGCAGGAACCCATCGAGGTTGTTGGCTACGGCATGGCTCATAATACCAAGCGCAGCAAGGATCTCATACTTTGTAGAAGGAAGCTACCCTGCGTATCACTTCATTTGACTGAGCCTTTGTGGCAATTCTTGCTTGTTTGCCTTGTGCTTGCTGTGTTGGAGAGGGAAACAAAATATCTCACTTGGTGCGAATTTGTCGACTGTTCAGGAGATCGCTCGGTGAGTATCCACTTCCGGTAGGTGTTTGCCGGTGCTGTACCAAGAACTCGAAAAGTGTTTCTCTTGGTGCTTTGTCAGATTTACAGAGACTCTGCTTGAAGGTTTGAGCCAACCTTTCGCCGCTCCGTTTGTAGCGGGATGATATGGGGCACCCGTCAGATGAATAATCCCTCTCGCTTGACAAAATTCTTGACACGCATCTGACGTAAACGTGGGTGCAATATCCGTCACCAAGATGTATGGATAACCGCAATGGGCAAATTCCTACTCTAAAAGATTGATCGTCGTCTTCGCTGATACCGACTGTGTTGGATGAATACATGGGTACTGCCAGCTGTTTCATCTTTTGAATCCCAAAGTGTCCTTGATGCAGCAAGGAGAGAACTTTTCCAAGGATTACAGCCCGTAGTCCATAAAGAAGACTTCCATGGTAAGTGCACAAGAAATCGGCAATCTTCCTAAACTTCTCGGCGGGATCATCAACATTGGTGCGATCCTTGGCTGGCCATCCCTCTCGTATAAAACGCATTACTCTTGTTAGGACTGGATCCTTTGCACTTTGCTTCTTGAGCTAGACAGGATTAGACGGTCGGACTTGAACACTCAAAATCTTCACCATGCAAACTGTGTCGACGTCGTCGTCGTCATACTCTTCTTCATCGAATGCAGGATCTGCTCCAGCAGGTAAGCGGCTCAGAACGTAGACAATCGCCATAGTTCCTTTTTGAATTTGACGGTAGTGACGTTGACACTGAGTTAGCGACTTGGACTCATTTGCTATGAGACGTTCACTGTCATCTGGATAGCGGTGAAACAAGACAGTTCCAATACCCACGGAAGACGCATCACAAGATAATCCGACTTGAAGTGTTGAATTAAAGTGAGCCAGAACATTTCCTGATGATAAAAGCGTCTTCAGACGCTGAGAAGCTTTGTCTTCTATACTTCCCCAATTTCAGGGAACTTCCTTGTGAGTGAACATATGCAATGGTTCGGCTGTTGTTGAGAAATTCGGGGTAGGAACTTTCCATAAAACTGCACTGAGCCGAGGATACAACGAAGGAAGAGACATCGTGTGGCGGAGACATCTGTAAGACATGATTAACCTTACTGCCTTTCCCAATTCCGTTTTGAGAGAGAACGTGGTTTGGACAAACTGCCGCTTCTGCAATTGACAACGCAACACCTTTTCATGCATACATTGTAGTAACAGCTTCAAATTCCGTAGATGATCATTTGTTGATGCTCCGCTCACCAGAATGTCATCGAGATAAACCACTACTCCCGGTAGGCCGTTGGTTAGGTTATCCCAGCCATGTCCAACCCGCGGCCCAGTCGAAGGTTTTGTGCGGCCCAGTTTAGGTTTTCGCTGAAGTAAAAGTAGGCCCGTAACAAGGGGGGGACAGGGGGGCAAAGCCCCCTCTAAAAAACTTTTCCTACCTCCTGGAAAAATGTGATGGATATAGTTTAAAAATTTTGTGCCCCTCCCAGAAAACTCTTCGCCCCCTCTGGTGTCCCAGGCTGGTTTAATCAAAAACATTCGAATTCTTTCTGATCAAGACATCAAATGTCTTGACGAAATAGGTAAAATGATGTTGGCGAGCACTTACACTTCAAGGGCTAGCAATGTATCATTTGAAAGGCGTTGTTAATAGGCAACGCGGAGGGGTCTAGCACCAGACTGTGTGAATTTGTTCATCAACTGGCAAGCATACCTTGGCATCGAATGGGTAAGAAGTAAAGTATTTTTTACGGCAGTTGAGTACTGCTCGATGGTGTTTCTGAGCCTGTTCACTGCATGATAAAGTGATTTAACTTGTCTCTAAATATCATTCTTCAGTGAGACATGAACTAGTACACCAAGATAATATTTGTTCAGCAAACTCAACACGCTCACTATTGAAAGTAAGATCGGGCGTGGCAGGCTCTTTATACGTTTTACGAGGAAAAACTATGCCAACTATCTTGTTGCAGTTAAAATGACTTTGTGTTCAGGAACACAGTCACATCAAATTTTCAGCAAGGATTGAAGACCACCAACGATGGGGAAAAACACACATGAACAACACCATCATCAAACTTTTGTTGATTCACAACCATATTTCTCACAGTGCACCTCAATGAAAGAATCGGGAAGACACGTTCCCCACTTTATTTGCTTGGTCCGATTCCTATACCAACTCACCAGCATTCTTACTATGCGCATAAGTATATGGGTATTAATTAATTTTTTCAACAGCACGCTATGATTATTTCTGTGAAACACCTTAGACGCATCCAAAAACGCTGAGATTCCTGTTATGCGTTTAATTACATAACAGCAAACAATATATTTGAGGAAAACTACACACGTCTCAGCGCCATATTGCCCTTTAAAACTAAACTGGTTATCGGTGGTGGCAACAAATGCTGAACTACAGGTTAGAAGCGCATTGTTCAAATAGAGATATTGAAAACATTTCCTATTCATCTAACTTTATCTTATCTATCTCTAAGAAGAATGTCATAGCATCATGCACTCAAACTATTCTTTATTCTTTCTTCAATATGAAACTGAACATGTCAATAAAACACATTGGCAACATACAAATTAGCGTACATGCACTTGCATATTTTTTGTACCATTCCGTAAAATGATTGGTGCAGGTGGTGTGTCGCCAGTGGGAGCCTCGTTGGAGTTTTTAACCAGAATGAGGTCTCTTGCCGCCGACGTGCCTCATGGAGGACCCAAGGTGGGTCCTCGCGAATCTGGCTTGCTCTACGCACGAAACCTCAAGGGATATCTCGCATGATATCGCTGTTGATGATGAGGTTTTTAGCCCTGTCATTAAAATCTGACCCTTATTTCTTTGTTCAGCCCCAAACAACAAACACCTGGCGATGTGCTTGGGATTGGTCAGTCACGCATGCGAATATCAGTGCAGGAGTCTAGTGACAGATGTACCCATTGAAAGAAACTAATGTCACAAAAAATTCAGTTTCAAATGCAGTGAATGTGCCCTCAGATTTGACCAATTATTTCTTGAATGATTCAAGCCACTTCATTTCAACTTTTCATTGCAATTGAGAGCCCTGGATATAGTATTGCAGTTTGCCGATCAACACTGCTGTGGCCTGCATGACTTTGCATAATGGAATCCCAGCAGATCATCTAGCTTGCCTTAGATGAAAGTACGTTGTTGAAAAAATTCATTTTTTCTCTATTATGAAAGTACATAATTAATAGAGTAGCACGATTCTTGGTTTAACCTCACGTTCTTCCCGAAATTGTTTCTTTATTTATTTACTTAAGTGTTTGGCTCAACCACATGGTCCATGTCAAAAGGGGTTAGTCAAGGAACACCCGAATACCGAAATCGTGCATGAATCGCAGCACATCAAATAGTAAGTGTTAGTGAAGTGGACACGCATAGGCAATACAGTATAGGAACAAACACTCAAACAAAACAATAGTAGTTACCACTGCATCCGGGCCTAGTCATTCCGAAGTGTTATATACTATAGTGGGAAAATGGCGACTTGTAAAACGCATATCAGACAATTGAAGTGAGCGGATACAAAAGTTGGTTGAAAATGCACATCGCTGAACAAAATCATACAAAAGATTCTAATCAAGGCACTTATGTATTTGTTTCTAAAGTTGCTGGTCTAAAGCTTTGTCTTCCACAAAGGTGCAAAACCAACCAGGAGCCAACTCTAATGCCCTTACCTGTTCAACTATTTGAAGAATCCAATGTCACTACGTCATGTGGCCAGTGGAAAGTATAGCTTAGCGCAAACGAGCAACCTAGTCAAACGTTAACGTTTCAAACTTAAAGAATTACTAAGCATTTTTTTATTCACACGTAAGAAATAAAATATAGGCAGCAACTACAAAAGCACTGAACAGGCCATACACTTTATGCTTCTTACAAGCCGCGACCAGACATTCTTTTTGCAAATCGTCAAGACATGCTTTCACAAAATATACTTTTCACAAATTAGACATGCCTTTTACAAATCACCACTCACCTAAGGGTTTGAGAGCCGTGGATTTTACAAGAATAATCAAAAGATTAATATGGATTAAGTGAAACATCATCATTCCGCTTTTCGAAAACAAATGTCGTGAAAGAACTGATGATTAATATAAAATAAAACTGTTTACATTGCACTTACATCACAACAAGTCTTCAAATCATGTAACAACTTCTTGATCTTCTCTTCTTCTTCACTTCTAAAAGCAGCAACTTTTCTTTCAAGTCGACGATAATGATGGGATTGAGTGAAATAGTTGACTAGAAACCTTGTTCCACCGATGATGAGAACACCAATACACGCGTACTTGACAGTACCACACGATGGTTTTACTTTAGACATTGATAACTTCATGTACCTCAGAGGTAAGCTGATTCTACCAAACTAGAAGTAAGAATATAACTGCGTCGCATGTGCACGTGCGACATATGTATAAAAACCCTTGTGATCGAATGCTGGAAGGGGAAGCATTGCTCGCTAGTCGAAAGCAGCCAAGCGCATCACCAGCGTCTGTTTCGCCACGATCGTTCTCCTGTCGTAAGTGAACAAGACCACAAGACCCACAACACCAAGTTCTCGCGGGCATAACCTATGCGCACACTGAACTATAAATATTTGCCGAGCGTGGTTACAGCCATGCACGTCACAATTTCGATTGGTTGAAGTTCGCCGCATGCCACGCCCCCATAGGCGTACGAGGCGGGGGGGCGGGGGGGGCGGCCGCCCCCCCGGGCTTGAAAAATTTCAGGGCAAACTCTGTTTTCAGGGCAATCGCAAGTTCCTGAAAAATCCTGAATAACAAAATATATTTCAGTACAGCGAAAAATTCCAGGGCACCCTCTGTTTTTCAGGGCAAGCGCAAGTTACTCAAAAATTCTGAATGTAAAAAGTATATTCAATACAGTGAAAAATTCCAGGGCAACTCTGTTTTCAGGGCAAGCGCAGGT
>Ga0210059_1015707_pt1 | contig 11016 bp, 3 predicted proteins | sample Ectturendosymbi2_FD_188042 | JGI IMG/M metagenome (GOLD analysis project Ga0210059, IMG submission 188042) | Ecteinascidia turbinata endosymbiont from Florida, USA - Sample 2 (SPAdes) (version 2) | ecosystem: Host-associated > Tunicates > Ascidians > Unclassified | place: Key West, Florida... | reverse complement strand
TAATTTCTTTTCTGAATCTCCTAATCCACAAATACAATATTGTGTGAAAGCTATGAATACTTTCTACGTGCATCAATGACGGTAATACTCTTCCCTTGCATTTGTACAGTACACTTAGTCATGGGTGGCGGAACCTTTTTCAAAGTGGGGGGGCACAAGTGCACTTCAAAAAAAACTATAGAAAATTTTTGAAGTTTGAACTGGCATATGTGACGTCACAAGCATTGAAACAGGACGTCACTACCTATACACCATATGAAGGTCTAAATCAGTGGTTCTCAAAGTGGGCGGAATCGCCCCCTTGGGGGCGATTTTGAGGGTCAAAGGAGCGATAGGGGCCACAACAACACAATGGGATGGAAAACGCTCAACTACTACCGGTAATTGATCGTTGAGTTAACTTCAGTTAACGATTATTGAGTTAAAATTGGCTCTGACCTTAATGCTCTCAAAGCAAAGAAACCGCTTGCTTATTCATAAGCGAGGTGATCTACGACTGTTCTTCACTAAAATGTCTCCCAATATTTCGAAGCTTTGTGAAGGTCGCCAAGCACTTCTATCACCGAACTGGGGATCATGGCATGTATCGATTTCTAAATAAAATTCTTTAAAAATACTACCTTGTGTTTACTTTGTCAGGCTTGAGGGGCGACAACGATGTGTCGAGAGTGAAAAGGGGGCGATAGAACAAAAAAGTTTGAGAAACACTGGTCTAAATTACACAATTTTAGACAAAATTACACCACTATGAAAAAGTATCGGTGAACCACCTGAAATTCAAATAGGCTGTTATAAGGGCGACCAAGGTCAACAGCGTTACTCGGGCTCATCATGCGGTAGATTCTGACTGAATAAAACCGTTCGCGGTTTGCGTCACTGAAATTTCCATTTACTTCCATTATGGCCAGCAATAACGTTGGTCTGTGACGTTAGTGACGTAACAGTAAATGAGAAGTTCTCATGATAACGTCTCCATTGTTGAGTAACGTACGTCACAGAGCAATTGATAACGCCAGTAAGTCCTCTGCTTACTAGGCTCAATCATATTAGCTCGTGTTGCTGGACAATTTATCGTTCGTTTGAAATTATTCTCGAAGTGGGAACTGTCCATTGGATTGGACTTCAAATTGAATGTTCTATACAAATCCATTGCTTTAAAAAACATTCAATCCGATATGAACCATGTTTTAAAAACATACTTAATTAAATAGGGCAGCTTGGGCTTTTGTGGATGAACTCGAGTAAAGCGCGAGCGAACGAAGTCGAGAGAACGCATATACTACGAACGATATTGTTTTGTTCAGGTCACCTGTAACATGAACGCGAAAGGCAAGATATGGAACGAAAATATATGAACAGCCCAAAGAAAAGAGTCCGAGTTAACAAAATAGTGAAGTGGGACCGTGGGTGGTGTTGGCACAAATATACAAAGCAAACAAACCCGTGTTCTCCGATATAAATCGTAATCGAAGACTCGGGCAAAGCCCGAGGAGCCCGTGTGCCGGAGTCTGGTGAGGTCCGTATTCTAAACATCGCAAAACATTTTGACTCACGGGCAACACTTGAATAATAGCGAGGTCTAGCTTACAATTACGAGATGCATTGAAGTTTTGTCCATGTTTTTATCCATTTTCATTGCACACACTTGTCAGCCTCTAAATTGGTGCCAAAACAGCTCAATGCCAAAACGGACGGTGCCAAAACCGTTCGGCGCCATAGTCGTCGCCAAAATGTAGGCTACCCGACACTTTTACTTCGTTTGCTTTGACTGTTGTTTTCAGTTTTCACCAAAACGATTTCTCCATTTACCCGGTATGCAACTAACTAATTTCATCTGTATTGGCGATGTATGGAATATATCTCAGTGTATATGCTTAAATTTGATAACTTGTTGCTCTTTACAAGCTTGTAACAAAAACAAACTGCTAATAGCAGCCCCAAATGAAAAATTAAATACGTTCACAAGACAGACTCTATCCTGGAAATGCATTTATTTTTTATTTTCTTCTTCTGACAACCATAGTACTTGAATGAGGTTTTAGAAATGAGGATGTGTAGTATTGCGTAAAATCGATTTCCTGTTAAAAAAATTTCTTGATAGATTCGACTGCATCGCCTTTGTGGGAACTAGTTACTTTCTGCTTCTGATTGATGGCTTAGTTTAGTATACATTGCCATGAACTTAAAGTAGTTGATAAGAGCTACTGTGCTTTTCATTGTGCGTGAATGAATGACCGGTTACAGAAATGTATCGTTTTATGCAGGCGTTGGTTCTAACGTAGAGTTTGCGGTTGAAACGTGATACTTGGCAAAAGCTTCGCATATCTGAGTGCTGAGCTTGGCAGTTGTTTTATGCTACAAGCGACTTTGCTTCCTTTAAGAGGTCCACGTCTGGGACAAATCAAAATGAGAAGCATTTTGTTCTGTGGTGTGGCTTTGCGTGTGGGTCTTCTAGCTTTTTTCTTTGCCACACTTATCATGAGCGGTTTTGCTGTTAGTTCGGGTAAGTTCTAATATCTTGATACTATTGGCTGAGAAAAAGATTTGTTTCGTTTGCTTAGATATGACAAAAGCCAAATTGTTACGTGCTGTTTACTAAATCTGATCAACTTGTTGATTTTTAAATACGAAGGACTGAAGAAGGCTTGAAATTCCATCGGTGTTTTCATCCGAAACTGTATAGAATTAACTGATGAACAACCTCCCAAGCATGCCGGTTTTGTCAGGTTTTTGATTCATTGTAACATCACGCTTTAACCTTAGTAAAAACGTCTTACAAACGATTCGCATGTTTGCAGTTGTAATACCATTCTCTCAAATTGTCTCTGTATTGGGGAGGCACCTACTAACAAAAGGAAACTGTAACAAATTTTGCTTGGCTGGTATCAACATGTGAAAGCCCAGCAGAGCTGTAATACCGTGTTGCATTTTATTTCTTTTTTTCAATAACTTTATTTAATGTATCTCTATCTTTTGTTCAACATAAAGCCTGGGTGCTCCCAGGAAAATTGTATCGATCGAACCAGGGACGTACCGATGGGGAAATGGGGGAACAGTGTCCCGGGCGCCGCGCCGAATCCCTGGGGGGCACCGAAAAGTCCCAGCAACGTCGCAAGTACTTTCTTCAATACAGTACATTTGCTCCGGAAAAACCTGAGGTTCGAACATGGGGACGCCAAACCTGTTTCTTGCCCCGGGCGCCATCTAACCTCGGTACGCCTCTGGATTGAACCTATGCTGATTGGGTTCATACAATCGTGCAACCAATGCACCGTTCTCTAACTGCAGTCTTCTGGAAGGTGGAAGGATGTTACACTCCCTGGAACACTGTGGATCAGTTCAAGACCTTCACTTAACCAACGCTTGAGCCAAGTGTTGCACATTGAAGTTTGCAGGCCGCTGTAATAAAGTTATCATGATAGAAGATTGACAAATAAGACATTAGCAAAATCTTTCAACCGACACCAACGTTTTTTCACTACCTCTCCTGCCAGTTGAGAATGCGTCATAATAAGCATGTTGCGAGCCTGCAAGGCGTAAGCAGGGCCTGTTTCCTATACGAGCTGCAAAATTTTGTTTGTTTTCTTCAGACAAACCAATTACTTTCAACGTAACTTAGGTTGGCACGTCACGTGCCCTGGTCTTACCACGAAATGTAAAGATTTTGTGGCTGGCTTGAATTTCTAGTGACGTTTTCATCTAACTTTTTTAACAACGGTAGTCGCGATTACCAACTAAAGATGGACTCTGATTTGGGAAATGACTGAAGCACTACCGTATTCTTTCTGCATAATACACTTTTAGCTGATGCTTTCATGCAACACTATATTTTAACCAGGCAATCCAAAAGTACTAAAACATCAAAAAATTAAATGTCGCTTTGGACCAAAAAGTTATTGCTATGTTTTTGTTATTATTCGACGTTCTACCGAACTTTATAGAGGAACACCTTCACAGGTGTTTCAGTTGATATGAAAGCATCCTGACAGAATATTTAATAAACTGTAAGTCGAGTAACTTCACTCCACACGTGAAACAAGCAAGAAATCTATCGCAAATTTTTAATAAGAAATCAATTTCACGTAACATTACGCATCGTCAGTCCTTGCACCTTATTCAAATAGAATAAACTATAAGTCGGTAAGACTTTTTAACACATTGCGTAATGCGTAGTTTTTTATTATCTGAAATATCTCCACTGTGATACATTGCTGTTATTATGTCCTAATCTAGTGTGGAACTTAGTTAAGTTTGCCAGCAAAACATACGTGTTGATTGACTGCAAAGTCTATTTTGAAAGTTGTGAAAATCTGACTTCAGTCAAGACCCGGGTTTTAATTTTTTTGCCATGCTCTTTTCTTTGCAGATTTGTTCTATGTACCAGTAGAATTATTTTTTTTGCTCAGCATTGGTGCGCACCAGAGTTGATCATTCAGCAGGTTTTACAACCGTGTAAAAATTGACTTCTTTTAGCTTCCTCACAACTCAAAAATAAACTAAATTTGGCCATCAAAGCCAAACTTTGGGAAGTGAATTAATTCACTATCGAGGAGTGTTTCAGTAGACAGCCTGTTCAACAGATTATTCTGGGGACCATTGGCGCAGCCAGAATGAGGCCGAAGAGGCCATGGCCCTCCCCGAAACAAACTTGCTAAGATTTTTACAGGTGTTTTGTATCAATTTTCAACTGATAGAAAGACTTTAGTGACTGAAGACATCACGGTCTGGCCCCTCCCAAGGAGACCTTTCATTTTGAATTTAACTTGAGTTAGAATACGCGAGGCTCAACCAGTAAGCTCCAAAGGTGTAGATAGTACGCTTCTAAGCGTATTAGCAAAGCTGAAGTATGACTAATTTGCAATGCTAAAAAAAATTTAGAAATTGAATTGAGTATAGTTAAGTCGTCACCTGCTCATAAAACGATTGCCTCAAATTTTTGAAAAAAGTCACACTCAACTATAAAGTGCCGATGCTTCTAGTCTAGTGCAAAATATAAGATTGAAAAGCTGTAAAGATCTTCATGAATTATCTCATAACAGCATCTCATTGCAACTGATTTACAAATAACTATTTCTAGTAACAACAATCCATTAAAGAAGTAACTGATGAAAATCGGTGAGATTGGTTGTCGGTATTACAGCAGTATTTATTTCCCTCCAGTTCAAAAATGACTCTCACACTCTTAACAAAAGTAATACTTTAACCTTCTAAGGACCGAGTTTTTTAATGCTCAAAAAAGTCACTGAGTGGGAATTTGTACTCATTGTGATGCTGGTATAGAACTGTAAATTTTTTTCTTTGATATTGTCTTTACTCCCACTCTTTGAAACGTTACATATTTGTAGCACTTTTGCACCAAGCGGATGAATCATATAATTCTGCGATTCAAGCAATGATGATAAGATGGCTGATATGAACTGAAATGGTGTATTTTTAATATGCGAAAGTCACTGTAGCTCCTACAATCACTTTGTAGTAATTTTTAACAAGAGGTCGCCAATGCATCTTTACGCTATGAGACCTAACGGACCAAATGCACAAATCTGTTACGCTTCAAGCTAAACTCATAATACTTGCAACCCATTACACAAATAAAATCTGTCATATGTATTCTAACATACGTAAGGTCACCTACACTGAAAAAAAATACCAACTCGATTACTTCAAACCAAGCCTGATAAATTGCTACCCCAAACCACCGAAACCAGTAACTTTGGGGCTTCCCCAAAGTCAGCCATACCAGAGGTTAAAGGTTGTTTAAAAGTCACACTGATTGAAAAGTTTTGAATTGGGTCTGAAATATTGATTTGCTGAAAGGTTACAGATCTGGTGACGTGGACAGTACAGCACAAAACTACATCATCTGGCAATAAGACCATGAAACCTGAAGCGTTGCAGATCTGTGGCACTGGGCGTATGCTTTATATGAAAAGTATGTAGACATGTGACTGTGTCCTACGAACAAGAAGATATGTATATCTTTTTTGCAGCTCAGTGTGGTCCTCGACTGGACCAAGGTTTGTTGGGAAACCGCAGATGTGTAAAACCATGCGTTACTGACAGCGTTTGTCGTGGAGTTTTGAAGAAGTGCAGATGCGATGAAGGCTGTGGTTTGTCATGCTTCAATCCAGGTTTGTGTAACGAAAAACGATGGCATGACTTAGCGAACGCAAAGTATAGCCATGTAAAATCTTAAGGGCAAGTTTGTGTAGAATATATCTGTAGGATGTACTCTCTTGCAAACATTCATTCTGTCGAAACCGCTTTTTCTCTGGGGAGGGTTGCAGGGGCAGCAAGAGGACTCGAAATACCTCACGTTTTTATTTCAAGAAATCAATGAAGAAAAGCAAAATGAATTCATGTTAAAGTTTGTTACAAATCATGAACATCATAGCTGAGGAAACGATTTAGAGCAGCAAATTGTCGATTATTAAAAGACATTGCAGTGAGTTTTAACTAAAACAGAAACTACCAACAGTCACGCCATGCACAGGTTTTCGAAATATTCACCATCGTGTGTTCAACAAGGCTAGCCTGAAACACACGAGAAGCAGAAAAACGCCAGAAAGAAATCGGAAACGGCGCAGTGATGAGTAATGTCAACTTAATGAAGAACGTACGTACCAGATGTGGACGATGTTTATGGTGTTATAGGACTCGCTGGAAGTGTTGGAGTTGTGGTTAATGGTATACCTGCATCAGCAAGCATTCGTTATTTTCATAGCTCCTTTTCCTCTCAAGAGGGTTGCGGGAACAGCAGACCTTGGAGGACTCGAAAATTGTAACTCACGGTTTTCAGCTATCTCATATAGTTTTGCAGCAAAACTGTTTCCACACCAAGACGGGACCAAGCAAGGTCGGAAATGTATTCATTCCACCTGATCCTTTCTCGCACCCTGGGCCGTTTACCCCTGGGAATTGCCACCAGGACTCGCCTCGCCCATCTTTACAACACTTTGCAGACTTGCCAGTGCTTGGAATCTATTTTATGCACGAAGTTTTGCCAACATTGAGTTGTGGAGTTTTGACCACTGCGGATGAGAACTTTCGCGTCTCAGCATACCGCGAATGCAAAGAATGTTCGGCTTTGTTCTGACACCATTCCTTGTAGGCTTCTTTCTTTGCTCGAAAAGCATCTTTCACCGACTAGCTCCACCACGGGGTCACTTTTTGCCATTATTCACCACAACGATTCGTTTCCGTCTACGTATCAGAGTGGGTACGCGACTTTTCGGTCTGGTCGATTCGGTCTGGCCGTTTCGGTCTGAGCCGTTTTGGTCTGGCCGTTTCGGTCATGGGACGTTTTGGTCTCGAGACGTTGCGGTCAGAATATGAAATCTTGCAGAAATCTTACATGTTCACTTGTTTTATGCAAACGTACTTAAATCAACGAAAGGCTGAATTTCAAAAAACTACAAACATGATCCAAGATCCAACAGTTAATCAGCATCAACATATGATTTTCATTATCATCAGCAAGGAAATTAAATCATTATCGACATTTTGCAATTAAATTCTTCAAAGTCATAATTACAAGTCAGATTTAATCGCAATTATGACTCCTCAAAAGGAGTTGGTATAAGACCAGGTAGCGTGACATTTCACCTGCCTATATAATTATTTCAATAAACAACTGCAATCAGTAATTTATGTACAGAAATGTCGTGACCGAAATGTCCCCTGACCGAAACGGCCAGACGGAAGTGTCCCGTAACCGAAGAAGCCAGACCGAAACGGCTCAGACCGAAACGGCCAGACCGAAAAACCCTGTTCCGTACCAGAGTAGCAGATGAAGCTACAACTGCTTTGAACAGCTGCCACTCCACTTCCGCGTCCGTTGTGCATTCTGCTGGGATCTCTCGCATCTAGGCTTTCTTAAGTCCTTGTCTGCCTGGGCCTCCCACGTTTTTCGGTATATAGGACCTCGGCACGTTTGTTTAGGCCCACCAGTAGTTTTTCAAATAAGTAAGTTGCAGATCACCAGGTGGTGACCGGTCAAACGTTCTGCACCAGTTATGCTACGAACGTCCAACTATCATAAGTGTACGGGAGTGCATAATTTTGTGGATGCAAAAAATGTTTGCCCAAATTTGATCTTGCTTTCCCATATAACGCATACACAGCAAGTCTTAATGTTAAGACTAAAACGTGCCATTGTAAACTAATCAAGGTTTCTGCATGTCTAATTAGGCCTTCCAGTTACCGGGTTCAAAGCCGTACGCCCTCAACTAGCAATCAATATTCTGCATAGCTACATGTGAGCAATGGTAATATTTATTGTGTTGAAAAATGTTAGCTAATTACAATGAGGTCGTCCCAAAAATTGCTGTTCATGCCACTACGCCTGGAAGGTGTTCAGAATCTTCATTTTCAAGTTTTTATATAAGTTCTAAACTTATTCCTCCTACACGATCATCCCAATAGTTAAGATCTGTTTTCTATCATAGATGTGTGCATTTGTGTTGGCCACAATGACAATCAATCTGTAAAAGGAGGAACATATCTGGTTACGATCTAAAGTATTACATTGCCGCAAATATGTCAAGTCTCAAGTAGGCTAATTAGAGGGGAAGGAGGCAATTTATTACATAACATACAGCTTAACCTTACACATTGGCAATTTTCACTGCAACATGTTGTACAAATAATACGACAACTTACTTAAACGGTTACAGCTTCTAAATTCACATTATGAAAACGAAAATCCCACTCCAGTTTAGACAGTTAAATGTGGATTGAACACAGCATGCTCGGAAAAAATAGCAATATGAGACTGATACACGTAAATACTGCAGCCTATATGATCAACTACTAAGGAATGTATACAAATGCACATTTCGAATGACAAATGATTTATAACCTCAACAAGAATATTTTGTAAAAATGGCAGTGCTTCACTGCACTGCATTAGCATAAGTGAATTATGCAGTACTGTTCATGAAAACTTCATTTCACAGCATTAAATTTAAGCAATAAAATTTGGCAGGATGCAAAATATGCAATTCATTGCATGAAACGAATGGAAAATATGAAAACCTAAACAGTATAAAATCGCAGCTACATTACCACCAAGTAACATATTACAGCTGGAGTTACGTAGTTAATTTGATTCATGATCACTTCATGGAAACAGATTTGCACTTGCAAATCTCACAACATCAAGCAAGTTTGAAACACGAAAACTTCTCACTATCATATCACAGCAACGCCACATTACTACCGCAAAACATTTTGCAGCTACAGATGCATTTTAGTTGTACACTTTACAGCATCAACAATTTGAGGTTTACAAATATTAGGGTTAGTTGGAATGGTGAGTTACCACTACATGTTCCTAATTATAAAATTTTTCTAACTCACCCAAATTTGAATGACGTTGGTTCAGTTGGCCCAATGTTGATTTGGGCTGTTGTAATTTGCTCAAATATTTATAATATATGCAAATCTGAATGACACACTTCCAATTTGACCAGATGGTTCTAATTGTACCTAAATTTGAATGAAGCTGTTTCAATTACCCAAATATGATGAAGGCTGTTGCTGGGATTTGCCCAAATGTTTCTGAATGTATACAAATTTAAATGAAGTGGTTGTAGATTATTCAAATTGGAATGAAGCTGTTTGAAGTCCCCAAAAATGAATAAAGCTGTTTGAAGTTACCCAAAATTGAATAAAGATGTTCCACTTGGCTCGATTTGAATGGAGCTATTGTTGTTTGGCCAGAGTTGATTTAGTCTGTTGGAATTTACCAAAATTTTTCCAATTTATGGAAACATTTTTAACTTCACCCAAATTTGAATGAAGTAGTCCCAATTTGCTCAAATTTCATTAAGGTTGTTAAAATATACCCAAATGATTTTGATTTTATCCAAATTTGAATAAAACTATTATAATTCACCCAGACATTTCTGAATGTACTAAGCTTTTAAGGGATCTTTTCTATATAGCCCATCTTTGAACATGATTGTTTGAAGTTGCCCACAATGGAATGCAGCTGTTGCAAATTGGCAAAAATTGATTTGACTGATGGACTTCACCCAAGTGTTTCCAATAAATCTAAATGTTTTTTTTTACCCAAATTTGACTGAGGCTTTTCTACTTTGCCCAGATTTAATTGAGGCTGTTGGACCTTATCCAAATGCTCCTGTTTTGCTCAGATGTTTCTAATTTTACCCAACTCGTTATTAAAGTTTTTTAGTTGACCCAAATTTGATGAAGGCTGCTGGAATTACCACATGATTCCACTTCACTCAAGGGCAGTGTTTATTTTGCCACCAGGAGCGAAAAAGAATGGTTATTATCTGGTTATTATTTTGCCTCAGTTTGGAAAATAGACACTACCTCGATACATGTGAATGTAGCTGTATAATTTGCCCAAATTTTGAAAATTTTTGCCCAAATAATGGCCAAATTTTCAGCGTTAGGGATGCGAACGCATCCCCTGCATCCCCATGCCGTACGCTTATGCCAACTATGATTGGGACAAGTCAAGGGAACATATGCGGAAAAAACACAAGTTTGGATGAAACACTGCTTTTGTTTCTGTTTGTTTTGCTGTTTTGTAAAACACACCAATTTCGTTTGCATAACAATGGTATGTGGCACAGAAATATCCCAGCGTGATAATTCTTGTTGTATACGTTATCTAAAGAATTGGTGTTGGTTAGTTTTTGGGAGTCTCACACAAGATTGATAGTCGCAAATTTGCGAAATAACGTAACCTTATAAATGAAAACAAAGTCTCTAATGACTTGTTCATTGCTTATCCATTGTATCGCTATTGTTAAAACGTTTCCGCATACTTCATGTAGGCCTACATTACATGTTGTTGATGATGTGCAAAACAATATCTCTGTGTAGATTTGAACTGCACTTCTTCGCCGCCAACCATTGATCATGGATCTGTTCAGTTCAGTTCTTTGAAATATGGAAGTGAGGCTAGGTAAGCTGGTGACGCGTTTGTGTTGTACTGGGTTAGTATTTTTGGGGAATCTTTGCTCCGGTGTCATGCGAAAT
>Ga0210059_1015706_pt1 | contig 11016 bp, 2 predicted proteins | sample Ectturendosymbi2_FD_188042 | JGI IMG/M metagenome (GOLD analysis project Ga0210059, IMG submission 188042) | Ecteinascidia turbinata endosymbiont from Florida, USA - Sample 2 (SPAdes) (version 2) | ecosystem: Host-associated > Tunicates > Ascidians > Unclassified | place: Key West, Florida... | reverse complement strand
CAAAAAGTGATAAACGGGGTTGGTTGACCAGATGACCGCCACGGTCTTTCGCCAATCCTATGTGACACAGCGCCCCTCTTTGTTTACACTGATCAGCTATTGTGCCATTATATTCTCATTTGCTCTGATGTTCGCTAATGGTTGGTTTACTGCATGCGATGGCTTTTATGGTGCTTCTGCTTATTGGCTGAGTCATATGAAACAATAAACCATTACCATTACCATTACCATTACACATGAACATCACCCCATCTCTTCCTCACTCACACACATACCTTTGCTCAGCAAGATTTATTGTAAATATCACAAACCAACGTGACAGTGACAGAACTTTACAAGCCATTTATTGTTATGCATTTTATTTTGTGGGACTTCTAAGAGCCGCATAAAACCGGACAAAGAATCGCACGCCCTCTCGAGCACAGGGTTGGCCCAAGGCCTTCTAGAGAGAAATTAGCAAAATTTCCTTCAAGAGTGAAGGCCTTGGGCCTTTCTATAAGGCCTTTGGTTGGCCACCCCTGTTATAGGACAATTATACTGTAAACGGTAGCAGGTTACAGCGTAGAACTTGACGTCGAGAAATCGTGTGAAACTTGCACTCAATAAACTCGGTATTCCTTTTCATACCCCCCAGAAATCCTCCGTTGCGCAGCTGCTGCAAAGAAACGTTTGTGCGAGAATCAGGCGCACGTCTCTAGAATCTATTTTACCCGGTCGGTCCTGGCACTACAAGACGTCGTGGTCAGAAAGTGTCATCAACCCCCCTCATAATAATGATCATACAGCGTAATGCAATGGCTCAGACAACCCATATAGCACCGATCAGAGAGTAAAGACGTCAAGCATACTGCAGGAACGCAAGTTTGTTGTTTTTTGCTCGAGTGGTATAAAATCAGATCGCAGTAGCCTATATCATGGTTAATATGCAGGCTGAAACACAGAGGCGTCAAAATACTTTTGAAAGAGATGCGTAACAGGCAGTCCCGTCGCCACGGGGGGCTTTGGTTGGCTTAGCCCCCCAAAAAAGCTTCAAGTCCACCCAAATTAAAATATGAAACATTATAAATCAATGGAATTTTTGTTAAATTTGAATGTCAAGCCCTCCCTCCACAAACGTCAAGCCCCCCCGCACAAAAGCAAAGCCCCCCTAATGACGACTTTCTGGCGACGGTTCTGGTAACAGGTACTGCGATACAGCAAACTGCAGCAAAGTTTAGCACCTGAAATCAAACTATTCGTACCACGCGCTTAATATTTTGAGCTTTGAATAATTTGGGTACATTTTGATCTCACAATTTTTGTGATGCATAGAAGAAAAAACACGTTGACCGCTAGGAAGTGCAGACTATCGACATTTCAAGTGCTGAATGGTCACGACTTGACGTTCCTGGAACAATTTAAGTGAAAGGCAATGTTGAGCGCCGTCCCAAATATATAAGTAAAAAACAAAATACAAAAATAGGTGTCTATACAGTGCAAGCACCAGAATATCTTGAAAAACGCGCAACCCGCAAGCGCGTCGAGCACGGGACAGTGACAATGCAATTAAATCATACGTAGCAGGCAATAATGTCGTCAAGACTTCGCAGATCACGTTCCATGCTCAAACCTCGGATAAAAACCGTGAGCCTTATCAACACCACCGTAAAATGGAAAGGTTTTTCGCAAATCAAGCAGGACATAGGCCTTTACTTTTCTGCGGCTGCTTTTCTCTATGCCACAGCTCACCCGCTGCTTAGGCTGCTGTACTTTAAAAATTAGCCACAATAGACATGGATCACTGCTCTCTAATGCGCAGTTATTGCGAACGCTCTGCGAATGGGTTAACGTTTGCGCCATTGAAAATCAGCAGTCCTTGCAGTTCGAGCCAAATCGGTCGACAGACTGGATCTATAGCCTACCACTTTGTAGTGGTTATGTGGTGCTTGCAGACAAATGCAAGGTAGTGCTGTTAAATCCGGCTAAAATAATTTATCAAACAATTAGCAAAATTTGCGCCACGTGGCAGATGATAATGTGAAGCCAACGGGGCTGTGGAAAATACTCACAGAAAACAATTTCTGAGATTTATGTAAAATTTCTCTTGGTTGTAAGACGTAAATCTCAAGCTTCTGCATTTACAGAAAGAACTTTTTGTTTTTGGGTATTTTTCTGCTGGCACCCAAAATAATTCTTGTCACATGAAAACCGTGTGGGAGAATGTTGAATGCTCATAAAACTTCCCAAATTCAGACATAATTCTTTGAGAAAAACAAGGCATGCAGGTTTGTCCACAACTCCAACATACCGCGTTATCGTGCATATTTACAAAAAGTAATTTGTGTTGGAATTCAAAAAACTTCAAAAGTTATTTTACAACAGCCTTCTGCGACAGAAATCGAGATTGGAATGACAGAGCGCAATAGCAGTATCAACTGCAACATGCTCCATTCTGAAATTCAGCTCGTCGTAGAACTCCCTGATCGCTTCATCGTATTTTTCGAGGCCGTACAGGCATAATCCTGCCATTTTAATACATTCAGCAAAATTGATTTTAGCGTTTCTTCCACTACAGTTTGAGTATATTCTTTCTGCCAACCGAAAATATTTCAAAGCTTTTTCATGCATATGCAGCTCAAAGTATGCCACACCAATCATCGTCGAACACCTAGCAATGTCTTGGTCAGCGCTTTGATCAGCACTAACACGCTTTCTGATGTACAGTTCCTTTTTGAACTGCTTGATAGCATCGCTGTGTTGCTTCAGTTCATTCAGACATTCTCCTATTATTTGGAAGCAAACAGCGGTGTTTTTTGCAGCAATCTTGCTACCAGCAGCTTGTGTTCCCCCGCCTTTTCTGCCAACAGCTTTCCAGATTGTTTTGGCTTTGCCGCAAACACCAACTGCTTCGCGAAAGCGTTTGAGACCCACGTGGCACTGAGCAATGTTAAGAAGACAGAACGCCACTCTATCTGCCGCACTGCGCTCGCAGTCACGCTCTCTGATGGACAGCTCATCTTCATAATGCTTCAAGGCTTTCTCATACTGTTTCATGCAAAGTAAGCACTTTCCGTTGATTGACAAGCACTGGACAAGCTCTTTGAAAGATCTTTGACTATCTTCATTTCGGTGAGTAACGTCTCTCATTTCCAACTCCCGTTGAAATTGTGTCATTGCCTCTTGATAGCGTTTTTCCTCGAACAAGCATACACCTACCATTCTGAGACATTCCGGCAGGTTGTTTTGAGCAACTGCTTCCGTAGACCTCGCGTATATGTTGATGGCTGTCTCCAGTAAGTTTATTGCTTCGACAACTTGCCCCAATTTAAGCAAGCAACCAGCCTTGTTCACGAAACACAAGGCAATAGCTGGGTCAGTGGTTTGCTCTCTGGACACTTGTTTCCGAACTCGTAGTTCCTGCTCAAAGCATTCGGTAGCTTCCTGGTACCGTTTTAGCTGAAACAAGCATCTTCCAATCATTTTGGTGCAAACAGCAATGTTGCATTTAAAAGCGTCTGTTTCATCTGCTTCCATGGAACTGCATTCTTCAGCAACAGATGAAAAAGTCGAACAGCATCCAGGAACGCAATTTACACACAAAGGAGGTATCTGCTTGCTTTTTCCAGTTTCAATCTGAGGTATTGCCTGTCGGTGTTGCTCAGTACTAACGTCTCGTTGCTCAACTTCTCTTTCGCTCTGAATTTCCACACCGACATCGAGAGTTTTTGTGGAATTGGTGTTGACATGCAAAGGCACATTTATCTCGTGTAGCTGAACGTTCCGGTGTTCCACGCAGTGTTCGTCGCTGATGCTCAGGGGATATCTCTTTTCATCGGAAACCTCCGTGCTGATGACAAACTCTTCTTCAAGATATTCCCCGCTGTGCTGGTGCTTCGTGAGACCACATCTGCTTTTGTTTGGTGTTTTCAACTGCATTGATTTGCTTGCTGGGAGAGCTTTGGCAGTTGCCAGCAACGACCAAATTGTTCTCGACTTGGCATATAAGTCCAATGCCTTACTGAAGTCACTAAGCACAAAGTATGTTTGTGCGTATTCAAAACAGCACCTAGCAATGTCAGCATTAACCGCCGCGCCGACGTCAAGGCCACAAATATCTTGTCTTATTTTCAGCTCTTTGCCGTGATGCTCAAGGGCAGCTGCATAGCGCATTTGTTCAAACATGCATTTTGCGATCATGTTTTCGCAATCAGCGATCTCCTCTGTCGATTTGAAAGGCTCCAGAGTTTGACTGACTGTCTTGGCAACGTTGAAATATTCAACTGCTTTGTCGTATACTTTCAGATCGAAGTAGCACATCCCGATATTAGAATAGCAAAAGAGTATATCTGGGTCTGTGTTGTATGAGTTAGTTCCTGGTATTTGCTTTCTTATGGAGAGTTCTTTCATAAATAACTGCAAAGCTTCCTGAAATTTGCGATTATACTGGAGACAGCGCGCTTTTCTGTTCAGGCAAAACGCTGCATGTTCTTTGCTGTGGAAGGTACAGTCGAGGAGTTGGTAACACTTGAACGCTTTTGTCATACTTCCTTGTCGAAAAAAATACTCGCCGATTTCAGAAACGATCGCCAACGCAACTGAAGCGTTCTTTCCTTGCTGGAATGGAGCCGAGAGCAGTTTTTCTGCCTCCAGCATAGCACCTTCTCGCAATCGTAGCCAAAAGCAAGTAAGCAGTTTATCCAGTTGGGCTATCTGCTGAATATAAGGATTGCATTTTAAACCTATAGTCTCGCAAACGAATCTTTGCAATTTAATCGCACTTTGGAAATACACAACAGCAGGCGTCGGCCCCATCAGCTGCACGATTGGGATCTCTAAGTCGTCGCTTGAATGGCTACCGTCGAAGCAGTCATCCTGACGTTGCCGCCTTAGGTAAAGTTGCAGTCTTACTTCGCAAGCAATTGCGTTGGAATAAAGCAAACAATGCACGAACTCGTGGTCCAGCTTTCCTCGTCTTCCTAAATCTCGAACAACATCGAAATTGGATCCCGCTTCGAGGTTGTAAAATCTCGCCAGGGTTGAAATAAACACGGTTGTGGTGCGAAACACAACACGTTTTATGTTGAGCTGACGTTCTGAATTGGTCAGGCTGCTGATGGGATTAAAAAGTCGTACGTCCTCTGCGACTTGTTTGCGCAATTGATAACAGGTGAGTTTCTGATGGTATTCCGTCACACCATTACGAAATTCCTCGTATACAACAGTGCTTCCCGAAACAAAACAGGTTTTATTGAGAACATCTGCCAAGTGATAACCGTTTTTGAGATCTTCGTCACACTCAAGATACAACAGCATCTCTCTTACTGGTTTGATCAGTTCCGTCGACCATGGCTTAGTTGGCGTCGCTGGTCTGCCTAAAGGAAACTTACAAGCGTGAGGTATCATCCCGTCAAAGCAAATGCCTCTGTTGGTGAAACCATCGTAAAACCAGTCCTTCAAACAGGGCAGGTTGATGCAAGGAATCATTGTTTCGCCCAGGCATACTATCACAAATTGAAACAAAACACTTAGCCACCTGAAATATTCGAGAATGTTTTCATAGCCGGGCTGGGACTGAACCGCGTCTTCAAGCAAAATGACGTGCTCAAAATCGGAGTATGGCGTGATGTCTTTCCTGGCGAGTGATCCCATTCCGGCAAGCGCGTATTTGCATGGGGGTTTTCCCTTCGCCGAAATGCAGAAGTTCATGATACCATTCATTATCTTCGTGTAACTTTTGCACAGATCCAATTGTAACGATTCCATTAAATCAATCTTTTTCTGTCTGCCAGCAAATTCAGAGTCCAGCAGTTGGTCGATTTCTTGCAGTTTAGTTTGAGCGCGCTTTCTCATGTCATAAACTTGCCAGGTGACTTCACTCACTTTCTCCGCTAGCATTGCAACAGTGCACTTTGCATCAGCGAGCTTCAGCAAATGACAGCCCAGATCGTTCAACGCTGCCAAAATTTTGTCAGAATCGTCGGGTTTCCTTACAAGCGCGGCGACGTAGAGAACAGCACTTCTCACAAGAGCGATCTTGTCCGGGCTGCGCTGCCGATAAACCACGCCCAGGTGGTGAATTATTTTCGCTGACTTCGTGACGTCAGCTTCTCGCCCGTCTTCGTCACATAAGTTTTTTAATTCCTCCGCAAGCGAAGCCTCACGGTGGCGAAGAGAGTCGAAATCTTCTTGCTTGAAAGCCATTTCAATTGTAGACCTTTGTTGACTAGTGGCTGTTTTAGCAAGAAAATTGCACGTCTGCTGCATAAAGACACACTGATTCCAGTGACGTTTCTCCTCAATTCGGTTTACTCCATCTTATCTGGCTGTGAATGAGTCTTGAATGCCTTGCACAGAGCAACGAACCGGATCTGACGTCTTCGTAAATATAGTCTGAAAAACAACTTTTTGTGTTACAGATGCGAACCCATTTTGCTGAACCACAAGATGCGGTGATGAATGCAGTGGAGGTTGTTCGTGTTCGGCCGCTTTATTGTCAAAATACGTCTTTAATAGCACTAATGAAATGCAATTTTTTCTAAAAACTAACTTCGAAATCTAAGCGCTTGTTGTGCTCTAAAGTGATTTGCAATCAAGTCAAAATGTTTACTGACACCCATGAACAGAATCCGCGTTTTGGTGGCCATGCACTCTTGCATTCTTTGCAATCCAGTGATCTCAAAAATTCAATCTAAAAATAGCACGTGGTACGTGTGGTTTTTGTGTTAATAGAAGCGTAGCAGAAATCCTTGATTTTACAAGTAGCTGATGGTGATATTTGATTTAGTTTATCCTATTGCTTCTTCAAAATCAGACTCTGATGATGTGGCTATTGCACCACAGAAGTCACCTTCCCAGCCTAGGCCACATCACAATCCTATGTGTGAATAGCCAACGTAATTATACGCACTGCGTTGGCGGCACTAAAGCCTTTTATGCGATCTGTAACGCGCTATCTCATGCAGCAAAACGATGTCCCTTTCGTGATTATATTACGAACGATTTTATGCTATGCATTGCTTCCGCCTTTGCCCAGTGCTGTTCCTCTCATCATGTCACCGCCTGTTGGCGTTTTTGTAGCGTTTAGAGCTTGCATGTCACCCTGACCTCGCAACAACGAGAAATTACAAGATTTTAAGAAATCCAGTTTGCGTTAAAACAGCAGATAGCGTAGGTTAAGGTGAAATAGCTGTGACTAATGCTAACGCACGCAGTAACCTGCGAAGACAAAAAGTTTGAAAGCGTGCAAAAGCTGTAGTAGGTCACAGAAAAAAGAAAATTTGTTTGTTTCATTGTATGAACGTCCGAATACTAGCCACTAGCAGGTTTTGAATCTGTGGGTTTTGAATAACTTTCTGTGAATCTGGTTTCTGTGAATATGTGAATAAGTTTTCCAAAACAGTTCGAGGATTTTACTGAAAAGACATTTCTAAAATGCTACCAGTGAAATGTACGTGAGGGTGCATTTGCAAAATAAACTAGGTGCTAAGAATAAAGTTACAGGTGCGTTTTCAGAAACTGTTAAAACGAACGTCTTTCAAACTTTAACAATTCGTCAGAAATTGGTTTCGAAATTCAATCGCTTCAGGGTAAGTAACACCTTATCTGTTCTATCGTCTCTATGAGGACAAACTAAATCATTATTTGTTGTGAAGTTAAACGCGTTTAACACGCTACCAGTACCAATGCTTTTAAAATTTCCTATGGTCAGATTGGTTCATGGCGAAAAACGGAAAAACTACAAGCTATACGCAGGGCAAAAACAAATCAAGGTTTGAAGTTTGATGCAAACCAGCAAAATGTAGTCATTCAACTTATTCTAGAATAAATAGAAAAACGTGACTTTGCAATCCTTCACAGATCGCATCGGAGTCAAGTCATTGAATTATCACAACATAACTGCAGTTCATCACCCTGCTCTGTTGACATATCATGAAACGGAATCCTACACTTGCATGGACCACAGCCCAGGATCATAACACGGAAAGAAATGCACTTATAGTGTTGTTTGAAACCAACTCTATTAAGACAGTAGAATTCCCCTTAACTTCGTTGCGTTTGGCTTTGCGAAGTTTGACTTCTTTTATATATATGTATTTTCCAAATATGTTTATGTTGGGCTACATTGCAATTTCTTCTATTTTCATCAATTGGTTATACTTACATGATGGTTCTTCAAAATTTTCTTTGATTGTTATTTCATCCACTTCCGAAATTGCTTTCAGATAGTCATTCTTTGCTAAGATCCGATGTATATCTCCGGTTAAGATTTTTATGAAAACTTAATTTCATTTTTGTCCACATTGATTTAAATTTTTAAATAGAAAATGATTGCTTTAGGGTTTCATTTTTACCTAATTTCACTGTTACACAAAAGTCGTTTTCATGAGGTGTGTAGAAAAGTACAAATCGCAAAAAATGATCAATTTTAATAAAATTTTTGCAGCACGGAATGATGAAAATTAAGTTAACTGTTTGATTTCACAATGAATTATTTGTGCTGCAAAACGAATAGCTTCATTTGCAAAAAGTTTTACAGATAAGATTTTGATTGAAAAATCAGAAAGGCTTTGGTTTCCATAGGAACCGAAAACAATCGACCTCTCACAAAACGGTTAAGTTAATTGCCCAGTCAGTTATCAACAACTAATTTCATATGGCGCGCAATAATGTTATCATAACCCTAACCTATATTTTTCCTAATTTCAAGTGAATTTATCCTGCTTTTTCATAGTTTAGCTTGAAAAGCTGTAATTTCAATAGATTTTTCCCCATCCTCGATATTAATGTCCGACAACTACCACTCACATTTGTAACTTGGTTTAAAATCACCTTTAATTGGTTTACTTTTTGTGTACCATATTGCCGATTCTCCATCCCAAACCGCAGCCGCAATCCTTCAGTTTGCTTAGAATTTGGCAGGTGAGTTGATGAGTTCAGATGTTTGGCTTTGTTGGGTGCAGACGTTCAAACTGTGACGGAGCCCGTGCTTACTGCGCTTTCCCCAATTAAGAAACTTTCATAACTTATCAATCCAAATCTTGTTTTGCAAATTAAACATTTCCAAGTGGAATATTTCCCTAAATGCTGTTAGCGGTGCGGCCGTGATCCTATTTTGAAGACTGCAGTGCTCTCTAGACAGATACCAGACGTTGTCTGTGTATTTTTCGACACCTTTGACGTTCCTGAAGCATCGGTCTCGATCTTGGCCTCAAAAAATGGAAGTTATTTGTCTTAGTTTTGGTCTTGAGTTTTCAACCGTTTGAAAGTCGTTGCTAAGGACAACTTTGTGATCGTGCGATTTTTACCGCACACGCATAGCAAACCTCTCGCAAGGTCAAAACCGCTTGCGTAATTCGGGTGCCATGTGACGTAAATCCCTGCTCAGGCCCTCGAAATAAATTTTCACCGCAGGTGCTTCAGGCCAAGTTGGCCAAATGTTTTATCGATATCAGCTTCAGGTTTACTGGAGTGTTTTAGATGCGCAGAAGGGCGTTTCAACAGCTCAGCAATTATTCTCAAGCTCATCTGATCCGATAAAACGAACTTATTGTTTTTTTTTTAATTCGTTTTCAAAAGCAAACATGTTTTCCTAAGAATAATAAAAATGTGGCTAATACGCATACTAAAGGCACCAAACCAATAGGAAAAAATGCAGGTTGGAGATAAAAATCTTATGCCGGTCGAAGCTTGCAGTTCTACATGCAACAGAAGTATATTAGATTGTGACAATAAGTATGTTTTATTTCTGCAATTTTCACATACAAAAAATATTGAAGGACAAAATGGCCAAATGGTAACTACGATGACAATTCTAATCACAAACAAGTGAAATGTTGCGCAACACTGTTGCACCTGCATGAGCAAATTCGTGTTGACCAAAATAGCGTTTCCCGTCCCACTTAAGGCATCCCTGACCAAATTTGTCAAATATCGTTTTGTTACACGAAAAGTAAAATGGTCCAAATATCCCCATCTTCTCCAAAAATACAAAACGTATACAGGTCTGGACAGCACTGCTCGCTAGACAACATAAAATCAACTATTGAAAAAACAGCTTTAGGCGTCAACTGTAAGTGTATCAAAATTTACTTATATATTGCTTTTGACCAAATTGGCTTAGCGTATCTGAGAAGGGTTTCAAAGCATTTCGTTAAAAATGCAATTGGGTATTTTCTAAAATATTTTTGACAATGTAGTTTTCTTGAAAATATTTTTCTCTACCTACTGTAGGCCAAAAGTGGCTTCAATCTTCACTGTGGCCACACCACCTGCTCTATCAAGTGTCACATTGATGCGAATCCCAGTGAGTGGTATTCTGTCCGTTCAAGCCCTCTTCGACTTCGAGATATTTTTAGTTTTATGTCCTTCATGAAATGTTTCTTGCTGTGCTTTATAGTTTTGGAACTCTTTGCGTCATCATACATGAAATGTCTGTGAAAAACGTTTGAGGCCAAACGTCACAGGAAGGTTTAAATATTTGTTTCAAATTGAAGTCTATATTGTAATCGATTTTGGATGGGCCTGATATTCGCAACCGTTGATTAATGTTTACGGTTTGTCTAGACAAGTCGACAGTTACCGTGAAATAAAACTGTGACATTTACCATGAAAACAACCAAATAAAACTTTGATAGTTGCCCTCAAGCAATGAATAAAAGCAAGCAGAGAACAAATTCAGACAAGTTTGTAACGCCATTCTATTTGAATAAGCATTCTATTTGAATAAGGTTTGTAGGGTTTTGTTTCTAGTGTGGTAATTGTGTAATTGTGTCAGCTAACCCCCACTCTGTCTAAAACTTTGTGCTATACTGACTTATCTGGATTTAAAGATGGGCAACAACAAAACTGAGAACACCAGAAAGCAGGGCAAGCGTGAAAAAACTGCAGCAACTCCTAACAAAGGAAAAAACCAAACTACTGAGACTGCTGGAAATTATGAAGCTTGGCCACCACTCACACCACAAAAACCAGTTGGCTACCCTGATGAAGTGCTGGAAAAACTAAGTTCACTTGATGCAAAGATGTCTGGTCTTGAAA
>Ga0210059_1015705_pt1 | contig 11017 bp, 5 predicted proteins | sample Ectturendosymbi2_FD_188042 | JGI IMG/M metagenome (GOLD analysis project Ga0210059, IMG submission 188042) | Ecteinascidia turbinata endosymbiont from Florida, USA - Sample 2 (SPAdes) (version 2) | ecosystem: Host-associated > Tunicates > Ascidians > Unclassified | place: Key West, Florida... | reverse complement strand
CTCAATTAAAACCACGAGCTGAGCAGGAGCCATTCGCGCCAAATTGACTTGCGTCGTCAGAGCTTGCGCTCGTGTGATCTACTCCCATGCTGGCTTCGGTCAAGCGTTTCTGGCGTGGCTTACGAATGAACCTACATGCACCAACTCCTTTTCCCAAATTGGTCAAGGTTACCTTAGGGGGGATCTTTGTGTAGGAATTTTGTTACACCTCAGGTAGTTTTGATCTTAGCAACAGTGCGTAATTTTTTCTTTTTGTTTCATGTCGACTTTTGCGCAGGACTGAAGATGTGTAACACACGAAACTAGTTTCCTTACGCAATAAATTGCGATCGATTCGCTTGGTGTGGGTCACTGCTGTGGCTTTACAAATATTGCGCAGGTAACCTTGGGTCACATTTGGGCAACTTTTTGTTCCCCATCAAAAACTACAAAACTTGTGCAGATTTCGATAGGATTGCCCGAAAGAGCGTCTAAAAAATGCAGCTAAACCAGCTTTCTACTTGAACGTTAACTCATTTTTAATTTAAGCAGAAGAACCGTTTGCCCAAATTGGGCAGAGGTTACCTGAGCAGGGTTAAATAGTATGGGGAACAAAAGTTGGAAAAACACTTCCGTTACTGCAGTGGTTCCCAAGGTGGGGATAAATTATCACCCGGTGCTAATATGCGATTCTGCGGGAGTAACGCGGAGCCAAAACCAGTGTTGTTCTGTATTACGAGTGATCATTGCAAAAGGAATTTTCGACCTGAAATGCGAGCATAATTAATAAACAGTAGATGTCACCAGTAAAAGCTCATACTAATAAACCGTAAAGGCTTTTATGTTGCGTTTGTGATGTCGCAGTGCGTTCTGATTAATGTACTATAACAGGAGTGGCCAACCCGCGGCCCGCATGCGCAATGGCACCCACAAGTTTTGATTTGTCAAAAATCTGGGAAAAATCAATAAAAATCTGAGCAAAATGGCGCCCAACGTTTGCAGAAAAACATACGTACGACCTTTTTCGGGCGTCGCATCAAAATATGGTCTTCATGATCTTTGTGGAAGAAAATTTGTAGGCAGAAGTCGCACAAAATCTTTTCGGGAAAGTTGAAGAATTCAGGCAAAACTCCTTCGTACCCCCAAAATGTGCATGCTCCTACACTTATGCGGCTTTGCCCGGTTTCAGGCGGCTCTTACGTAATTACCAGAAGTCCCACTAAATAACATACATAACAATAAACGGCTTTTGAAGTTTTGTCATTATCATGTTGGTGTGTGAAATTTAGAATAAATCTAACTGAGGCAAGATACGTGTGTGAGGAAGAGATGAGGTGGTGTCCATGTATGCCATTGTGTACGATGTGGCTCTTTGACTGGTTGGCTACCCCCAAAGTTTGGGAGGTGCCAAAATATTTGATTTTAGGCGAATACTATTTTGTTTGGGATATCGCCTCTCAAAGCACGAAATGACTACAGGTTCTGAAAATTTGGGGGGCATGGCTCCCCACCTGGCTAAGCCTATGGCCTGGCCAACCCTGTACAATAACTTCAAGAGGCCCTCGCAACTACGTCGCCTGCCTGCGGTTGCGTTGTAATTGGAGCCCGAGTCTTCGATTAAGCTTTACGTAATAACGAGTCCTCCTCAATTGTTGCACAACCAATGTCACAGAGCAATGAAAATGCCAGTGAAAATGTATACTGGTTACGCTTTTTACGACCCAAAATAGTGAGGGTAATATGACATAATCGCTACCTGTGAACCAGCCAGCATTTCGACGGGTATGCTATTTTCACCTACCGAAAGTCTGTATCCCTGTGTTTTGTTTGGTAAAAAGGTACAGAGAAAAAAGGGTTTGCATTCCTTTTCAACTGAATTGTTAGAGTATGGTGCCTGTTTCGTTTCCAGCGGGGACTGGCAGCCTATACTGGAGTGGTGAACTGAAGGATCATCCACGGCGTAATTTTAGTAATATTCAAGATGATTTGCAACAGGGACGGATCCAGCCAGTATGGTGAGAGGGGCGATTTTAGTAACATTTGGCAGTCAATTCTCATAACGGCTTCGCTAGTGTTAAGAGAAATGTAGCACACTTCACAAGCAATGAACGGTAGTGGCCTTATATTGTGAATGCTGTTTTCCGGATTGTACAAAATCATGGTGAATAAAGTTACTTTCGCAGATTTTAGGGGAGGGGGCGATCGGCCCAACCGTGCCCCTGGATCTGCCCCTGATTGAAGCACAATTCTAAAAATAGGTCTAACGTAGTTTGGCGATCATATGTCGACTATGACCGGCATCACGCGATGAGGCAAGTACAGGCCTCGCTGCTGTTGTTGGGCGTTTCAGATTGACCTGCAGTGGCTGGAAAGTTACACGAAGAATCCCTAATTTGGGGTCACGCCCACAAAACCCCCGGTAACTCAGCATTTGCAATAAATGACGTTTTTTTAAAATTCTGAAGCAGCTGGCATGTCTTTGCATAAATGTCAACAACTTGAACATCAACCGTTTTTCTTCACAGCTTAACATAGCATGTCACACACAGATAGGAGTCAAGCTGGGACTGTGGCCTTGAGCGTGACAACTAACCACGCACACGCCAATGTTTTATTTTTAATCACGCGACCAAAGCTGATGCAGTAGCGCTCTCGTATTTCCAGTTTGGCGGCAAAACAGCTTTGGACTTGTAGTACCTCGCCAAGCGGTGGATCCGACTCTCGACCAGAATCAGCCGGAACTTGGAGTCAGTGTCCTGCGGATAATAAAGTTAGGAGCAAAATCAGTGGCGGACCTCGGCACAGGTCCGTAACCAGGGGGCGCAGGGGGAAAGCCCCTAGAGAATTTTTCTCCCTCCCTGGAAAAATGTGTTGGACGTAGTTCAAAAAATTTGGGCCCTCGCGGAAAACTCTTCGCCCCTCCTGGGGCCCCAAGCTGCTTACGCGCCTGCCTCGGCCTGTTGTTTGGGGGGGTCGGGGATTGACGAATTCCACAAAATTCATGTTAAAAGTAAAACAAGACCATGCATTTTAGGTGTGACAAATGCACCGACCCTGGATTCGCCAATGACAATAATACTGCTAGGCATAACAAGTCATGACTAGGGCAACTTCTTGCAACTTTTTATTACAGCTTCCTAAATACTTAAAATATATATGGTTCAATGTTTTGAGCTGTTTCCAGGAATTTTTACGTGCACTTTTTACTGCAATTTATAAAGTATTGCGCAAAATGTAAAAGTGTAATTAAAAAAAATACAAAACTATTTTAGTTTAGTTCTATTCTCTTTGATTGCATGAAAAAGAGCTATATAACGGATTATTTGCGTCTCAATGTTATCTATGACGAAACAGTTGGTTTGCAAGCTGGAAGTTTTACAAACCCAGCCAAGTACGACATTGCCCGAACTTAATTGGAGGTGAAGGGCGGAAAATCTTGGCTTTTGGCCAAGTCTGCGCAAACGAAAATAGGTTGTGTCAAGTCTTTCGCAGTCAAATGTACCGATAGATGCAACTTACTGCGCATAAATGCAACTTTCGTTGAAAATAAATACAACTTTCTCACTTTTTTATTGCTGCAACAAACTTGCCCTAGCCATGACAGTCAGGTCAATAGTTCACACAAGCCCCCCCGATCACGTTAACCAGCGGGAACAGTCAGCATTGAAGCTTCAACAAGCAGCAAGCAACGTGATGCTGCACACCTTTGCACCTACTACCGACCTTCCTGTTTCGCTCCAGGTGTTTACGCATCGCAACAGCTTTTTTGATCAGATGGTACAAGTCCTCGGGCAGGTCTGGTGCGAGACCTTTCGCTTTCAAAATGCGCAGAATTTGGTTTCCCGTGACGAAACGAACCTGCGAAATACACATGACGTCACGAGGCGGACCTGCGAAACACACACGACGTCACGAGGCGAACCTGCGAAACACACACGACGACACGAAGCGAACCTGCGAAACACACACGACGACACGAAGCGAACCTGCGAAACGCACGAATGCTTCTTACAGAGGTCAACAATAACTCACACTGCAGCGAAAGGAAAAAAGGAATTGAATATTGTTTAAAAAACCACTGTTTCGAGTTAATTCTAGGTTTAATGAGAAACGATACCATGACACACATGCACAGGCGTGGATTGGGAATTCGTAAATTACGTCTCTTTTCGGCTTAGGCAACTAAAAGATTAATTTGAGACCCTGCCGTGGCCAATGAACCAAAACCTATCTGGTTGTTTTGTAGCGTGACGCAGATTTATCTCAACCCAATGATTCAAACTTGTGTTGCGCTTGACCAAAGCAACTATAATTCAAATGAGGTTCTGACCGGAGGCCCGAAACATAATCGCATAAATTGTGAAAATAAAGGTCATCAACTGATTTCTTCCAGTAATGAACACAGATGACAAAATGAAATCAAAGATAATTATCGTTGTTTAAAATTATATTATTCATTGTTTTGTCCAAGCTTCCTTTCCTCCAACATCAGATTCCATCAGAATGTTTAAACTCAGTTTACGACGAGGACACTACATTCTTGTGCATCCTTGCATTCCCTTGATTGTTTTGCAGAAACTATGCTAGAATCACGAAACTTTCACTTTATCAAGTACCCAAAACTTAAGGGGAGTGTAATGCTTATCCACGGAAAAAAACATTTCTCCAAGGCTAGTTATTTAACATTTTACAGTAGAACTAAGTGTGCAAACTCATTTTTCAGACTTTGTAAAAGTCCTTGTTCATTTCTGTTAAAAGTTAAAACACCGAGATTAATCGAATACTTTACCCGACTGTTGAGAAAACCGTTTGAAATGTTTTGTGACGATTCAACTCTGGGAAATTTTAGCTAAAAAAAAGAAATCATTTCCCCTAAAAAAATGAGGAACCCTTAAAACTCACGTAACCCCACTACATGTTTTGCGGAACACTAGGGTTCCACGGAACCCCTGCTGAAGAATACTGAGCTAGATTATATTTCTCCACACACATGGAAAGCCATTTTGACGAGCACAAATCCAACTACACATTTATTAGCTTTGCACAGAAATGTTTTTCAGACCCAACAATGCGCTTTTGCTCGCAGGTACAAAACTTAAGAGCACTTACAAAAGCTCAGAGCTTACCACAGCCACACGTTTGCCCACAGTCATCCACCACACTCCTATGTTCTATAACGTCATATAAGGACTACAATCAAACGTGAACAACGACCCAACACTCAGCAGCGCATAGTAAAATGGACACATTATCGTGGTTAATGCAATATTTGCATGTTGTGATATGGTAGTCGGTCTCATACTTTTATTTTGGGTCTGACTCGGGCACATCACTGGAAAAAACATCAACCATGTGCAAGATGTCCTCATGGCATGGTCGAAAATCCTCCTGTGTTTACAGCAAGTTTTGCTAAGCACAAAAGACATTTCTAAATCTTAGGTTTAGAAGTTTTTTGTGAAGTGTAGGCTGTACAAGCAATACTTATATTAGCTGTTGCAATGCATTTGCAAACACAAATCACTTGCTTAAAGCAATTTTCTTCAGCTTGCACTCACTTATGCAGCACCTTTTCAGAATATTTTAATCCACTCAAAAGGTGGTAACCTCCAATTGAAGGAGATAAAATGAACGATTCACAAAGGTACGGACCATATGTTTCAGTGGCAGTGCAAAGCGAGTATAACGACCTGAACATGGTCTTTATAGCTATTGGAACAACTGTAGGCTGTAATGTTGGAAAGAAATCGTTTCAGTGACTGGAAACACCACTAACGAAAGGTAAGGGCAGTAAAACATACCACTTGTTCACCCAAAGATGAAAATTTGCAGCTCCCTCAGCCATTTCTACCACAAGCTGCCACTGAATGTGATTCTGAATCACCACTGTCCCAGTTTAACCTAAACAGATGTCCTTTCATACTGCCATTTATCAGCATCGGAAAAAACAAAAAACGAACTTCTAGTCAGTGCAGTTTCAAGCACTGAGAACCTTATTCTTGCAATATGCAATGCTTTTAGCCAGCCACTGCCTGCAGCTACACCGCCCAAAAAACATACTTCCGGCTTTGTCTGCCTATGTAAGTGGTTCTCAACCATTTCTGTGGTCCACAGAGAGTTCCATCAATCCTCGATTATTTTATTAAGGACTAAGATTGATCATGAACTGTAGTTCACTGACCTATGCACAATATAGTTTCGACTAGTTGTTCATGAGGTGTCAGCATAGCAAAGATGCAAGGGACTGCAACCGCTGGCATGCAAAGTAACAGAGCTATTTAACTCCAATCATTGTAATGGAAGTAGTCATCTTTAAAGTGTACTCCAGTGGTTCTTAAAGTGGTCGATATTGAACCCCAGAGGTCAATTGGACCATCCAAGGGGTCGATAAATAGTCTTGGGGTCAATTTGGGGGTCACTGAATGGTCAGGGGGTCAATGAATAACTGCTGGGCTCTACTGGAGCAATGAAGTCCCCAATTCAAAATTGTTGTTAATCGGGCAAGGAATGCAAACAGTGTTTTTCAACAAATCAAACAAAATTAAGAGGGCTGATCAAATCTCAGCTGAAGTAATTTAAAAGTACATTTGATTCGAATAGTTTTTTATTAAATCATCCATTCCTCCCGACTTTCACAACCCGCCTCTGCAGCTAAAGGAGGGGACATGAGTGAACTATAAGCTCATGATTGCATGACACTATAACAGTGAACCTGACTCTTGTGCAGTGTGATTTCATACCAGCAAAAAATGTCATAGAAAGAATCAAATCAATTAATCAGAATTTAAGATGTCGACTTCAGGTTTTCCCAGAAATATTTAGTTCTTAATCCCACTTTCCAGGGGTGTCAAATGCCACTTTTCCCCCCCTGCGGATGCCCATACGATTATTGACTATTTCATATCAGGTTCTATAAACAAGGCCAGCTCATCTAATGAAAAGAAGAAATGTTTTTGAATAACTATTAGCATAAGTTAATTTAGTATCTTCAGCGATTAATGTGCTGTACAATAATTTTAGGCGATGATTTTCAATGAAATCAAATGTCATGTCAACACCTGTTTAGGCCTGGCGGGATGCATCCCCCCCTGCCCACATTTTACAACTAAATTGCGCCCACGCTTATATCAGTAACTGTTGGGCTAGGCCACAGGGTCCACACAAAATTGTATACTTTAATTGGGGTCAACGAGAACCACTGAATTAAACATTGACTTGAACTTCACCTACATACAAGTACAGTACAAATGCAGTGGCCAGGCATACAGCAACTTCAGTCAACCACAAAGCTGTCATCAACTTGTCTTTTACAAATACAAGGAGACCAGCCAGCGCTGTGCATATTGAATTTGTGGAAGTTCGCATTGTGACTTCTTCCTTCTAGTTAAAAAACTTGTGACGAAATTGTTCGTTCAGTAATCTGCAGCTATTGTTTGCATGAAAGCATGCGCTTACGCACTCCGAACTGTAAATCGTATTGGAATTTGGTTGGTCTTGCACTCTGTTGTGGACAGTAAGGAGAGGCACTGGCAAATTAACGTGGTATACAAATCTTTACTCAGGATCAAAAAACTCAACTACTGAAAGAGATAATGCATTGTCTGTGCTGTGGTTAGTAATTCACACAGAATGTATATTTGACATTCAGAGAATTTTTTCATTTTTGTACAGCCAGCCGCACAAAAAAAATTTAACAGCAAATAAATAGCTTTATAATGAAAATCACAGCCAAAGAGAACGATACAAACGACATATTGCAAACGTTTCGGTAACTCCTGTTATCATCATCAGTGCATTGCAAATTGAACTGCAGTGATCATGCTGCAGGTTCTTATTGGTCATTCAAGAGAAAAACACTGTAAAAAATAAAAAACACAAAGGGCTATTTCGGTAGTGACGCGAAGCATACATAGTCACATGACTCATCTGGATAGATGGTGATGGCGCGTGACGTCATGAGTGAGGCATGAAGCTCTGTTACAAGTTAAAAATGCATAGAGGCATCGACGGCATGTTTGCATTCAGCTCTGGTTTGTATTCTTGAATCAATAAAGATTCAAGAACCTGCAGCCGTCGCCAATTGTCACTGCCAATGAACTCAGGGTTGTGAAAGTCAACCTGATGATCTGGGTTGGCTTGCAAGTGTCTGTATACTGAAGAGCTTAGTGACATTCGATGCTCTTCTATACGATTTATTAAATTGTGTTGCGTTTGCCTGATGTAGAACGTTTGCAATATGTCGTTTGTATCGTTTTCTTTGGCCGTGATTTTCATTATAAGGCTATTTAGCACTTCCGCTTTGCGTGTACCAAAATAAATAGCTTTTCCAGATTGTTATCAGTTCTTTATTCACTGCAGAAACTTTGCCTGCACCACTGGAAAACTTTTCGTGATCACGCATATGAAAATATTACACCAACCTCAAAATGTTAAATGCACCAAAAGCCAACAAACCTGTGCCACTCCGTGGGAATCTCTCAAAATTACTCCAATTTGGGAAGGTCGAAGACCTTTCTTTGCCAGCTTATATATTTGCTCTTTGACATCTTCACTGCTCAGCTTCAGCCACTGTAATTAATCAATGAATCAAACCGAAACTGAATGTACTGCCACATGCAATCGGCTGATAGAACACGCATGCCATAATGTTAATTTTCATTTATAGTCAATGTCAACCAACTGAACCATCCATGACATTCAATAATCATAAAAAAATGAGTAAATGATAAACTAGTGGGAAGTTGGGATCAACAGGCATTACTGACTATTGCAGTTAAATTTTGCGTGCTGCATCACCAACATCATGCTGGTATCTGTAACCAACAGGCAGGATTGAACAAACAAAATTATTATTTTATTGTACTGTTGAAAAATTGTTTTTGCTGCTGAATCTTCTACACAAACTTTTAACAAACAAAAACTTATCCTTAATAGTTCTAACTATCAAGAACTTTGTTTTTCCTGGCCCTACAATTTCTACCAATAACATTAATGAACTATTCTAGCAGTGCTATAGCCACCTAGGTTAAACAGTACAGGGCAGGCAGTGGCAAAGTAGCAGCAATCTAGAAGTATACAGTACTAAGAAATACAAGTTTAGTCTTTACTTACAGTTGGCACACTTCTTCGGTAAGGCAAAGCAGATGAAGAGAGACCTTTTCTGAAAAAAAAAGGTGTGTAACAAAGTCAAACAGATGGGTTACAAGACTTTGATACTACTGTAAATCATTTCACAGGCAATAATTAGCTTTTCAGAGCACAAATATTGTATCACATCAGGGGTTCTCAGGAAGATTTCAAAGGGTACTTGGATGGCAGTTGAGTTTTCAGTTGAGTTTTCATGCTATTTTTTTATTCCTATATACAGTAGAGAAATGCGTGCTGATTGAAAACTTCACGTAAATTACTTATTTTACTTACCCCCACTTACTGGGGGTTTGGGTTGATTGTTTTATGACTTGGGGGTACTTCACAGAAAAAAGGTTGAGAACCCCTGTATTACATGGTTGATCCCAACAAAGTCATAGCATCACCTGCAATATTAAAATTTTTATTTTAGCTAATGCTTGGCTCTTGTTCCAAACAAATACAACAAAAAATCAAACTAGATAGTTACTTAATTTGGGGATAAATCAATATGTTGTTTTCAGACTAACTTTTGAACCAGAAATGACAGAAAGCCAGTCAGAGCCTCAAAAGACTCATAGATTATAGCCTTGTTTCCAATAAAAACTTGAGTCAAATCATCTAGAGTCTTTTGAGCCTTTGACTTTCTAGGGTTCCGGATTCAAAAGTTATGGTCTAAAAACAATAAAAATATTAATTAATTCCTGAATTAGATAAATAGTTGTTTTTCGGCCATAACTTTTGAACCAGAAACACTAGGAAGTCGATCAAGGGCTCAATAGACTAAGATTCTGGCCTAGTTTCCAATAAAAACTTGAGAAAAATACTTCCCTCTTGCAGTTGGGTGCTAGGCTAGGTAGCATTAGCCAAAATGGCAAAAAAACTACCTCACTTATGACATCACTCACTAAAAAACAATAACCTCAAACCAAAAAAATTTTCTTCATTGCCTACTCGACGATTTGCGGAGTCTTTTGAGGGTCAAAACAGTTCTCTAGCATAATCAACTGGCTAGTTATGGAATTGCGAAGTGGTGTGGAATTAATGGCTCGTGCAGGGTTGTTAGGTACGATATATTCATACACTGGTAGCAAACATGTTAACATTTTTGCGTCCGGCCGAAATCAGGAATTCTCGCGCCAAAACAACCGGATCGCACGTGGCTTTGCGCAGAAATTTCTCTGGTCCGGTAATCGCTACAGACCCGGTCAAAGTCTCAAAAGACACGGCAAGTGTTCTAATCTGCACTCGAAAAATATTTTTTGGTTGTGGGGTGTGGATTTTTAAGGGTGACGTCATACGTGGAAGACTTTCAGGCCACCTTGGCCCACTTTACCTGGCCCTGGGCGCCAAACGTTAGATGGTAGTATTTCCCTGATGTTTTTATTGGAAACTAGGCTACAATCCGAGTCTTTTCATACTTTGGATGACTTGCTGGGGTTTCGGGTTCAAAAGTTATGATCTAAAGTAGTGAAAATATTTTGACTAATTAGCTAATTAGATAACACTTCAAAGCACTAGTGTTTTTTCTGTATGCTTTCGAGGAATCAGTCGACTGCCATCTGCTTTCGTCTTTTTGCGATGATTCAAACTTGCACATATCTCTATTCATATATGTACTTTCCACGATGGGTGTAAGCAAGGAATCGATCAGCAAATTTTTAATAGGAAATCGATTTCACGTAAAATTTCTATTTGAATAGGGACTGAGGATGCGTAATTTTACGTGAAATCGATTTCCTATTAACACTTTGAGAGCCGGGTTAATTCAAGCGGTTCGCAAAAAGCAACTGATTCGAACGTGGCTTTGCGGATGAATATCTCCGCTCCTGTTCGCTCTGGCGACTCGGCGAAAATCTCAAAAAACGTGGCCAGTCTAGTAGATTAGACTCGAAAAAAAATTTTTTGCTTGGGG
>Ga0210059_1015703_pt1 | contig 11018 bp, 7 predicted proteins | sample Ectturendosymbi2_FD_188042 | JGI IMG/M metagenome (GOLD analysis project Ga0210059, IMG submission 188042) | Ecteinascidia turbinata endosymbiont from Florida, USA - Sample 2 (SPAdes) (version 2) | ecosystem: Host-associated > Tunicates > Ascidians > Unclassified | place: Key West, Florida... | reverse complement strand
AATGTATGAAAACAGCACGTGTTTAACGTGACATAAACCGTTTTCTTCTGGTGGCTTTTCCTTGCTTGCAAATGCATTTTACTTCAATTTACCATATAACCGCTTTGCATATATTACATTTTATACTCAGACTAAAAGACTTTTACTAAGTATTATACACTGTTACCTTTACACTGAAAGCAGCTTCGTTCATGGGAGGTCTGCGGCCTAGATGACCCTTGGTCCTTCGCAGCCTCCAACTCCCTCATGCATACTATACATCGATGTACTTGGAAGTCATTGCCGTTCTTCATTATCATAATCATGATGGCGTGATTCATGCGTGTATTTCAACAAAATGCATTAGCGCCATCAAGCGTATACTCTATACTTCTGCAATGTATACAACCTCATTTTCTTTCATGTATATGTGTTTTTTCATTTCTCTTTACTGCGATGCATGTTAAAAGTCAAACTCGACTTCATTTGTGTAATTGCGTTTTCCTGCGATGCATGTTGAAAATCTAGCGTTTTGCGTGTGGGAGTGAAGACGTTACTCAATACAATACGAATCATTATTTTTCGAAGACATCTAGTGTAGTGCAAAAATGTCGGTTGAGAAGGCTAATATGCGAAAATACAAGGAAGAATACATGAGATATGGCGTTGCTTGCCTCCAAAAAGATGAAGAATGTATCCAGCAAGGGTATGATGTACATGAAAGCACTGGCTAACAACTGTTGGAAATCATTCCAAATCAAGCAGCATTTGAACAACGCTCACAAGGAGCAACCTAGCAAAATCGATTGAGCAGGCTACTTTACAGTAAATCTAAGGAAGGTTGTCTCAAACGTGTCAGACTGGATGCAGGACGTGCATTTAAACAAGTACATTTGTTCGTTGAGGCATCCTATGTGGTTGCACTTCGCATTGCTAAAGCGAAGCAGTCATGAGACTTTGCAGAACTAGTGCAACCACGCTTCCGGAATTGTGCTAAAATAGTTTTGGACGACAGAGCTTGCAACACGTTGAAACAAGTTTCCCCTTCTAATAACACAATCAAGATTTTTACCATTAATCCTCGAATCGAGATGTTGGTGAAGTGGAAACAATCGCAAAAATCACATTAAAAATTAAAAATGAGCATTTTCCTTTTCTGTTTGATTGATATGATGAAAACGAGTGAAATCCTTGAGTGAAACCCATGAGTAGATCCTTTTAATTGTTATATCTATTATGCGAAACCTATATACCACCGAGCTAATAGGTACTATAAGTATTGGCTAAATAGCGTTCCGTTAAAAATCGTCACTAAAAATATCAGGAGGGAAATTCGAACTTGGTGATTTGCCTTAGTGAGAAACTAGACCGAAAAGGCCAAGAACCGCTGGACGAGAGGAATAAGCAATGGCAAGTACATCTTGTGTATCGTACAAAAATCACACTGACAAAGATTTGCAGAGTGAAAGAAAACCTTGGAAACCATATTATGACGAGCCCACTACGGACTGCAACTGATCGCATGAAAGAATTCATGAAACGAAATTTTCCCAACAAGATTGTGTTAAGTTTCCAGTGCAAACAATGAAAAGCTGCTTAGATTTCGAAAGACGCTCGTCGCAGGTAGATTCCAAATTTACGACAAGATTTTATAGCAAAATCAAATTTTTAAAACCTGAAAAATCATCGAATGGACAATTTGTAGCTTAGAAATTGCAATCACAAGATCTATCAATCCGGTGCCAGGCGAAATTTCTGACTTCACTCCATGTACGCATGAACAGAGTAACATTCTACATATCAAATACGCTGACAAAACCTATTATTAGGGCTTAGGGAGTCGTGTTTAAGTAGCCTACGTGTGTCGGGATAGGGTTTGGTTTGTGTGAGAAAAAGAAAAGTAATTGAGGTCAACCATCAAGTCCGAAATATTTTCAATGGTTAAAGTTATTCCCGTGCTATAGCTTGTTTTGGGTACCTGACATCTAACCAAAATGCTTTAATTAACACAACACACATCAAAAAAAAATCGCCAAACTTTATTCTCTTGCTGTGAGAAGCAAAATAACTGAAAAACAATAACAGGTCAGAAATTTCGCAGAGGTCAGAAACTTCGCTTGACACTGGAGAACATTGATATACAAGGGGCAGTTGTTTCGACTGTTACGTCATAAGCGCAGTGGGACAAAATCCTGCAACTACTGAAAAGTTCTACAAACAGAAAAACTTCCACAGATTTTGAATAATTCAAACAAATCGGATGCCTAGGCAAAATTTAAAAATGCCTGCAGAGTAACAGACCGCCACGACATCAAATTTTACACGCACCGTCTTGTTGTTTTGACTTTGTCGGCCATTGACATCCAGTAACACATCGTATCAGGATTGCAGCCTCGTGCAAGTTCATGTGCGTTGGTTTGCAGAACGAAGCAAAGCGTTACATTCGTCGAAAGGAAATCTCTTGTAAAACAGTGTAGATGTCACTGAGATTGATTTATGACTGAGATCAACAGCGCAAATCACAGATGTGAACAGTAAAACAGAAAAGTCTATTTTTCTGATCTCATTATACGCATTGATGTTCGCAAACAAACACAAACAACAACGAAATGCTGACATTATCTATCTCAAGCTTTATCTCAACTGCCTTTTTCGTTACAGCTAACTTGTCAAGTGTCTGCATAACTGTAGGTTCTTGCTTACGGTATATGCTTTAGTTAAGGAAACGACAAATGTTGGCAGATATTGTGGAAAATCTATTTATATGGAAATGTTTTGGTTTCACAGGGAAAGTGAGAATTGAAGGATATTTTAGAGCAAAACATCGGTTGACAGCGTGGATGAAGAAAAATATGTGCACCAGCTTTGAACCTTCACATATTAGGCAGGACGTTTTTCCCGCCAATGATATCCACCTTCTTCCAAAAAAAAATCACGTCAAACTATTGTGACGAAACTAATTTTGTAATGTTTTGTGACCACCATTGTAGGATAATGTTTTCCTAAATTTCACTTAAGTCATTTAAGCCTGTGAAACCTTCATCAAAGTACATGAATTTGTTTCAAAATTCCACAAAGTATACACAAGCTGGAAGGTCTTAGGAATGAAAAAATTGAATATGTTGCCTTCTCCAAACATTTTAGGGTTAACAGACTTCTTATGCATTATTTGGTAACTTTTGTTGACTCACAGTTTGCCGAAGCAAATGTTCTTCTCATGTGCTCTGCCTTGATAGTAATATATTCTAGCACACTGCACAAGCGATGATATGCACAACACATTACCAAAACCTTTTCTGCCACACTGAACCAGTCATCCCAGGTTTCATGGAGTAGGTACTGTAATTAATGTTCCTGGCAACAAATAGTTAAGGTGAAAGGATTGCAATTGTTTTAACACTATTTTTTCTGATAAAATGCTATAATAATGTGGCAGCAGCAAATAGAGCATTGCCTTTGAAAAGTGTCTCAATATCGTGCGTTTCACCGAGATATGACTATTAAATGTTATGGAAATTTCAGCGCTGGAAGAAATTAAGTAATACTGAGCAGTTTCAGAACTTTCTTTTTGCTTACACGCTTGCAGTTTACGTATGGATGTGCAAAACGCTGTTTCCAAAGCAGTACAAGTGAGATAATTAAGACCAATCAATACAGTTTAGTTGAAATTATGTTTTGTTGGAGTTGTGAAAGAACGGCCCTTTTGTTCATATGCCTTTTCAGCAATGATGTTTATGAAACGAGAATATTGAAGTAAAATTGTTAAGGACGCTCTCTGTGTCAGTACAACAAACACACTGTCAATATTCTTAAATTAGATGTGTTGAAAGCACATTTTCAGCTTTAATTTTACTTCTCTACGTCATTCTGCGTCATTTTCACATGTCTGCCCAACCTGCTGCAACAAATATACCTCCTTGTCTTTTACTTGTTCCAACAAAGACCCAAAATAAAATTGCCACATCTGCCACGATCACAACATGTGAATACTACATTCTACCACGTTAATGTGTTCAATGTGTTGTGCTCTGCTGACCCTTCAGTGAAAAACAAAGTCTCAGATACATCTCAGTGTTACGTGAAACCCTGGATCCTGTAAGAATAGCATAACACCACCACGAGACATAGTCACAACAGAAAATTGCGCCAATATTAACAACGCGCCACTGAAGCAAAAAAGCTTATTTGTTTGTTTGTTTGCAAACTAACATGTTGCTGGCGTTGTCGTAACTATGCCCGCGACAGTTGTGAATTAAAATTTTCAAGTTTTTCATGATGTTGATAACAATGCTTCCAGATGTTCTGCGTCGCGTCCCTCCACTACAGTGAACTTCAGAAACTGTTCAACCAGGAACCCCTGTTTTGTTGACACAACGCACTGCAAACCCTAGCTGATCCAGACGGGTAATGTCTGACGTGGAATCCACAATTAAACTGTAGCACTTCGCTGATAAAACTTCAGCAACGATTGTGCTCCAAACTTGTCTAGCCATGAGCTGGATAAATTCACTGAAAAATTCCAGAGAAGAGATAAGTACCAACTCCGCGTTGCCAAACAAGTGTAAATGATCTTTTACGAAAGCGTCGCATTGCGCCAGCAATTCAATTATTGCAAGAAAGTTTCCATTATGAGTAGAAATAATTCTTTAACTTCGTCCTCGGAAAGGCAAACCACGCGAAGCTAAAATGTTACAACTGAAACAACTATGCGCAATACATTTCTCAAGTAATCTTGTTCATTTTCTATCTGGGCAGTCCAACTTTTATCACGCGGTTCAGTTTGTCGACCGAACACGGACAATGTGAGAATGCATTCTTTGTGCGAAGTGCTACCTTGGTGCTCAGAGAGACGATGGGTATTTTTTCAGGTTTTTAGTCCGATTGTTAATGATGCATGACAGCAGGATGAAAACTTACGACAAAGCAAAAAAGTAACACGGTCGACTAAGAATATTTATGCCACATTCGCCTGAACCGTTCCCCATTCATAGGTGTTCTAAACATTTTTGATTTCTTTAAGTATCTTGTCCTGCTATCATCGTAAGGATTGGCCGAGGTTCTAAGATTCAGTAAACCTAAATCTTGTTCAAGCTTCCTCTCTGCAAAGTGCCTGCGTAAGTGTGCACTAACGTTTTTCCATTGGGCTGGATCCGCAGAAGATAAAGCCAGCTCCCCAACAGCAAACTAATTTCGTTCATGGTCCTCTACAGCAGTGTTATTCAAACTTTTTGTTGCAGAGGAACCTTCCAGACATGGTTGCATTGCCATGGAACCCTATGAAACTGTGAACCAGTTGTATTGCTACAACCGCATAGCAGTGTGGTGGCGTGTGGTGGCGTATGATGTGTGGTGGCATTACAATGTGGTGGCGCCTGCATCTCTCTCGCGACCAACCATGTTCCTCAGTATCAAGGCTTTCACACGGCAATTTCTTACTTGATGTTTAATCTTCCACAGACAAAAAGCTTGCAGAAACGCAAGTCACTGCAGAACTCCGATCAAAAGAGTGGTGTCATTCTTATATTGCGTTTTGTTATATAACCCATTTCTTATATAACCTAACTATGCACCTACGGTAACTGTGCTATTACTGTGAAGGCAATATTATAGTGTTGCTACTCTACAGGTACCAGACTACACTTTGCATATTCGCTCGTTTCAAGGTAAATCGTGAAGTTGTGCCTCTGCCCAGTTTCGCAAATTTTGAGTTAGTAATGCGTCGTCACAGCAAGGTGTTGCACGGGGCCCCAAAAACGCGGGGCTGGAGGCCAAGGTCTACTTGGCCTGTGCGTAAATCCGTCACTGAAAATTGCGAAGAAAAGATTTAAGTAAAAGTGTTTTGTTGTTACAACCAAATAGAGAGTTGAAGACAAAATATTTGCAAAAATTCCGTTGACAGAATTGATGCTGAAAAACATGTGCAGCAAATGCAAACCTACTCCCTGTTACGTAGAAGATTTTCCTGTGAGTGTTATACACCTTCTTAGGAAGATATATTACCTCAAACTATTGTGATGAAACAAATTTTGCTATGGTTTTCAAAAGATCATTGGAGGAGAATGTTTTCCTAAATTTTACTTCAGAGGCTGACAATCGAATTTGATGCTTCAAAGTGTGTCTTTTCTGACCATGGTGGTTGTCTGATTTAAGATTTCGTTAGAGTATCTGCACATGGTAAACTATGAGATTATAACAGAATTAATTGACGTCTTTGAATGCTGTGCATGCATTCATCAAGCATAACAGAATGTTTTTTTTTTAATTTCCACAAAGCATAAGAAGATGCAATGACTCAGCAAGTGAAAAATTTGAAGAATTTGCCTTCTCCAAACCTTTTTGGTCTATCGTTGTTGTTATGCGTTATTTGGCAATTTTTGTTGAATCACCTTTGGGCGAAGTAAACGTTAGTTTTATTTGCTCTCCCTTGCTAGTAATGTATGCGCCTAGCACAAGGGAGCATAAGCACAACATATTGCCACAAAAGTTACGACCACACTGTACCCGCATGCCAGGCTTTAGACACTCAGTGTTTGAAGTTGCTTGTAATAAATTGCAGAGGTGAAGGATTTCAAATCTTTCAACCCTTGTTCTTATAAAAAAAAGTGTGATAATGTGGTACCAGCAAATAGAACACTGCGACAGACAAGTGTCTCTATGTCGTGTGTTTCATGAAGTAAAATATACGCATGGAAAAGGTAAAAACGTTTCAGCGCTGGAAGGAATTAAGCATTATTGTGCAGATGCAGAAATTACTCTTTGCATGCACACTTGCAGTTTACACATGTATGTGCAAAAACGTTGTTTTGAAAACAGCACAAGGGAGGAAATGAGCTGGTTGATGCCAACCAATGTAAATTTAGTTTCAAATTTTGCTTTTCTGAAGTTGTGAAACAATGGCGCATTTATAAGCATCTTCTGCAATTGTGTTTTTGATGCTAGAATATTGAAGGAAATCTTTCAAGAAAGCTCTCTATGGCAGTACTAACAAACACACTGCCAATTTTCAAATAGATATCCATGAAGATCGATAAGCACTTTGAACAATTGAAATGTGTGTTATTCCAATAGCGCAATTTGCAAACCAATATTTGTCATCATTTTGGAGTCCAAAATTTATATTGAAAATCGAGAGAAACAAAATGAGTTTTTCTGAACGTACTAAGCATGCAATAGATATTTCTCAGTAAGAAATCATATGACTTCGCACATGCCTACATCAGTGTAATGTTTGAATTTGATTTCCGTTTTTTGCTCATTTAGTTTCATTCATGCAATCAAATCATAAAAATACTAATGTTTGTAACAGACTATAAGTACAACAATAACAGTAAGTTTAGTCATCCATCAAAATTGCCTCACGTGCAACTGCTTATGGTTTGTTGCAAAGAAGGACCGCCATTGCTAACCATGATTGCATTTACTCAGGGTTGGAGCACTAGAGAAGAGCAGTAAGCAAGGAACAAGCACTGTGTGAAATGAACAGACTGCTGAATAGAACAGATTCTGGTTGCATTTTACTCGTTTGTCAATGAAATGTATCCACTATATTGATTTAGGACAGGGTGATTAACGGCAGGAGGATCGTTGCAAATCGCTACTAAGATGGATTTCATCGTTACGAATAAGTTCATCCTGCTTGCAAAAATATCGATAAATTGCTTTATGGACATTTTTGAAAATAATCGGTTCGTCTACAACACAGTAAATGAATGTTCACAAACTTTGCAGTCGCTCAAAGTTACAGTCAGGCGATAGAATTAGCCATTAGGCGATGGACTGAAGAAAAACCAACCTGTTTACAAATCGGCCCGGACTGAGACACGAAGAGACCACGACAGCGATTTTGAGTGACAATGGAATTTTTCAGATTATTGGGTGCATAATGACGTGAAAGAAGACCTGCTTTATCTGCAGAATATATCAGAGAAAATGCAAACGTACAATTTTGCAAAATAATTTTGTCGGTCGGTGAAGTGTTCACCTCATATAGTTGTTAAATTTAATAGCCTTGCAATTCAACCGTCATATCCAAAAACATGGCGCAGATCATCTCACTGCTCTAATACCTTGAACATTGGTCTGCACGTTTTTGCAAAAGTCCGCAGCCAGGAAGAAGCCCAAGTTACAGTATGTAGCGTTAGAGCGACGAAATGCAGTATGCTAAGTAGTACATGATATGTTAGTATATCTTTGTAACCTTTAAGCAGTAGAGATGCTGAAGGTGGAAATTTTCAATGTTGTTTAGCAACAGTTCAGTGTTACAGTGCTATTTTCAAGTGGTTTCTTTAATTCGTGGTTTGTGACAAGCAGAGGTGGTGTTCGTTCTACTGCAAAAGAAAGGTCTATTATGAGTTGAATTCTATGATCAAAATTTCACCGACGCTTACATTGTTCTTACCCAATCCTTGGCATGATAATCATCGGTGTAATATCCGTTCATTAAAATTGAACAAATAATCACAACTGTGAGAAAGAAAACATGAAAAAATGCTTATATGTTCCTGGTCAATTTCAAAAGATTTCTGTGCGATAATGCGGTTTTACAAAGTTTAAATATCGGATAACTTGTATTAACTTGGCTCACGAGCTTTACGTGTCTACAAACAATCGTTAAAGCTATCGGAGAGTTAATTTTTCAACTATTTTCCAAAAGTTGGATTGAAGAATGATTCACAAAAAATATTTACAAGAAACACTGACACGCCTGAACAAGTCGAAAATGCAAATGGACGAACGTTTTGCCTCATTTTTGATCACGGGCAATATGCAAAGTGTTAATATCACGAATTTTCAAAAAACGAATTTAAAAATTGGAGTAAGGCAGAGCACTGGTATCTAAAAACAACATGCAATAAAGTTGAATTCTGCCTTTCCAAGAAAACCAATATCAAATTTTCTTGACTAACTGCTTCACAAAATATGTGCTTCTGACCATATAAAGAATCTACGAATTGCCGTTTCATGCATCAGCCGTATTTTGTTGAGAATACGGTTTCATTTCATAAAGTCGTATTAATCCCCCGTTTGTCACACACACAACTCCATTTCTCCTTCTTGCACTTTTTTTGAGATGATTGTCATTGCTGTCTTTTGTAAAGAAGATGATATAAAACGTTATTACAACATGGCAACCACAAGCAGAGATCGAGATATAGGGCTTGAATGGCAACCAAAAACGGACACTATCAAGGCTACGGTATCTGTAAATGAAAGCAGCGAGGTGCTATGAAAAAAACGTCTTGTTGCTACATTTTTAAGCGCCTGTGTATTGAGGATGAAGAAAACAAACTAGGCTATTCTGATATTGATGATGCGATCTTGGGTCCAATTGCAGATGTTAAATGCAATGATGAAATTTATTACCAATTAGAAAAGGTTGAAGCAGCAGTGAATCAAATTGAAGGTTATCTCAAGGCATCAGAAGACAGTGCCAAACCAGAAGCCTTTCTTCGTTCTGGAACAAGCAAACGATCCCAAACATCATGCGCGATAGATCATCCGTTGGTACAGTTGTAATTAACATGCATAGATGGCCCCATAATTAGCAGCAGTGGCGTAGAAGCACAATCTGACGCCCCTGGTCCTAGCAGAAAATGCTGCCTCCTGGTGCGGGCAGCGATGTTATATTTATGACGTCATTGTTCTCAGTCAACCATGGCATGAGCTTTAGGTTTTTGAAGACCTTTTTCCAAGACCTTTCGCCAAATTTAGAGTAAATTGTCGTCTGCTTAACCTTCCTGAACACCATGCCCACACACAGCTGCAGCTGGTAATAGCTAAAACATGATGATATCAGCAGAGTATTCGAACAGGTAATAACTAGTCTAAAGAGAAAACCTTAAGTTGGATTGTTCCCAAACTGAAAAAAAGATTGTAAGGCAACAACAAATTAAGAAACATGAACGTAAAAACAACGATTTTGTAGCATTTACTCAACAATTAATATTTTCGAACAAACACAAGATTTGTAGTAGGGGAGTTGATCTAACCGAAGTCACCATTACTCAACTCCCAAGATGGTTAACAGCCACACACAAAAATTATCAAAATTAATGACTTCAAACCGAAATGCCATCACAAAAGAAGAAATTAACCAGGAAGAAATGCGAATAGCAAGTGTGTGTAGGAAGAAAATCACCAACAATAATTAGTCTACATTTGAAAGTTGACCGATGTACTTGATCACCACAACTGTAGTCCTAATCATTTTGCAAAAAAGAAATTCTTTTCGCGCTTTTGCCAATAGAAAAGAAATGCATTAGGCCGCTATTTCAGGAATCTATTCCAGACGCGCCTACTCTAGCAAGCTGCAGCATCGTTCGTTGACCAAGCCACTACAGTGGCAACTGGGCTCTTTGAGCTATTAGTTAAGCTATAGTTCTGTTCTTTATTGATAGGGAAGGGACGTTACTTACTTGATTAATACTTTCGCTCTTCCGGTAAAGAATATTTTAATAGAGGTTGTTTGTCTTAGGTTGCTAATGTACGCAGGTTTTGCTGAAGAAAATGTGAGCGCTGTGTTGCAACGCTGAGCACCCAGTAATGGAAAACATTGTCTACCAATTGTGTATGTCGTCCAAATGAGCTACATTTTACCCAACTAATCGCAGGAACGTTTACTGCAGTCAAGTCCGTCGCCAGGATTTCGCAGCAGGGGGGCCAAAACTCACATGGGGGGAGCACATTTTTAAATCCAATATTGAATGTATGCAGCAACCGCCACGAAAAAAGTCGCTTGCGACATGTAAACTTTATTCACATTTACCTCGACCCAGAAAGTCATGCAGATATGAACGCCGAACCGGCCAAACATCGTCATTTGCTCTTTTGCAACTGGGGCAAGGGAAGAGACAAGAAATGAGATATTTTGCAAACCATTAAACCTTCTATCTCCTTCGGAAGGATTTTTTCCTAGTGGGGCCAATAGAGGATTTTTCCAAAATTTTTCCAGTGGGGGAGGGCAAAAGTGGTGAAATTTGTCTTTTCCCATTCAAAACTAGGAAAACAACCTGGTTTTGCTAGAATTTCAAAATTCGTCG
>Ga0210059_1015702_pt1 | contig 11019 bp, 7 predicted proteins | sample Ectturendosymbi2_FD_188042 | JGI IMG/M metagenome (GOLD analysis project Ga0210059, IMG submission 188042) | Ecteinascidia turbinata endosymbiont from Florida, USA - Sample 2 (SPAdes) (version 2) | ecosystem: Host-associated > Tunicates > Ascidians > Unclassified | place: Key West, Florida... | reverse complement strand
ATTAACTGTGTGATTCCTCATATCGGGAAACTTTGGATTACTGCTACGCTATTTTCATACACGTCACTTTCTGATTTGCAATCTTGATCGCGGTGATATTTGAAGCTCAGACATTGCATGCAAAAACGTTAAAACTCAGAAGAAAGAACCCAAGGTTTTCAAATTTCCTTTTTTTTTATTAGCGGTGGTTTAAATAGATAAAAAGACTGGATAGTTGTTTTTCTGCATAGTTAACGATTATTACGAGAACGGTTGCTTCAGCACTGTTGTTCTAGGATGATCATTTTAGGCTGCCGTTTATTGCACTGAGATTTTATCCGCATATTAACATTAATTCTATAGCATTCCACCGTGGACAAGGATGCCGCTTTAAAGTACTTGTCCAAGGGTTGGCGAGCGTTGTTTATTATACTTAGCCTAAAAACAGCATCATTGCACACTTACTCGTTTTATTTGCTACCTTAATCTTTTTTTCGTAATGATTGCCCGTCAAGTTGACTCATTCTTTGAAGAACGAAATGACAACAGACAGACAGCATTGTCAGGTTCGTCGGTGAAAATTGCTTCATCGCAGCCGGGTTTGGGTTGAACGTAACAGTAAACGAAAACATAGCCTTTAAACTTGTTGATCGCTTGAGAGCTTTTCGATTGTAAGGTGATTAGCGGATTGTTTCCTCAGTGGCTTTACGAGTAACTTCAATACTGTGCAGTGCGACGTTCAATGGGGGCAAATCTTGGAATGTTACCTCAGTATGCCATACATTATCTGGTAAAACGTTCTGTTAGCAAACATCTCATCTCAACTTGTTACTTTAATAGAAACCTCTGCGTTTGTTTTCTGATGTAAATCACCAAATACCGGTTCGAACCAATGTTTTTTCAGAAAAATAATTTTGCTTCGTCCAGGCTATAGCAATACAGCAGCCTGATAAAACAAAGGAACGTGGTTCGCACTGTAGCATCTCAAAAAGATCACTGCTAAGAAGTTACCACTGTTGTGTTTTTCTTGGCTAACTTGTCCAAAGGACCTGGTTATATGACATTTACATAAATGTGTGTCGCTGGTAAAAATTGCAACCAGTGTTTTGGCAGCATGCGACATAAATTTCGGCTTTTTGTATTAATGGTGTAAAAATTGGCGTAAGGTCCAATTTTCGGACTGTTAAAGCATTGTTGAGACCAGTCTCTGCTTGGAAGAGTGTGTGAAAATGCACTGTTGAACGATTTGAAGTGTTTATAAGATGCTTGCATGTGATTTTTGTTCATGAGTTTTGCATTACTGATTGAAAGATACCATGTTGCGGACAATTAGCTAAGTAGCGTATTTATTCGATTGTAAGCCGCACGAAATGGTGTTAAAAATTAATCTAAGCCGTACTTGAACAAGGCTACCTAAGTCTGAGATACTTTCGTGTACGGTAGTAGCACGTTTCGCGTTTGATTGACAACTCTGGTAATGATGCTTACATCCCTACAACTGCCTTCTGTTCATCATAATCCCTCCTGTGACGGCGTGTGCACGTGATGATGAAGAGAATAAAATGCAAAAAAGAGTTTGGTCGACAAAACCTAGCCAAAGAAAGACTGAGCGCCATCTAGACCTGTTGATACGGTTAAGACAAACAAAGGTAAGCCGCGCGAAATGATGAAAAAACATAAGCCGCGGCTTACAATCGAATAAATACGGTACCTTGGCTATAAGACTTATTTTTAATTTATCTTATGCCAAGCAATTTCAATATTTCATCAGTGACATGACCAAAAACAAGTTTTTCACTCCTAGAAGCAGTTTCGTAAACAACAAATACTTTCATTTGGATAACTGTTATCATGGCTTAGTGCTGTAGCCGCTTCTATGATGTGTAGAGATATTAGGAACTTCACTTTCTAACACGGAATAAACTGTTCATGAGCAGGAACTTAAATCGGGAAACGAACGAAGAACCCAACATTTCTGGGGTGGTCGTAAAACGCCACTGATGTGCCACGTTTTGTTGCAAACATTTTATTTATCCTGATGATGGCTTACGACTAAGCTGAAACGTGGAATAAAATAATGCAATTATGACATGTTTTACTGAAAAATCATTGTTTTTATATTTACAGTTTATGTAACGCTGATATTGTAATTATCTGAATTTCTATACTTGCATATTATGTGCAGAATTCTCTTGTTGCGCAATATGTGCGAGGCTTGTTTCTAGCGACAGCCTGCTGTCGTACTTTGGTGCGTGAACGCTCTGTGCAGTTATTATTCAAGTAAACTTTTAAAGCAAATATTTGCTGATTAATTTAAAAGCCGCTGAACCCGCGATACGGAGTGATTAGCTCGAAGTCCAGTCATCCGCATGATATTGTGTTGACAGGTTATCCCTTTACATGCGGCCGGTGAGCGTCGCGGTCGTAGGCGATAGTAAGGGCGCTTCAGTGCAATGGCTGCCCGTTGCGAGTACTACTGGAGAAAGACGTCGGGATTAGCGATTAAATGCATGAAATGCTGCTCTGAAATTAACAATGGCTCATCAGGCGAACGTTTCTCAATGTTGTTTGTTATCGTACCCGGAAATCCTGGCTGTATTAAATTCTATGAGAGATTTTCCGAGGTTCTCGTCGACAACACTAACATCCCTGTGTGGGGAATCAGCCATACAGGGCATGCCATGTCGGAATACGGTGTGCGGCACCCTGCGGTCGAGCAGTGCGGGTTGCAGGAGCAGATCGAGCACAAGATTCAATACTTGAACGAAGAAGTGTTTCCTGCAACTGATAAAGTAGTTTTGATAGGACATTCGATTGGGTGTTACATCATTTTGCAAATTTTGGACCGGATGAGAAGTAGCGAACAAAAATTTTTCAAAAGCATTTTACTGTTCCCAACAATAGAAAGAATGCGCGTGTCTCCGCAAGGAAGAACCATGACTCCAGCATTGGATTATGGAAGATGGGCGTTCGTTTATTTGAGTGGATTGCTTGCTTGGATGCCACGGTTCATGCGGGACTGGTTGATTTCCTCGTTCGTCAGAGTAAGTTTTATGCATGAAAGCCACTTGTTCTGTATATGTTCTTTTTACTATTAGATCTATCTAATCATGGCAAGAGCGATCGAAGTTTCATGTTCTAGAAAACTCGGAATTTTTTAGTGAGTAGCTTACGCAACCGCGAATCCTGTGGTAATTTGCATGTTTGCAACTGTCCCACAAGAGGTGAGAAGCCGCTTTGTTCGGTAAAAATAGCAGTTTTGTTGATTCTCCAGTAAAGGTTACACCAAATAAGATATGCTATTGAGATTGTTTATTACTTCGTTAAGCACCAATACGCTAGCCGTCACGTGCATCTGTTAATAGTGATCTAACAATTTAAGTGTTGGTCAAACGCCATAAGACCAAGAATTATTTGTTCATTTTCGCAGAAACGAACTTTTGCTCGTTAGGGAACGTATTGTTGTGTTGAGTAAAAATATTTGCCTACCAATGAACTTATGATTTGTTACGACTGAGGAAAGCGCGACTTGTGTAAAGCCGAGGGATATTGGAGTGTGACTGCGTGTGCGACGATCAACGATTCTCAACATCAGTCATGACCCACATTTATCCAAAAGCTTGATCTGCAACCCGCCACACACTCGGTGGAGTTTCGTCTAGCACTTTAATCGAGCATTTTTGGAGGCACCAATGTGGTTCTTCAACATGTGCGTTGACGTGGTCGTCTTATTGTACCTATGAAAACACCTTAGACTTGTCGAGATTGTAGGCTGTTCTTGTATCGCTCAGGGCAGCGCGATTTAGACAACGAAGTTGGAAACCTATATGGAGTTTATGAAATGTTGCAGCAATGAGCAACATGATGTGATTCAGCCGTCATAACAGTGCTTCTATGCATGACTCGCTACGCTCACACTTTTGACATACCTGCAACTACCCGCTGCTGCGCACTTCTACCGATCTTGAGTGTAAATAGCTAGATTGTACCTGGGTGAAAAATGCGCGTGAGATCAAGTTATATCAGGGGTGCCCAACCAGTCGATCGCGATCTGCCGGTCGATCTTTAAATGCCTGGCAGTCGATCGCGGGTGATTTTATGCATGTATAAGGGTTTGCCGAACTAGAAATGAATAATTATGCACATGTACATGTTCCAAAGCTTTGCCAGATTAGTAGATCTCCAGAGACTGAAAAATGTAAAGGTAGATCCTATGTCAGTGAAGGTTGGGCACCTCTGAGTTATATTGATCGTAAAAATTCATTGCAGTTTCGGTCGTAGACTGATCTTCAGATTCTTGGCGTTCAAAGTATTCACGAAATTTAAAGCAAAACCCTTGCGTTGCTTCTACCGTTTTGGTGTTACAATGGCGCATCGCCTTTTGGCTGGCGGTAGGCATTTGTGACGACCTAGAGACAGAACCGCTACTCTGGATCGAAGAAATACTTGACGCAATTATACCCAGATGTGCTGTAATAGGTACATGCAGAAACTTGTTTAAAAACAAAACGCAGACTATAAAGTAGGGATGCATATAATGGAATATCGAATCCTGTGGATTCGAATTCTTCAGTATTCGAATCGAAAAATCAGAGTCCGAATATTTAGATTCGAAATAAATGTGGATTAAATACTTGTGAAAAATTGCAAAGTCGGCAAAACAAATAATTCCAATGAGTTTTTCAGTGGCACTTTGCGCTCCTGAGAAAGAGAAAGAAACAGTGAAGCTCACGTCACAGCACTGTATAATGACGTAATGAGCTAATTAACAGGTTGTGTGATCGCTGATCTTCCTTCTAAACCTCTGCGCGATCAGTCATTTTGCTCCTAACCAGTTATTCCAGAATAGGATTCGATTTTCTGGATTCGAAATCAAGATTCTAGAATTTTCCTCTGATTGTTCCATAATGCACATCCCTACTATAAAGTGCCATTTACTTGTTATGTAGCTGCATTTTTGCTTTGTGCGTCATTCGAAAGTTTGTGAACGCAGACAAAAACGGAGTGTATAACAAGCACCGTAAAGGAGAACTTCGGATATGATGTTGTGAATTCCGTAACATTCATGGCTTTACACGAGATGCATGAGGTAAGACCTTTGCATAATGCAAACTACGTTCAAGTCCGCAACGCCAGTGGTGTAGGGGGTGAAAGCGCATCCCCAAAAGCTTTGATTTGGTGAAAATCCGGGCAAAATCGTGAAAACTTTCGCAAAATCCATGAAAATACGGGCAAAAATGGCGTCCAACGTCTGCAGAATCACATGAAGACCTTTTATTGGAGGTCATCTGAAAAACGGTCGTTAGGAAAAACTATTCGCACAAAAAGTGGCCCAAAATTTTTTCGCGCAAGTTTGGGAAAATTCGGGCAAAAGTTCTTCGCACCCCCAAACATTTGCCTGCTCCTACACATATGTGCAACGCACACGATCATGAGGTTCAATTTTGTTGGCTACTTTAATGATATGACATACTATGGCTTGTCTATTCCACAATTGCAACATTTGTGACAACCTTTGTTCCTTTTTAGGTTATTCTACGTGATGATGACATAATAAAGCGTTACGTGGATAAGATCATCTTTTATTACGGCGAAAGTGATGGTTGGTGTCCACTGTCGTATTATGAAGAAGTAAAAAAGTTATACTCTTCTTACGAAGGGAGCACCGTTCTACTTTGTGACAAAAAGATACCCCACGCTTTTGTAATCGACCGCAGCGAAGATATGGCCGAAATAGTTGCCCGTATAACCTGCACTTAATTAGTGTTATGATCCTAGATTTGGTTAAAGCGTCGCCCAATGTATTGAAAGCAACATTCTAAAAAATATGAAAACTTACGCAATTTGTTCATGTCCAGAGGAACTTCATCCACTTCTTATTTTTAGTTATCACATTCAGAAACAATATATCCAGAGTTTCGCATGCAGTGTTTTATCACTTGCTGTCGTGCCTATTTGAAAGCAGTCGCCTAACAAGAGTTGACTCTAACCACTGACAATTCTCGAAGCGTCTTAAACAGGGATTGACGGTTAGAATTTATAATCCAATTCACTTGAATGAATTCCCGCAATTTGATTTGCACAATTAAAGACTGCTATTGCATCTTAGGCAGTTCATTGACTTCAAGCTTATATTGTGCGTTACAGCAGTGCTCCTTATCAGCTTGCTTGTTATTTCACGTTTGGGTTAAGGGAAGATTCCAAGTAGTTGTGTCTAGTTATATCGAGTGACGTGCAAAGGTTGGGCTGCAAGAGACATGCGAACCGAACGCAGACCCTTAGCCAGGCTTTAAGGTTTGGGAGGACAAAATAAATTTTAGGGGGCAATACTTTATTTTTATCATAGGTTTAAAAAGAATTTCTGAGCACAACCAAATTTGGCGGTGTACTGTACCCGAACGCCTCCCATTGCTACAAGCCTGATCGTACGTAGGGATAAGCGGAGCTAAAATGTCATTTCTGGTTTGAATGCAACAAAATTTTCCTCGCCACGGGGAGGAGGGGGCGTCAAAAGAAACCATCCCAGAGCCTCAGACACCGGTAACACCCCGGTCTTTTGGACCAGGGCATAAAAAATTTTTAAATATCCATGTTAAAATGATGGCGTTTTGGAAGCATTGACAGCGTTTTTAGTGTCTTTAGTCGCAATATCTGAACTTTTTTTTGGAATCAGTCGTTATTCGTGGCCTCAATTTTTAATGAAATTTCCAGGCACATTTGTATTGTTCAATTTCGTATCAAATCGACGTTACATTGTGTGTGTGTGTGTTGCTCGACGTCTCGTGATAATCACGACGTGCGTGCGTTCCAGCAAATTCGGCATGCTGTTCACTACCACATTTGTTGCTCCGCTAGTTCTGTTGAGTTCTCCTGCAATGGTTTATGATTGTGAGTTTATGCAACGTTGTTCTGCCAGTCGTTATGTGTTACCCGTTGTCACGTTTCATTATAATCTTGCATGTTTTATTCAGAGCCGTCACATTTTTAGTTACTAAATTGAACTTAATTAAAAATGAATAAGCGGCTTAACCCTGCCATGGTGTATTTTGCCACCGCGGGCATCTGTGCCGGTTTTCGTAAAATGACCGTTTGAAGCTGTATCTTCCAGTAGCTGATTTTTTCAATGCAGTCTGTCGAGAAGTAATCTCGAAATCTGCATAAGCTTTATATATTTCGAGTAATGGGGGTAATTGCCCAGTGTGGGCGAAATATACCCGACGTTTTCTAAACAGAAGCTGTGCGAATACCAAATGTGCTCATCGTGGGCAAAGAAGATTTGCATGGTGATGTGGTACCAAATATGTTGGTTTCGGCACATGAATGAAAATGATGTGAGCAGAAGCAGGTTCGACCTGCGTGACTCATGTTCAACGTCGTTAATCGGTTCCCGGACCTGCCAAGAGGTAGAAACCTTGCTGTTCAGTAATTTCCCTTGGGAAGAAGTGGTCCTGAGTTTGCACGGCAAAGCTTGTGATGTTTATTGTTAGGAAATGAGTTAGTGTTAAGTTGTTTTCATTGAACGCGTCAGAATTTAGGAAAACGTCAGAGCGTTGTATTTTCGCTGCCTTTTCCAAAGGCTAATTGCACAGCTCTGGCCTGGAGTTTTCAGTCTTGAAAATTAAGTGAAATGTCTCGCTGTGACCAAATCAATATTACCATAAGCGTACGAGGCGGGGGTTCGGGGGGAGCAGCAGGTCCCCACGGGCTTGAAAAATTTCAGGGCAAACTCTGTTTTCAGGGCAAGCGCTAGTTGCCCAAAAATCCTGAATGATAAAAATTATTTCAATACAGTGAAAATTTTCAGGGCAAGCGCATGTTGCTCAAAAATCCTCAATAATAAAAAATGCATACTCAGTACAGTGAAATCAGGGCACCCTCTGTCTTTCAGGGAAAGCGCAAGTTACACAAAAATCCTGAATGTAAAAAGTATAATCAATATAGTGAAAAATTCCAGGGCAACTCTGGTTTCCATGGCAAGCGCAAGCTGCTCAAAAATCTGGAATGTAAAAAGTATATTCAATACAGTGAAAAGTTTCAGGGCAACTCTGTTTTTTTTTCAGCGCAAGTTGCTCAAAAATCCTGAATGATGAAAAATACGTATTCAATACAGTGAAAAATTCTAGGGCAAACTCTGTTTTTCAGGACAAGCGCTATTTGCTCAAAAATTCTGAATGCAAAAAGTATATTCCATACAATGAAAATTTTCAGGGCTCGCCCTAGTTGCTCAAAAATCCTGAATGATAAAAAATATTTAAATACAGTGAAAATTTTCAGGGCAACTGTTTTTCAGGGCAAGCGCAAGTTGCTCAAAAATCCTGAATAATAAAAAATATATATTCAGTACAGTGAAAACAGAGCAACTCTGTTTTTCAGGAAAAGCGCAAGTTACCCAAATATCCTGAATGTGAAAAGTATACTCAATACAGTGAAAAATTCCAGGGCAACTCTGTTTTTCAGGGCAAGTGCAAGTTGCTAAAAAATCCTGAATAGTAAAAAATATATTCAAAACAGTGAAAAATTTCAGAGGAAACTCTTTTTTCAGGGCAAGCGAAAGTTGTTAAAAATCCTGAATGTGAAATGTATATTCACTACAGTGAAAATTTACAGGGCAACTCTGTTTTTTTCAGGGCAAGCGCAAGTTGCTCAAAAATCGTGAACTGTGAAAAAATTTTCAATACAGTGTATTTCACTTGGGGGCGATCCGTGTAATTTGGGCTAGTGTAATGTGATCAGGACCAACGTCGTGATTGGTTATAGTGACTTTGATCTGCACCAAGCCCTCGTTTTCTGTAAAAATCGAACAATTGGATGTTGATAGTTCAACAGCTTGATATAAGAATTCGGTTAACTCTTTGTTTGTTCGTTTTCGCTGGGTAGAGGTCCAGGGTGTTAAGATGATAGATTTTTTTGATTAACAAGAGTTTTATAAGCGGACAGCATGTACGTGAAGATTGCTTGGCTCGTTTGAGTGTGCGTCTTTGACCGCCGGTCCGCGGTATATTCGCGGCTGCTGTCTGATGCTAGAACGCCGGTATGGTTTTCGCGCTGGCGCTTGAGTGGACAAGGCGTTGTTTTAAAAGGTCTCTGGATGGAAAACCTTGCACGATAGAAACCCAAATTTTGCACAAAAACGTTAGTCATATTGTATAGTTTATGAAAATCGAAATCAAATAATTTTTCCACTTTTGGAGAAAAAAAACACCCTGAAAGAATGGTGGATTGCCTGTTTTTTGACTTTGAAAATTTATTGCGCCTATTCCAACAATGGGAAAAATGTAAAAATCACAGAAGCGTTTGTTATAGCTGTTGCAAAGCATCCTGCCAAGTTTTGAATTAAAATATTGTAGAGAAGAAAAGTTATAACAGTTTTTATATCACCTGGTCCGAGACAGCATTTCTGCTTTTCGACTCCGTCCGTAAACGCACATGCGTTCAGCTGTGCTTTGCCGATCGCTAAATAACTCAGTTTGGTTTCGATTTAACAAAAACGTACAGCATTTTCGTTTTGATACTTGAAACCTTCATAGATGTTTTCGTTGCACTAACTGAACTACGAAAAAAAAATTATTACACACATTGTATAACGAAAGAACACACAATTTTTTTTTCGCATGAAAAAGCCACACAATATTTCCTTTGCACAAAAAAACAACGCAAAATTGTACTTGCACGTGGGCTGAGCATTCGACAATTATCAGCTCTTGGATGCTGAAATGTAACGCTTCTGCTGTCGTTGTTGTTGCAGAAAAATGTGAATATCATAGAACATGTTGTGATTACCTTGTAGCAGTCGCATGTCAAAATGGTAGCGCATGAAACGAGAGGAAAAAACTACAACATTTTTATCAGCTGGTCGTAAATATGGTTTGAGATTTGTGAAAAAGTTATGCACGCACGTTCAGGTACTTGGCGTTGTTGCGATTGGAAAGGACGAGCGGCAAGGGTGCAATGCGAGCTATTGTTGGCAGCAACCTTTAGTGTTCTCTGTTGTAATCTAAATCTCCATTGAAATGTATTGTTGGGAAGCAACGAAAAGATCACAAGTCGCGATCACTGAATTACTGCTTTTTCGCAAATCAACGGGTGTTATTCTTTGCGATGACCTTCCTGCCTCACAAAGGCTTTGCGCTAACGGGCCGTTTGAAAACAGCCGAGTGCGAATGTTTGTGGAGCAGCGCGCATTGCCAAGTGCGAATGTTTGTGAAGCAGGGCTAATTGCCAAGTGCGAATGTTTTTGAAGCAGCCGAACAGACGGCTCCAGCAGTTACTTGCTATTGAAAATAAAACAACTTTGCATCAGCCAAAACCGTCAACTTTTTACATAACGTTCCACCTCACATTAATGTTTCATCCACATCACACTGTCATGCGTTCACAAATGCTTTACACTAACAGGTCATTTGAAATCTGCCAAGAACGAATGTTTGTGAAGCAGCGTCGAACACACGGCTGAAGCACTTACTTGCTGTCGAAAAAAATATTGATGCTCAAGCAAAAATCATCAAATCTCTACATGATAGGTTTTAACTCAGTAAGAAAATTTCTGAGTGATTGTTGATCCACATTACATTGGAAACCGCTCCCAATGAAATGCAATGTGACGAGACAATCAGCCACATGGCTACAGCAGGCAGATCTTATTTCCGCACTCTGCGAAACGCGTGCGTGACTGCAGGCAAAATATACCATGATTGCTTTGAAATGCTCTCCTGACCACACCGTACGTCAGCGAACATTATAAATATATGTTTCTGCTTGCTAGAGACTTGTACGAAATGTTCGTACTTTATAGAGGAAAACATACGACCCGGCACTCAACGGTTGGCATTTGATGTGAAGTACGAGTATATCGTACTCCGGTCCACGAAAGTACCGTGGGCCGGCGGCCTGCACTTGGGCAAGTTTCCAGACAACCGGAGCTTGATGTGTTGTGCCTTGCTTAAGCGCACAACAGCGATAACACAGGCAGGTTTCGGGAGTCAGACCATACGATCCGGAACCGTCGCTTTTAAAACATTGCGTTGCGTCATCGAAGTCGCG
>Ga0210059_1015701_pt1 | contig 11019 bp, 5 predicted proteins | sample Ectturendosymbi2_FD_188042 | JGI IMG/M metagenome (GOLD analysis project Ga0210059, IMG submission 188042) | Ecteinascidia turbinata endosymbiont from Florida, USA - Sample 2 (SPAdes) (version 2) | ecosystem: Host-associated > Tunicates > Ascidians > Unclassified | place: Key West, Florida... | reverse complement strand
GGGGTCACCAACAAGGTGCCCCTGGGCACCAGGTCGCCCACAAGGACCACGTTGGTCGCCCGCGGGCCTGTTTTCAAAATAGCATTAAGATGATAAGTATGGTCACATAGATTATAGAATCATTAATGATAACATAATAGGTAAATTGAACTAAATTTTTATTTCAGAAGTGTGTATCAAACTAGTAGCCCTTAGCGTTAATCGGTACCCAAGAAGTAGCTCTCAGTTACATAAAGGTTGATGACCCCTGCGCCAGAGCTTTCACCACGTTTGAAAGATGTTTGGATTTTTGATAATCCGTAAGATATTTGGCTATGTTCCACCTATTCCGTAAAACGTTTGTAGCTACTTTAAACTTACTTCATTTAAATTGTTTGATGAGACTTTGCTAAATTCAACTGAATTCATTGAAATATAAGTTGGAATTAAACTGTAAACACAATAGTAAACCCAGTATTACAAAACTTATTGACTGCGCTCAGCTGCAGGTAAAGATAGTTTAGCACTGCACGTAATTAAATTTGTACAAATCACAGGCTTCTTGAAAACATAATACCTTATCTGCGGAATTTGAAGCCCTGATGCGAAAAATTTCAAATTTAGTTTCAATTTAATCACATGCGCTTTGCCAAAAGACAGATTGCAAGCTCAAGGATAGATAATAGGGAAGGATAAGGAGGCAGTCGCCTCGGGCCATCTTGTTCAGAGATACCGTGCCCCCCCTTGAGAGCTTTGCACCATTGCTTAGTTAAAAAGGTGATGTATCACTCTAGAGCCAGAAGCTTTGAAGCAAGTGATATGCTTTTCAAAACAAGGCAAAAAAATGGGAAAATGTGCCATAGGAAGGAGCTTTCAATTGTGTAGCAGCAAAACTTTACAAAATTTTGTTCCTTTCGTAGTATCTTATGCTATTGAATTTAGCTCATAAATTGACATGTGAAACAAATTTAACTCTTTTATCCACGTAATCCCACATCTACCTTTCGCAATGGCCATTTTTGGAGCCCCTTTCTGAGAGCTTGCCACTAATTTTTAATATGCACCCCTGTGCAAGTTATCTTAGTATCTGTAAGTAATGGCAGTGTCAATTATCTCAGCCCTTGCATAATGAAAGCATCTGGCTACTTACGTTAGATTTTGCCGTTGACTCTTTTCGTTGCAGTTAAATGATTTCAAATTATTTACTGTAGGACAGGGTGGCAATTAACATCAGATGAAAGTTGAAACACTAAGCTTATGAACAGTAGGTCGGAGTCTAATGTCTTGCCAAGACTGCCGGCAAGGTCAATGGAAATCATTGGATTTTTACTGGCCGGCAAGGCAAATGGAAATCATTGATGAAAACGTTTAGGCTCCACATAATTGTGATTGAACCGCCACAATACACGTCATCACAAATAAATATCCAGAATGAATGCTATTGTTGCTAGACAGTTGCTACGGCGCAGTGAAGAAAACCTTAAAATTGAATCGCTTCTTAGTCAAAGCTTGAGCTTCAAGACATAAAATTTATATCACCGCCATTTTCACGCATCTAGTTTTAGAACTTTACAATAACAAAATCCAGAGCTGGGCAGTAGCGAGCTACTAAAATAGCAAGCTACTGTAGCGAGCTAATTTTCCAGTAGCGTCAGCGGGAGCGCCGCTCTTTTTTGAAAAAAATAACAGATGGGGTAGCGAGCTATCACCATTTTACCGCTACCGCTATTCTCTACTTTGGCGTGAGTGATGGCCAAACGAAAAGTTCGCAAGAGCTTTTCCGTCAGCACTCGTTGATAGTAACTGCTCTTCCCACTGTTTTGCGCTGATTTGGATGATTTGTTTGCAGTAAGCTAGCAGCAGTAGGAAAGATTTAGCTTAGGTTGCTTTTGACCTGATCGATAGGTTCTACGTTGGTTCGGCAAAAACTCAGCATCAGCGACAAATTTAAAGCAGTTGGGGCTTCCAAGTATTGGCTAATGCTACCGGTAAAGTTGCGTATGACTGAATTGAATGCTTGGAAAAATATGGCACTGGGTTCAACAATTCGCTGCATGTCCTACGGTTTTTGTTTTGAAGTATATGTCAATATGACAGTTTTTGTAGCTTGGTTCGACTTCAATATCTTTGGCTATAACTTGAAGCAAAATTATGATTCTGTCTTGAAGACAGTGGCGTAGCCAGGGGGGAAGGGGAGATATCTGCCCTGGGCGCAGCATTTTGAGGGCGTAAATTGAGGTTGAAATGTCACGTAACATATACGAAATGCCAGCGGATGCTAGTAATTAGTATACGATTCACAAAATGTCGAATGCCAGTCGCTGATAGGCCTACCCAGTAGCAAAATCTTATCAAGATCACCGAGGTTCGCAAAGAGAACAATTACGAGCATCAGTGACATTTTAAGGCATCGCTTATGTCTCCAGCAACCACCGCACCGCCGGCGTGCGGTTTGACACACGTGTGCGTCACAATGCTTTCAGATAACCAGGGTTGCGAACTTTTCCACTTTGTTCTCATTCTATAGTTGCGTCACAATGGACAGGAATCCAGCATTCACAGTGCATGCAAATGCGCATGCTTTTCTTAGAGCAGTGATACACCTTAACAGTATGTTGTTACGACAACAGATCTGATGTTTAGGAAATTATTTGATCTTTGATGGTTTCACAAACTTCATGTTGAAATGGATTTGATGTGGTTCTGAAGGTAATTATGATGGTTTTTATTTGTGGGATGTTTAAATAAATCCCCACTATTTTTGCAAATTTCTAATCACAAATGGGCAACAGCGTTGAGTATATTAGTTAAGCTTTAATTGTGTACTTTTCATTTACTCTCAGGGACGCGCAGAGAGCGGGGCATTACGAGGGCATTGCTTCCCCTGTTTTTTTCAAAAGGGAAGGAACGGGGATGGAGCTAATTTTTCATCACAGTATCATAGGAATTTCATGGTTAACAAGGTCTAGTTGAAACAAATTTATTGCAGCTGTTCACGCACCCACAACATTCAGAATGGCTTTCTACACTCTCTGTTAGTATTTTGAGGTCAACATTGTCGCTGAACAGAAACAAGCATATTGGTGAATATTTTTTTTTTAATTTTATAAGTTTGCATACTTTTATTGACACCTGCCCTACTGCTGCTTCGGCTGCTACCTGTGTTTTATGTGATTTCACCTACAAACTGAGCATCTTCACAGACATGATTATCGAAATTGATCACAAAATTGCTAGCAAAACTTCTTACAGAGTCACTGGCGTTAGATATTTTTTAGATTAAAAAATGTGACACATTTAAATCATATCAGCTTTTTGACAAAATAATTGATAAATTTTCATCAGCAAAAGCAAGAAAACTTTGTCCTTGGAATTAGATAATTGCAAGTAAAGCATCAGATTGCAGTGTTTCTTTTATTTTATGCTGCCACGAACAGGCTGGGTGGGAGTGCCTGAGTAAACTGAGTTTGTCCCCACGCGCGGGAAAACCGAGGTACACCACTACTTGAAGTGTCGTTTGCTTTTTGGGAAGTGCTTTTATGTCTGTTGCTGCAACATGATACTGTAGATAAAAATGCTGTTTGGAATCTAATAGTTGTATTTAATTTCGTTCAAACCAGCACGAAAAACTCATGTAACTTACCTTTGTAATGAAATGTCGCTTTTCTGCTGCATCGCACGTTCTTTTGGTACAAGCGTCGCAGCATTTCTTTCAAATTGCAGTTAATTTGGGGAAACGCTTTTTTTGTAAGCGTGGTCTCACGTGTTGCAGTTGACTGCATAGCCTTGAACTACTGAGGCAAGCACAAGAGAAAAATGGCAATTCGGGGCAGTAACTAACAGGAAAGCAACCAGCAGCAATAGAGCTCCCTTGACGAGTTCACCCTACTACTACCAGATTGCACTATCATTATATAGGGATAAGTGAATTACGATAATTCGCTTGTGGTGACTATCACAGTGACTAGTTACTCATGGGCACCATCTAGTGGTGACCATTTATTTACATGTGGCGTCATCTCCAGGCCGCCACACACGGCTCTTCACTTTGAGTTTCGTGCCTAAGATTGTGCTAACTAAACTCAAAACAAGTACACGATTCCCTTTTTTCTAATCTGACGACTTTAGTCTTATGAAAAAAATATCGTTTTTGAGAACCGTAAACGACATTACTCCACTATAATAATAGCATTGTCTGTTTTCGTTACCATTTGCATTCTCTTAGATGCTTACAACGTTCACAAGCCCAGCAACAAATTTTGCACCTGTGAAAAATCAAACGTTTCGCTGAACAAAAAAATGCACAGCAACGTTGAATAAAAATCGCCAGTTTCTCTAAGGGATGTCAATCGTGAGCAGCATAATCTGTGCAATTACAGGCATCCACTGTTGCTTTTCAAGTAACATAATCAGTTGTTGTGCTACGTGTTTTGCCCAGATCGAAATGCAAATTCTTGTTACGGCTCAGCCTTAACGCGCATAGAAAGCAAAACTTCTTTGTATTCCAAGGGTTGCACTGCTTGTAAGCAAACCTACTAAATGGTTGCGGTTATTTTTTGTACCGAAATATCTCATCATGTTAATTATTGTGTATCAAACCAACACTGGACATCGAGCAGTAAGCCTTTACAATGAATCCAATGCTCAGAAAAAAATTTACATTCAAATGTTAAACTTGTCATGCTTTTAACCTTGTGCACCAACTTTCAAGTTTTTGTGCACTTTGCTTTGCAATCTTCGCCGATGAAGTTGTACTTTTGATATTTGTCTTGCAAACATTTTCCTGATATCACTCACCAATGTATTTTGTTTGCTCCGCTCTTTCTTCACTTCAACCGTTTCTGTCCCACACGGATCACTTAGTGGCCACTTTCTTCACTTGAAACATTTCGAAGCATCACCTTGTGTCACTTTGTGTTGTAAATGGTATACTGCTTGACATCGGACGTAATTTGTGACATTCCCAGTACTCCAATCGCAAATCAGTAATTTCCCCTGCACTCTAAAAAGATCTGTGTCCTGTGTGAAACTATTTTCGTTGAAGAATTTTATACTTTCACTAAGCGAGGCACCGAAAGCGCATTATTTTTGTTTTCTGCTACTCATTCAATGTTCTGCTGTTCAGCAAAAATCAAATAAGGCTACTTCGCCAAACACCAAAAGCTTTTTCTATTGTAAAACTCGCGTTGTACGTACACGCTATGTTTATTACTTCACAATAATTTTTCAGTTTTCAACATCAGTGATAACTGCTGGTAAAATTCGCATAATCTGTGGACGTTGCCAAATCACAATTCCCGGTCACTTGAGGGTGATGCTACAGCGCGTCCGCTCAATCTCCTACCATCCCGTTTTGAAAACCAAACGTTCTGGGAGAACTGCAGGAAAGTGTTCTCTTTTGTGATGACGCATAAATCACTTCGCGTTAAACTTATCGCGAGTTTGCTTGAACATAATTGAAATCAACAAATTTCAAATTTTCGTTCCTTCAACTCTACACGCAAAGTTAACATTGATGAAAGTTTTGGTTCATCTACGTTTAAACCTGACACAGCCCTACTAAATGTCAGGTAGTTGGGCTTTTTTTATCATTGCAATTTCGCTGAAAGTTTATTTGCCTCCATGTGTTTAGGTAAAAATTACATGATGCCATGTTTTTGCAAGTGGCCATCGCCTGGACTAAACAAGCAAAGTTGGTGCGGAAAAAATGTTCTTTGATTAACATTCGTACCTGACACAGCTACACAATGTCAAGTGATTGATTTCTTTTATCATCACGATCTTGCTAAAGTTTTATTCACCTCCATGTGCTAAGCCGCAAATCAAATATTGTCGATTTTTGTATGTGATCGTTGTCCGAATGTAACACCAAACTTTGGATGCCACACCATAAGACAAAGAACTATTTTCTGACCGTTTGGCTTTGATTTTCTTCAGTTGTGAAATAAATTGTGTAGTTATTAATGTATTTTGCATATTTTAATGCAAAAGTTTTTCAGATATTGCGAAAAAGTACACATGGGCGTTGAATGTACTGATATGGGGAAATTAATTTCATAAAGGAATAAAAGAAATTTGTGATATATTATATATGAATAAGATTTCAGTACTGTGGATGCGTAGTGGTACGTGAAATCGATGTCCTTTGAAAGTAATTAGCTTGACTGATTCGGTTGTTTGTCACCTTTGTAGGGAGCCGTAACTTGAATAAGCCTGCAGATATGTGCAAGTTTAAATCATCGAAAAAAGATGACAGCAGACCCGTTGGCAGATTTCTCGAAAGCTTTTACCGTAAATCGAGAGGTTTCAATTGTTGATATTCGGAGGACTATTTTTTAGAGCTGATGCCAACTGTTTAATGCGCATTGCACACCTTTGAAAATAAAGCATTCAACACTTAGGCTGCGCTTTCAAAAGCTGGAATGTGAAGGAAGTGGTGGTTGGTCAATTCGCTCTCGAATATCTAAATAACAATTCTTTGCACGCAGGCTATACAAACTACGTTCTATACAAAACTACTATCGCGAATAAATTGAATCACGCAGAAACAAGGACCTCAGTTTGAAATACAAGTAGTCGGTAATTTGTTTCGGCGTTTCACATGAAACATAGATCAACATAACATTTTTTGAAAATCTAAAATATTGCATACAAATTTGGTGGGAGGCTTTTATTGCCCGTTTTGTCCCCAACCCTGGTTGCGGACCTAATTCAATTTACACGCGTATTGAACTATGTGAAGAACAGCTTTGATCTTTCATTGCTTGACCATTCTCTTGAAGTCTTGAGTACTGTACACACAGCGCAAAACTTGCATTGATAGATAGGCGAATTATTAGCCTAAACCAATAGCAATCCACTCACGAAGATAAATGCACTCTGGGCGTTTGTGCAGTCTATGTTTCATTTATATGCATATAGACTGTAAAATTATTTTTCCTATATCATAACTGTTCACTGACTATTTTTTTCAGATCACATTTTTTCTTGAACAACTTAAAAAAAATATTTTAAGGTTAGGTTTTTGAAAATAGATCCTACGTCAGTAAAACAACGCCAATATTTTTCAAAGTGCAGCAAAAAGAGCGGTAGCGAATAGCGGCAGCGATAGCTCGCTACTATTTTTATTCAGTAACGGCTGCGATAGTGCCGCTATTGAATTTGACAAATAGCGGTAGCAGTAGTGACGCTATTGATAAAGTAGAGGTTGCCTACCTCTGCAAAAATCTACACTATTGATTCAAGGCTACGCTGACATTGGAAATAAGGCTAGGTTATATTTGTAACATCCACGGTTATCACAGAAGAATTTGCGATGGTCTTGAAATGAACCTTACGTAACCATTAGGTGTGATACAGCAGGCTGGTGTGCCAACAACAGCTGCGAAAAGCGTTACTCCAATTGTTTTTACTTGTGGTCATTGATTATGATTACAAAAGGTCAGATACAAGTTTGTGTTCGGCTAAAAGCTGAAATAGGATAGGTTCCTTGAGGCAGTTTCGTTGATTTGCACTAAAGTAATTCCTTGGCTTATACTTCAAATATTTTATTAACCTAAAAAATTTGCAATCGGCGGTGGCATTGCCCCGTTGCCCCCGTAGCTACGCGTTGAGCGAAGTTCATGTGCACACCGATTCGGTAATTCAAATCAACTAACACAATTTTCAAGAATCATGAGAATTCAGTTTACATGGGTAATCTGTATACTGTGTCCACAGATAATCCAGTGATAACGTTCATTTTCCTCGTTTATGCCCTGGTTTTATGCTGGGGAAACGTTTCCAACAGTAATGTAACCATGAAATTTGCACAACTACATCACTTTTCATCACAAAATGTTGAGGGGACAAAAAATATTATGTCCCCTCCTGTCCAAAATTTGGAGGGGACATGTCCCCCGCCGTCCCGCCAATAATTTAGGTCCCTGCGCTGGGATATTACCTCGCTGGTTCAAAGTGTAAACCTAATTTGCGCGAAAAAAGTCTATTGCTCTAATAGGCCTAAATATTTTTTTCTTTGCGTCAACAGCAGAATCACGAGCAATATTTTTAAAACTTGTTTTCGACAGATTGAGCAAGTTTGGATGGATGAAAAATTAGTTACAATTTTGCGTTTTGATATTCAAAGTAGTGCTTTCGTTTTTTAACTCTCTGAATTTATCACCTCTTAATTCGAAAGCTTTGGAGAATTCTTACTCAATTACTTGTCGTGTGAGGAGAAAAATAATTAGGAAAGGTGTAGGTAACGTTACAGAAATGGCAAAGCTTTGTTAGCTAAAATACACGAAATACGTGGCGAATAAATTTGAGTGTAAGTGCAGATGCCCAGTGTTAAAAAAAAGAATGTAGTGAAACAGGTAAGTGGTAGATAGTAATCAACTTTAAAAGTTTGTTATTTCATTGGCAAATGGTATAAACGACGAAACACCTTGGCACAAAATTGAATGATGGAAAGCAACCTTTCCTGTGGAGTTACCACTTTACTGTGCTGTTTTGGCCAGTGCTGCTGGGGCTGTATACACTCGCCTACATCGACTGTGCTTGTATTAAAATTAAACGTAATGATTTGCCTCTTCTCCACTTTCTCAAATAACATAGGCCTACTTCAATACTAGGTGGGAGACGAGAACATGGGACCTTCACCAGGGAATCCCCTCCTGTCCTTACACAGAAGGGTTGGTATTGTTTTGTAACGAACAAAACAATTAAAATTTTTCTGAGTCAAAACAAATTTATTGAAGCATGGCAATTTAACCTAACAACCCCCTTCCGAAAATTTCCAGTCAGACATATGACATGCAGTTGTGTTTGCACAATAGAAAATCAAAATGACTATAAAATAACGTACGATATCACTGTGTTGAACCAAGACTCATTTGTTAAATTCATGCACATGGCAGCATCAGTGAGAGAGACCCGTGCCGTACACAAATCACTCCACAGGAGAACCCATTGAATACTAGAATAAAAACTCCCTCAGCTGCCGCAATCAGATATCTAATTTACGAACACATCACATTCTTACGTCACAAAGTTATTCGTGCGTTGCCAAACGCAATAGTATTCATTATTGCCGTGGACATAATCACACTTAAAACAATTTTGATTGAAAAAGTAGGCTATCATTTTTGCCTGGTGATCCTATTATTTTGGCTACAACGAAAAGTAGTTCCATAAGAAATATCAAATAGAGAAGAAAATATTAATATTTTTGTTAGAAGCTTTCACGACCCGTAGAAAAAATGCAAACGGCCCCCAGGTTGAAAACCACTATTATTAAACGCTGCCAGGATTTTCAATGTCCATGCATTTCTTCATGGAATTTGTTAATAAGCCCACAGGTTTGAGGTTGTAAATTCCTAAGAGGAAAGTGAAAATGAACGTTAGCAGTATTTGGCCGCTTTCACAAATTTCGGATGATCTTTATTATCTTGATATTTGGCAATGTGCCAGATATTTTGTTGCTGCATTATTCAAGGAGTTAGCTTTAATTACCATCATAGAAATGTGAGGTCTCGAGTCTCGGTCTCAGTCTCGAACTTCCAGGTGTCGGTCTCGTCTCGGCTTTTATGACAATGTCTCGGTCTCGTCTCGAATTTTGAGCCAGGTCTCGGTCTCGGAGGTTACGGTCTCGGCTACATCACTGTCGGCTACAATCGTCGATCCAACCGTAATTTACCCACGTTTTTACTTAAGAAATGACCACACGGACTCCAGCTACTGCCGAAATTGAAAAGTGACTCCGGGCCCGGTTTTTCTTAAATTTTTGACTCGGGGTCCGAAAGAAAAATTCAGAATCCTACCGGAGTCAACTCCAGTAGTCCGGATCCGGTCCCACCTCTGTTACAAACAGTTGCTTTCTAAATCAACTCCCGACGCTGGAGGTACAAACAGTTGCTTTCTACAACTCCTTACGATGGAGGCAGAAACAGTTGCCTTCTCAAACAATCCTATGCTTGTGGTCAGAGGTGGGACCGGATCAGGATAACCGGAGTCGACTCAGGAAAGATTCTGCAGTTTTTTTTCGGACCCGGATCCTGACCCAGAGTCAAAATTTTGGGAAAAACCGGACCCGGAGTCACTTTTCAATTTTGAAATTAGCAGGAGTCTGTGTGGTCATTTCTTAAGTAAAAACATGGGAAAATTAAGGTTGGATTGATGCTTGTAGCCGGAGTCTGAACAGGAATCGGATTCTAAAGGCGGCTTCACACAGAATCCGGTAATGGTTTACGATCCGGCTTATGGCCAACGGCAGTCTTCACACAGGCTTCGTTGCCCGTATCCGGGTGAATTTTCTCGGTTTCGACCGGCTTACGGCTTAATTAAAATTGGTTTAAGTAAGCCGGACAGCCGGTGTTGTCAGTGATGGAATTTTTGTTGTCTTCTTCGACTTTCTAAGCAGCAACTCCTCTGTCAAAACACCCCGACCAAAATTACAATAGGTGTATGTTTTTTTCCCACCTCCACTTGGGTACCCCCGGCTTCCCCTTGTTTTTGCCCTGAATGTGTGATGAGCACTGACTGGTCGTTTTACATTGCTTTGTATGCTTGCTGAAATCCTACAGGTCAGATGGTCCCACATTTTTTACAAGCTGCAGTAACCCTACTAATGTTCACCTTTTTAGGAGTGTCCCAAAAAAAAAAAAAATCCCGGAGTTTCTAGATACCCCTGACCAACGTAAATTCAAAGATGACTGTGGTCGATATTAGCCATACAGTCTTTAGGCCGGCCACAATTGATAAAAGTCCAATTATTACGTGTTTAGTAAACACAGTGATTGACAATAAGTTACGACGCACTGCGAAATCTGATGCAAGTACAGGGTGACCCAAAAAGATGTGTACCCATGAAAATTTCAATTGTGACTTTGATTAAAAAGCTATTTATTTCAAATTACAACCACACATTATTAAGTTTATGGAAGACCATTCACCAGAGTTTCAACTATTTCTGTCGATTTTTAGTCAATTTATGGCTTTCCCAAGATGTGTTCCAAATGTCCACCATTTCGTTGCAAGCAAACCTGTACTCGTCTGGCA
>Ga0210059_1015700_pt1 | contig 11019 bp, 18 predicted proteins | sample Ectturendosymbi2_FD_188042 | JGI IMG/M metagenome (GOLD analysis project Ga0210059, IMG submission 188042) | Ecteinascidia turbinata endosymbiont from Florida, USA - Sample 2 (SPAdes) (version 2) | ecosystem: Host-associated > Tunicates > Ascidians > Unclassified | place: Key West, Florida... | reverse complement strand
ATGGGTGTAAGCAAGGAATCGATCAGCAAATTTTTAATAGGAAATCGATTTCACGTAAAATTACGCATCCTTAGTCCTGAAAATTGCAAGCAAAGCTTACAGGTGAAAAGTTGAAAGGCTGAAGTAACAGCAGAGAAAAACCAAACTCAAGACTACAATTAAAATTTCGTAATACAAGCTCATAAATCATAACATCTTAACAAACTGACTGACGTCAATAATACTAGTGGCGACAAAAAAAACTGACTCATGAAATAAGTGTTTACTCAAAAATTAAAAAGACGTTTACTCAAATGAATAAATGACTGAAACATTTAACTCGTTGATGCTAATGGCTGAAAAATTTCTCCAACTAAAAACTAACTCTTGGTGAAGTGATTAACAACGGTAGAAAAAACTAGTAAGCCATGTGCGGGCAGTAAGTCTCTGGGGTACGCATTTAAACCTGCCACGAGTTCGCTTTAAACGCTGCGGTGGGAGTAAGCAAGCTGTGTTGAGAGAAAAGCTAGCGCACAAAGCGGAAGACAACATCGGATTGAGTCAAACAACACAAAGCATCGTAATAATTATTTCACATGGAGGAGGATCATGTTCTGAATGTTGATTTGCGCGTCAATTAGCAATTTTCAGGACTGAGGATGCGCAATTTTACGTGAAATCGATTTCTTATTAAAAATTTGCTGATCGATTCCATGCTTACACCCATCGTGGAAAGTACATACTTGAATAAATATATGTGCAAGTTTGAATCATCGCAAAAAGACGAAAGCAGATGGCAGTCGACTGATTCCTCGAAAGCATACAGAAACACTAGTGCCTTTAAGTGTATTTCTTGGAGGTGTTTTCCTTTTTGCATCTCTTTGAAAACAAAAAGACAAAGATGGCCACAAACAACTGCTTGCCTCGGTTGAATTTGCTCAGTTGGATAGAACACATAATTGCTGAGATAATTGCTTAATTCAGTTGGTGGGGGCAATCCGAATGAGTCAAAATAAAATTTGTTGTTTCCACGCTTGAACCACGCGACCCAGTGTGTCCCATATCCAGACGTGTCGTCTAGGTTCATAATTATGCACTCATTTCGTTTTGGTTTCTTTGGCAAAGTGTCTCTCAAGAAAACACTACGAACGTTTTTCAAACCAATCTTTTTCACCGCATCTTCGATTTCAAAGTTGCTCACAGGTTTGTTTGGAAGAACAATATTTCCAACTTGAATCATTTATTCTAAACAAAACTTTCCGATTTCTTTCCCGGCAACATCTTAGGCATTAGCTTATCAATTTCCAAATCCACTTCTTCAAACTTTATGTATGTTTCATTACGTTTTCCTATCTGAGAAATTATTTTCTCAAACTCGACTTCAGGAATTTCGTTGTCTGTCAACGCCTTCGAAATCATGTTACGAATTGAGATGAGCTGCATCTCAATCAAAGTTTTTTGTTTGTCATGTCTCTGTATTTTCTTGAAAAGGAATTTTTCAATTACTTTCAGAAAACTTGAAGCACTTACAAAAACACGTTCATTCCATGTAAAACCTTCCCAGAAATAGTTCCAATGATTTCGTGGCAATCTGACAAAACCCAACGTTCAAAAGAAACATACAAAACTGAAAAATCAAAAGGCAGCCAGTGCAAAAGTTCAACAAGCAATATTTTTTCATCATTGCAGAGTGTTTGAATTTTTCTTCATTAATCTCTCTTTCAATTTTATGAATTTCATGTAGTCTGTATAAATTAGGATTCATTTTTTATTCAGTAGAACAAAAAATTCAAATCTACATCTTACAAACGCCAACCGAGAACCGGAATATTTTCAACGGAGAATTTGGACCAAGAAGAAGGCCATGGCCGTTAATAACTTGTCCCCCCTGTTTCAAATACAAACCATCTCCAACCATGCCAAGCCCTGAGCCTTTATATGGATTCAAATACAGCCCTTGACCGTCCGTTTCAACTCATGCGATGTTTGAGCCTTTTTTCAAATACAGTCCGTTTCCCATGACCTTGTTTGTCGCTCACTGCGCCAAAGCCGAGCTGACACCTGACAGTGCCCCAGTCACCAATGTTGGGAGAACGGTCTTTGCCAAAAATGGTAAAGCCTTTGCGACTAAATCAGCTAACAACGAAAGTAACCCGCCCTCTGTTTTCATGTTGTGAACAACCTGACGTTTACTCATTTTTAGTGTGATGCCTTTTCCATTCTGATAAGCTTTTGTCATTCTGTTCAATTGTGAAATGGTCAAAAGCAAGAACATCACTTCCACACAAATCTTCGTAGTCTAGACGAATGCTCACGGGGCTCTTTGTATCAACAGCGTGTTTCAATTTTTGCTGTTGATTTTCAGAAATGTTTCCATGCACATTGGTAGAACTCATTCATATTATGTAATTAAATTTCTCTCAAGTGATATCTGATTGTCAGGTTTTCTCCACGAAGATTCAAGTGCTTTCCGTTTTGGTCTGTGACAACTGTTTCCATTTCACTGATTTTATCTAAGATCACTGGAAGATACACAAGGTTTCTCGGGTTCTCAACAATTTTATATCCTGGCGAAACGTTTGGAAAGAAACTGTAAATTGTGTTTTGAGTCTTTCCATTCACATAAGACCCACCAATCACGTCCACATTCACGAGAATTGAATTTATTGATAAGATGTTGACAACATTTTGCGATTCGTGAATACCTTCTTTGTAAATTTGCAAAACCGAGAACACTTGCAATTGAAATTGCACTCGGAAATCAACCTGAAAGTCGCCTTGAATTTCCAAGACACTTTTCAAAGTGTTGGTGTTTGCCGTTATTTGAATAGATTCGTCGTTATGACCATTTCGTTTCATCGCATTTTTTATTGTTTCCGCAATATCAATGAGATCGTAACTGCCTTCTGAAATTTGAACTTCGACCCATTGTCTTTGTCGTGATGACCCGTCCTCGTCACCTCTCCCCTCAATGAAACCTGGAGAATATCGAAAAACATTGTTTTCATCAGACAAATTTGGAAAACTATAATACGTCTCTAAATTCACCAAAGCCATACTTTCGTGTTCGATCCAACTCGATTAGTGAGTTAAAAGTTGTCTTTATTTTTGTCGAATTCTCTGAAACCAAAATCTGAGCTGAATTTTTCATAGAAATATTTCTCTCAATTTTTTCAAGAAGTTCAGTGTCGGTCATTTATCCAATGATGTAAAAATTGTCAAATCGAGATCTGTATTTCCCGCAGTTCTTTGGCGAGGTCAAATCAATCACAACAAAACTGTGTGGTTTCGATCACGCAGCCTTACACAACTTTTTGAACTGTTAATTTGTCATGTCTTGAGACACGTGGTCGTTAAAAATATGATCAATATTTTTATGGTCTTGAGGAAACAGACAAAAGAAATTTCCTTTTTGTCGAATTGTTTGGCGGGGCAGCTTGAAGTAATTTTGACTTAAATACAAGCAATCACAATCTGAATGCCTTCCACAAACAAAATAGGCTTTACACTTGTTTTGTTTCTGAAGCAAGATGTCATCAAATATCATCAAACTTTTATGCTCAGGGGAGATTTCTTTTGGGTCTGGAACATCGTCTGCCGATTCACAAAAATTACACTCAATTGGCTCTTTGGAACGAGTCATTCGATTTTTTGCCAACTCGTGAATCAACTCGTTTGGTGAAATTTGTTCTCGCAGTATTTCATCACGGTTTTCAAAGATATTCATGATCATCTCCTTTGGAAGTTGTTCTTCAAAACCTTTTCTCAACATTTTATACTCTGGTTGAAACAAACTCTTACCAAAAACCGAGAATTTTGAATCGTCCAACCAACCTGGCTGAAGAAGAAGATCCAGCAACAAAGTAGTCTTACCACAGCCTGATTTGCCTAAAATCAAACTCCGCAGACTCTTCGGTAAAAGAGGGTGATTGTTTTTATTTGCTATGTGTTCATTCCATGAAACGTTTTTAATTTCCATTCATTTTATTAAAGCATTTAATAAATGAATCAAATATATTGTGTCAAATGCCATAAATTTACGGAAACGAGAGACGTGAAACAGAAAACTACAAAAAACAACCGTCAAATGCTTCAAGGCATCTATGTTGTTTACGGAACGAAAAAGTCCAAATTTATAAGCGCAAGTGGAAAAGGGCTTATCAATGACACAATTAATTCTTTGCCATTTGAAATGCACATCCTGGGTCACAACTTCACAGGACCAGGCACGAAATTGAACAAACGAATAAATGAGGATATGACTCCAAAGGCATGGTCACAACTAATCAACAGAGTCCACAAGGCCGCTTATCACCATGACATTTGTTATGTTAAAAACAAAGACACAAAAACTCGCAACGAAGTTTGTGATAAAAATATGTTGACAGAGCTTAATGGTAGTTATAACCCCACACATCGAGAAAGGATCGAGAGAGGTGTTATTTCTACGATTATCCGGACGAAAAAGCGCTTTGGATGGGGGTTAAAAAAACGACACAATTTCAGGTATAACGTGGACTGACCAGCTGGCTGATGAACGTCACAAACCCATCATCAAAAATTTTCCAAAACGAAAAGTGTATGTGAATGGAATTGATAAAATTTGCGCTGCAGACCTCGTTGAAATGCAAGCAAATTCAAAGTTCAACTGTGAGGTCAGGTATCTTCTCATAGTGATTGACGTGTTTTCAAAATATGGTTGGATGCTTCCGCTCAAAGACAAAACTGGAAAATCTGTTGCAGACGCGTTCAAGGAGATTTTCAAAAAATCAAAGCGAAAACCAGAAAAGCTTTGGAAAGACAAAGGCCGAGAGCTTTGCAACAAACATGTGAAGGAGTTGGGTGTAGAGTTTTACTCTCCTGAAAATGAGGAGAAATCATCGGTGGTGGAACTTTGGAACCGAACGATGAAAGAAAAAATGTTCAAGTATTTCACGGCAAACAATACCAACAAATATATTGACGTTCTTGACGACTTTGTTGAGAGATACAACAACACGAGGCACTCTAGCATAAAAATGACTCCTGTTGAGGCAAGCAACAAAGAGAATGAAGTGAGAGTTTACATAAATTTGTATCAAGAGTTTGAAAGACGGCCGATACATGCAAAATTCAAGACTGGTGACAAAGTCCGAATTCTCAAGAAGAAAGGACTCTTTGAGAAAGGGTTCACCCCAAACTGGACAGAAGAAGTGTTCACCATTTCAAGAATTCAAAGAACCAACCCAGTTACTTATAAAATAACTGACTAAAATGGTGAAGAAGTTCAAGGGACTTTCTATGAACAAGAGCTTCAGAAGACATCACAAGAAGTTTTCAGAATTGAGAAGATTGTGAAGAAAGGCAAAACAAGGTCATTGGTGAAATGGAAGGCTATCAGAAAGTTTCAATTCTTGGGTGGACAACAAAGAACTTATTAAAATTTTATATAAAATGCCAAATGAAAAACAAAGTCTTGGAATAAAAAGCTCAACAGTCACTGCGTTTCTGATCCAAAGCAGTATAAAAAGTATTCATCTATCGAGGTTAATTTGGACCCGGTCGAAAATGAATTTGCACCCTATCCAAAACTTAAAGATATAATAAATGTCATTTCTAAAAAAAAGACCATCAAAACGTGACAAACTTGTCGCTGAATATATCAATACCAAGAACAAAATTCAGAATGATTTTCGCTCAGAACGATTAGGTGAGCAATGAATGTATGAAGATTTTGGAACAATATTCAAGCCAATAACTGAACAACAACAAAAGTCATCTGAAGAAATTGTTTCAAAGTTTGTCCCACTCCAAGAAGCGATTGAAAATATGCCTCTTGCATTACCTTGGGTCAAGCTGAACCTGAAGCGGTGCAAGCACTACCACAACCTCCTCTTCTGATCAATATAGACCAGCTTGCAAGAAAGTATCTTGTAAAAACTATGAAGAAACAATGGTTGAAACAGGGGCAGTGAGGAATAGAAAAATCCACGAAAACCCTCCGCTAACAGGGGTAATAAGTTGAACTATTTCATAAGACCAAATTGGGAGAAACATGTGCAAAAACCAAAGCAAAAAGTGAAACGTCAACAGGAAAAAACACAAGGACAAGGCTTTCTCCCAAGCGATCCGAACGCTATGTGTGAACGGTTGGAATTGTTGATGGCTTCGAAACAAGTAGGAAACACAGGTCTTCGAAATGAAATTGTGAGCATTTGCGATGAACTTTTGAGACAAAAACTTTTGCCTCGTGATGCTTATAAAAACTTAATGCTAGCATTAAATAAATGATAGTTATAAGAAGAGGATATAAAGGAAAATACCAAGTCGGCGGCTTTGGGATTTTTTCGAAGCTCAAACCTTTTTGTCAGGATTCATCAGTAAAAAGCAAGTTGTGGACACCGCCTTGAACAATGCTCGAAGTGCTTGGCAAAAGGCTGGACAAAAAGCTATTGATTTTGCGAGTTCAAAGTTGACTCCCAAATCACAACAAATTCTAACAAAACTTGTGTCTTCAACACCCCCGCTTACACCTCAAGGGTCTCAACAAGTGACAACACCAAATTTGAACAACTTAATAGCTGGGTCGGGGCAGCGCGCAATCAAAATAAGACCTTGTCAGGCGGTTGAATAGAAATACATATAATAAATGAACAATTCTGAACAAATCAAGGATGTTTTTGAAAAGCTTGAAGCCCTCAAAAGCAATATCGATGAACTAAAACGATAAATTGAAGAACCCAAACATTTCAACAGGGTATTGAGTTATAGACTAAGGGAAATACCTGATTTTTAAAGTGAAACCAAAAAAAACGCCTATAATGAATGGACATTCTTAACATTACTGAAAAACCAGAAATTGATCAATTGATCGAACAATATGAATATCACAGTTACGAACCAATCACCGGCACTGACCTTAATTCAGACCCGGGGAAATAAGGATAAATATTGAAACGCAAGACTTATTCACACATCCGAGTGAAAGTTATCTGGTTTTCGACGGTAAGTTGGTGAAAAACGCTGACGACGCTGTTTGCGCTGATGCTGACGTCATCGCGCTAACTAACAATGCCATAATGCATCTTTTCAACAACATAAAATACCATCTTTCAGGACAAGTGATTGAAAGTCTGTTTCACCCTGGGCAGGGAAAACGATGCTTGGGCTGTTGAAATTTCCAGATGATTTTCAAAAATCAAAAGGCCTCAACCAGTTGTGGTTCAAAGATAATGGCACAGACGCTTCAATTGCCGGAAATAATCGGAATGATCGTTTTGCATTCCGACAAATTTATGTCATTCAAAAGCGCCACCTTTTCATTCAGAATTTTTCATCATTCAGCCGAAACACATCTTTGGGTTTTGTGATGACTATGATAAAGTCGTTTACGGTTTTAAACATCAACTCACTCTCGTAAGAAAGGGTGATAATGACGCGATTTTCAGAGGCGCTGCGACTGATGCCGGAAAGGTTGTTTTGTTAAAGCTTTCTTGGTATATGTCTCATGTGCTTCCAAATTTGCAGGAAAAACTTGCACTATACAAAACAATTGAATTAAAATCAAGTCTCCCAGTTGGCTACCTAATGATTCAATACGACTCGATATCAGTCCCACAAATGAGAAATTTCACCTGGCGATTGTCGGTGAAATCAGCCCCGGAGAAACCTCGCTGGATAATCGTGGCGTTTCAGACAGATAAATCTGGAAACAAGGAACACAACCCATCAATTTTCGATCACTGTAATCTCACTAACATGTTTGTGATGCTGAATAGTCGTCGATACCCTGAGATTGATTACGACGAGACACAAACTTTACTCAGCAAAAATTTTCAATGGTTTAAGGAAATGCTGCAGCGTTCCGAAAAACGTTTTACAATGTTGAAGAGTTGATTTCTTCTCCGAATATAACCCCGGCAGATTACAAGGAATTGTTCCCAATGTTTGCCTTTGACGTGACAAAACAGAGCATAGAACTCAAAAACTCTGTGACTGACATTCAGACAAAGGCCCAGTTTTCGGCAAACTTAGCAGAAAACACAGAAGCTTTCGCCGTTGTCATCAGTGATAAAAGTCTCATTTTCCAGAGCGATGGGTAGAAAATGCGTGTTGAATATTAAGTAAGATTTTTTTCTGAACTCAAGAGTTAAGAAAAAGTCTCATTTTGAAATTTTGTAAGATTTTCCAGTGAATTTATTCTTCCAGATTTTCCCATTATTATATAAAATTGAGCGTGGTGCGAGAAGTCCGAGAAAGTCTGCCGCTCCTTCACTCGTCTTGAAAATATATTCTTTTCCATCACTGAGGTCTGTAATTTTTACTGGTTTTCGGTTTCTTCCTCTTGCGCTTTTAAAACGTTTTAATAATTCTTCTTTGTCATTTTGAAGAATGATGTTATAGATTCTTGACTTTGGCCAAGTTTTCCACACTTTGAGATTAAGCATTTTTGCAAAAGTGAAGACGTCTTTATGTATAGATTCACTTAAAATATCAATGTCGTTTTGTTTCACAAAAGCTTGATGTTCTTCTTTCAAATTGTTTTGAATAATGTTGTCAAACAGTTCAGACTTGCTCATATCTCTTTTCGCTTCAAGACCAATCATTTTGGCGAAATTAAATAAACCAATTCGTGAAAATTCTTCAATCACCATTTATTACAAGAGAAAGTCTCTTTAACTTATCTTTTGTGAAAGCAAACATGAAACAATAAGTAAAAGAAAGTTTACCCAAAATAAATGCAAGATATAACGTTGCAAAAGTTGATTACACTTTTCCGTGATGGATTTTTTAGATAACTTCTCGGGAAAGAGAACACTCTCAAACAATTAAGAGCCGAGGCGCGATTTCGAGGCTTCAATGACATTTCAAAACTCAAGAAATTCCAATTGAAAAATTTGCTTTCAAAACCCCAAGATTTGGATCAATTGAGAAAACGAAATCTATTGGTGAAAGCAAAAAAAATTGGAATCAAATATGTCACAAAGCTCAAAAAATCACAACTCATCAACGAAATTGATTATAAGGTTATGAAATTAACTGAGGAAAAACAATCTTCCTTCAAGGGTGTCACAAATCAATTCACACTTGAAAACCGAGCGGCAATGTGACATTTGATCCAGAATCCTTTTTGACCGCCGTGAAACGAAAGGCCCTCGCAAAAATCCAAACGCAAACCAAAGTGAAAATAATTTTGAGAGCAAATATGGAAAAGACAGATCACCAGTCTGGTCAAAGCCTCGTGGAAGAACATCAATTTCGGTCAAAAAATGAACTTATTCTTGAATCAATAAACTAAAAGGAATTGTGGAGTCTCTTGACAGAACAAGTCCTCGAGGACCTTGCAAAATTTCAGATGAATGGGAGTGGGTGGACATTTCACTCAATTGTGGCATTTGATATTCACACTGTTGGATATAAGCCACTGCGAGGAGGCACTTTTGTGAATTTGCCAGAATTTCTTTCGAGAAAAGAAACTTTGGTTAACATGAAGTTTCGAAACGAAACGACAACCAAAGAGGATAATCAATGTTTCAAGTTTTGCATCGCAAGAGCATTGGATCCTGTCGAGAGAGACTCTGGAAGGATCAGTAAAATTTTGAGAAAACAGGCAGTCTCTCAATTTCACAGGAATTGAGTTTCCGGTAAGTTTGAAAGCGATTGACAAATTTGAGAGACTGAACCCTAAAATTGACTTGCACGTCCTTGGATATGAAAACAGTATTTACCCTCTAAGAATATCAAAATTCAAAAGAGAGAACAATGTGACTCACCTTCTCGAAAACAAACACTTTTTTCTTGCCAAGAGTTTATCAAGACTATGTTCAAGTCATTCCTCAAAAGACACTCGCAAAAAAGAATATTGTTTGAGATGCCTTAATCACTGCCCAAGCAAGAAAGCTTTGGAACAGCATGAAGTATACTGTGACAACTACGATGCTGTGAAATTAACCCTTCCGGAAAAAGGTGTTGTGGAGGCATTTAAGAATCACAAGCATTTGATGAGAGTACCCATCGTGGTTTATGCTGACTTTGAGTCTTTCACAAGACCGATTGACACCTGTAATCTAGATCCAGAAAAAAGTTTCACAAAAAAATATCAAAAGCATGAATCCTCTGGATTCTGCTTTTTTGTGAAATGTCTTGGAAAGTTTTTACAACCGGGTGTTGTTCACAAAAACGAGAGAAGAAAATGTATCAAACATTTTTGTGGAACGGCTTGAGAAGGAAATTGATCGAGTCTGGTCTTCAGAGGTGAAATCAGTGATGATGACAGATGAAGATAAAATCAACTTTGACGGTGCAACAAGATGTTGGATTTGTCAAAAAGATTTTGTTGAAGGTGATCAAAAAGTTCGAGATCATTGTCACTACTCTGGAAAATTTCGCGGAGCAGCACGTAATTCATGTAACCTTCTTTTCAGGAAGCCAAAACATGTTCCGGTTTTCTTTCATAACGTCTCTGGTTATGACTCTCACCTCTTCATCAAAAGCCTGGGAAAAAGTGAAGAACGAATTAAGTGTATTCCCAATAACGGGAAGTATATCAGTTTCTCAAAAACGATAATCAATGGTGAAACGAAAAAGAAGTTTGATATCAGGTTTGTTGACAGTTATAAATTTATGATGGCAAGTTTGGATAAATTAGGAAATTTAAATGATTTTCCTATAATCTCAGAAAATTTCCCAGATCAGAGGCGGGAACTTCTTGTAAGGAAAGGGGTATTCCCATACGACTGGTTTAACTCTTTGGAGAGATTCAACGAGACTCAACTTCCAAGCAAAGAAGAGTTTTACTCAAATTTAAGTGATTCTGATATCACAGATGATGATTTTGAGCATGCTTAGAAGGTGTGGCAACATTTCGGAATGAAAACGTTCCGAGAATATCATGATCTGTATCTCAAGACAGACGTATTTCTTCTTGCAGATGTTTTTGAAAATTTCAGGAACATTTGTCTGAATAACTATGACTTGGATCCAGCATGGTATTATACCTCGCCTGGACTTGCTTGGGACGCATGTCTGAAGAAGACAGGGGTTGAACTAGAACTTCTTTCA
>Ga0210059_1015699_pt1 | contig 11021 bp, 5 predicted proteins | sample Ectturendosymbi2_FD_188042 | JGI IMG/M metagenome (GOLD analysis project Ga0210059, IMG submission 188042) | Ecteinascidia turbinata endosymbiont from Florida, USA - Sample 2 (SPAdes) (version 2) | ecosystem: Host-associated > Tunicates > Ascidians > Unclassified | place: Key West, Florida... | reverse complement strand
ATATGCATACTTTCTGGAGACGGTGGTTGGCAGGTCATAGGTGTACAGTAGATGTTGAAGAGAAGGGGCGCCAGGACAGATCCCTGTGGGACGCCGTTCTTGGGGCATCGCAACCCAACTCTTTTCTTGTGTTTCACAAGTAAAAGCGGTGAAACACAAAAGAGCTGGTTTCAAGGAGAATCGAACCTACGACTGCACTCATGTCAGAAGATGGAAGGCATGATCCACGTGACCTGACATAACATGATGCAGCTTTGTTTCTTTCTGGTCACCACGTTTACTGTTCTTCGCATTTTATCACAGCAAATCGAAATGGCAACGAGTCCGATTAACTTTGTGGTTACTAGAAAAGCATGAAACAACCCAGCGGGCATTTCTGACAATCTTGATGCCGTATTCATCTATCTGCAGTCGGGGATGTACGGTTATAAAGACTGCAATTAAGGGTAAAGCTTCTGCCACGCGATTGACCAACCAGAACCTGACAGAGGGTCTTGGAATTGCATCTACATCTCTCTCCCGCTGCAAGCTAAGCAATTTGGCGAGGTACCTGTTTTGCATTGTTGCGCGTTTGAATCACTAATATAAGACCTGTCTTTTCCACAGGAAATGCGAGGAAAACCAAATAACGATCGACAGCGTGCACTACTTCAATACACTTACGCAACGAAACTTGGAAAACTTTCAAAAGTAACGCTATGCACTTAACCCGTAAACATCCATCGCCGGCTTCTTTTCAGGACGCGGCGTGTTCCAGTACTCCGGAGCAAGATATACCGGCGTGTGTTGATCGTTTGGTTTGATTTCAAGTGTGGTCTCCGAGGCTCCAGGAGCGATGATCAGGAAAGCGGAGCCGAAGTCGGCCAGTTTCGCTTGCAGCTGCTTCGTCAGCAAAATGTTGCCCGGCTTCAAATCCCCGTGACAAAGGGTCTTTTTCTTCTTGTAACTGTGAATGTGCGACAGCGCCGATGCAATTTCACTCGCAAGTCTCAAGCGAGTCTCCCATGAAATTCCGACACTTTTCGTACTTTCAAGGAAATCGTGCAGATTGCCGCCATCTATGTACTCCAAGACAATGCCGATATCGCTGTCGTCATACCAGTCAGTGACTCCAAATATTTTCACTATGTTCGGGTGTTCGAATCTGCATAGCACGTTGGCTTCACGTTGCACCCTACAAACACGATAGTTAAAAACCATCAGGCGCTCTGTGTCTCAGCCATGTTTGTAATTCCAAGATTCGCTGCAGTCAAGCAGGCTGGTGCAAAACCGCGTATTTAACCGAAAGCAAAAACAACTCTTTCTTAGCAGCCGCTTTCACAGTTTTTAATGCAACCACGTTCGAGGACGTAAAACACCCGAAATCTACGTCAAAATTGTACGTTACTACGCAACAGCTTCAAAACATCTGACTAAACGTCGAATTCATTGAATGCTTTGAATCACTGCAAATCAATGCTAGTGGTTTGTCAAATGGCATTTGCTTTTTATTTTAATAATGCTTTAAAAGCCTGACTGCTATCACAAACTACTGTATTGACGAATTAAATACGCCACAAACGACAGAGCAGTGCTTTGCCATTTCCAAAATTCCTCCACGACCATAATAATTTATTTTCTTTCTATGCAGCTCCTTAGTGCCAACTTAAAGCGATCTGATTAAAAACTGTGGCACTATGAAACGAATTCAGGGGTTACAAACCCCGTCAAAGGAAAACCAGACCATCGCCTAAATGTTTGGATTGTGTGCTTATGGCTTAACCGTGAAGATTTCCTTATCTATTAACTTCTTTTCACTGCTTTTTGCATTAACATGACAGAACACGTTTAATTTCATTTACAAACGTTAATTTTTTGTACTAAGTTTCCACGCCTTCTTTATCTTTTTTCTGACTCACATTTGCCATCGTTTTGCTATGTCTTTAGCATTTCCAGTGATGTGAAAGTGTTTGACAACCACAGTTCCAAGGCTTTTGTGTTGATATTTTCTGACTTTGCCAAAATTCCCGGAGCTCACAAAATTGTTGCCGTCCTGGTCAGCTTCAAACTCTTCTTTAGTAAATCTAACCAAGCGTGAAGAAAATCCATCTTCCTGTGCAATATGAATTACATAAGGGGTGTTTGAAAGATGTTCCTGCAATTTTCAGATAATTATGGTATTTTTTGAGGTTAGAAGGTCTCGGTATTGCCTTCATCTTCTTCGCTAGGTGTCGGTCTTGCTGTGCTCTTTTATTCAAAAAGTCTCCCGAAATGGACTTTGATCATGGAGAGATCACAGGCTTGTCCATGGGAATACCATGAGATGGGGTGGTCGATTGGTGATTTGTCCCAAGTAATTCTAACGCCATATAGCAGGAATAATCTGAAGTTGAATAACATTACTGTATGCTCATTGCTCAGTAAATATTAGACGTAGAGCTTTAGTGCCACGGGGCAGTAGTGACGGGGCCCCTAAAATATTTCTAGGACCTTTTCTAGGGGAGAACTAAAAAGAGGGCATCCAATTGTCATTGGCGCTCTTTCACAGTGTCACTACTTGGCCCTCTTTGAACCTTTGCGTCTGTAACAAAACAAAAAGGCATGCTGCTGTAGATAAAAACCATAGTTAAAGTTTTGAATCGGCAAGAACGTTGCTTTCCGCTGTGAAGGCTTCACGTGTCAAGTCTAGTCTCCAACTTATCCTCTGTGAAACTAACTTCTTGCGCAATGGATTCACATCATACCGTCCCTGGAACACGTTTACCCAAATGCAAAATGTTGACCCGTCACTGAAACACTTCAGCCCCAGGTAAAGGCGCGAACCTGTGTTCTGACGGTGACCATTCGGTCTGGATCAACGGTGTGTTATGAAATGTTATTGCACAAAACATTAACCGTTAAGAAGGTGACAATAACCAACAACACTTATCGATCAGACAGAACTGTTCGCGTGGTAAAAATAAACTAGCATGGTAGTAAATGTGCATGCTAGCACTTGAAAAATGTTAATGGCCACAGAAACATCCTTTCGTTCTACATATATATGCACGGTGAAATAACGGGCGTGGATTACCGTTAATGATGTCTGTTCCGTGGACGATTCGGAAGTAGTTCTTACTGTAGTAGTACGTTTTCGTGTGGTAGTGGCGAAACCTGCGAAACAGAAAACAACTTCAGACCACCACTCCAAACTGAATGGCAGCTAACCCACTTGTGCTCTGCTAATGCGCAAACGTGGCCATTAATTTCTGCTTAGCAGACGCGGACATTTCTTTGGATGAGTTACTGTATATGCGCTTTATTGCCAATAGGAATTGTGATTTGGTCATAAAATCGAGCATTCTTATGAGATATTATTATTATTATTCAAAAATGCATTAAAACAAGACAAGTTAACAAAAAAAGTATTATAACCAACACATGAACGGTTTATACCAAGATCAACGGCTTGTAAATAGAGTTTATCGTCGCTTGCTACGGATCTATCGAATTGCTAGGAGGTTCAACGATTGATAAAACAGCAGTATAAAGTATATTTTTGCAAGTATAAACAAGGGTGCAGTGGGGTGGGAACGCGTGGGAACGGCGTTCCCACACCTTTTAGCATTGGTAACGTTACTTGAAGATGTGGGATCCAAACGATTACATAAAAATGGCTGCGATCTCACTGATGTGCTACCGACACGCAGATTCGCGCTGCTAGTCAAAAGTCTACAGTGAAACAGGATCCAGCGTGGAAATTCTTGTAGGAGAATGCTCAGCTTATTCGAACTATTTGGTGCGGTCTTTTTTATTTGGTGTGGAACCGCCATTCCCACACCACTTTTTTAGCAATACACCCCTGGGCAGGGACGGATTTACGGGGCGCGAGGCCCTAGGCCATTATAGTTTTGGGGGCCCCACTCAGGTGTGACCTTTTGGTCACTTGTCTTAAAAGCGTGAAAATATGCCACTCTTACGTGGAGTGCCCCATCAAAATTTTATCTTTGGTAGTGCCGACTTTGGTTCTACGATTGCCTTAGATCTTCAACAGAAATTAAAGCCTTTCCTACATTCTTCTCAACAAATGGCAATGCGATCTTTTCTTGCAATTTATAGCTCTTTCGTGTAGTTCAGAAGTCCTCTTCGTTAAATTTCCGTGACTTCTAGCGTTAAGTTTACTTTTCGGATATATACATTTTCATGCGGGACCGAACGATATCGCCAATAACGTCTAGTTGTCGATCTTAGTAGCTGCACGTAAAATCCTTTACTATAGTAACCACATGGCCCAAACAAGCACAATCCATTCAGTGGACATAGCGTTTATCTATGCCGTTTTTAAGTTGTCATTTTCCAATACAAAATATGTGTTTTAAACCTCTCTACTATAGGCTGATGGTAAACGAAACAGCATGAAGACAAATTTTGCACTGCAAAGAATTTTCGCAACACACTAAGCTAACCGTACGAAGTAAGGCCAATTTAGACACGTATTTCCACGTAAAACGCGCGAGAAACTGTTCTAGCTGATTTAACTAAAATCTAGAGCTTCAAAAAGCTCTGTATGCTGACAATCTAGTTGGAAACAGCCAAACGTAAGATCCGCATCAAACACGCTACAAATTTGCCTCCTGGCAAATCACTTCCTACGAGAGCCCACTGTGCTGCAGTGACTAGGGCTCTAGTGTTTCAGAAGTGATCAAATGGTTTACTGCTACGACAACTTTGACAACTGAAACGCACCACTGATAAATTAAATAACGAAATTTTATAAAGATTTAGAACTCCACCTTTGCTCTAAAACACTATACAAAACAACAAGATATACTGTAAAACAGGGCTGCAGCCAAGGGTGATACGTGGGCCATTGTATCAAAACGACGCCCCTTTATAATATTTCTTTAAATTCATGAGCAAAGCGAGGCATCCGTATTTTTGATCACCCCAATCAAACTATCTGGCTACACCACTGCTCTTAAGTTTTTCTGCAAAACACGTTTGAAACCGTTACCACAGGTAGCCCTCAACAGCACAAGCAGTTGTATCCATGAAGAAAGCAAATATGTAATTATCTGCATCAACTGATGCCAAATGTTTGCCACCAACATATCCAACAGCTCACAGTCTATCACAAAGGTTTTTTCGTGCATTCAGGCACGCAAGTTATCAATAAGTTTTTCTCGATTTAGTATGCCGTAACATCAAATTCTAACGCAAGACCGCCAGACACAAACACTGCAGAACTCCGATTAAAAGCAGTATTGTCATTCTTATACTGCGTCACGAACAATATTATCGTGTTATTACTATACTGACAATTTCCTGACCTTTGCATTTCCGCTCGTTTCAAAGTTAATTGTGAAGTTAAGCCTCTGCTCGGTTTCCCAAATTTTAAGTTAGTAATGAGACGTCATAGGAAAGAGTTGCGCGGGGCCCTAGGCCATGGCCTATTTGGCCTATGCGTAAATCCGTCACTGCCCCAGAGTATAAACAACTCGCAAGATGTTGGTCGCCGCAACGCGCTTGCAAGCAGTAGCGCTCAATAAACCGCAGACTGGCTGAAGCTGGCTTGGTGTGATCGCAAGATGCCGCTGGTCTCAACCCTTTTCGCAATTTCGGTGCAACGCAAAAAAGAGATTTTCATCTTACAGTATATTATGTGAACAAGTCTTGTTCAAGCCTATCCCGCAGCTGATTACTGTACTGAGGAATGGTTGTCAAGCTTTCACACTAAAGTGTTGTTCCCAATCTCCATTATAGTGGCAACCAGAAGGCTTAGGTTAAATGTAATACCTTGATACGTTGATTTCAAAGGAGAAGATGGTAGGGTTGGAACCGATTTTGTCCTTTGTTGTAACTTCTTGCTTCCTGAAAAAAGCATCCAGTGTAAAGTATTGCCAAGACAAACCGTTCATCTCGAGAAGCATGCAAGTTTGAACATTTAAATCATAACTTGAGACAAAACAAGCATGAACCCTAACAAATCAGATAGCCCTTGAAAGTATTGCTTCGGTGTAAATTTGTCGCATGTTAATTTCTTGTTCTTCAAATAAACCTTGGAGAAACCCAAAGCTGTACATGCGTGGGATATACAGAGTAGACGGAGGTCGGCCAGTTATCCAACAAACTTATTACTTAAGGTGTCTCCTACCAGTGCAGGGGTTCTTAAACTGGATCAGTTTCAAATTTCCACAAAGTTTTTTTTTTAATTCAATTTGCAGGAATTTCTGGGACTTCAGGCACTAGCAAACGCTACCGCGTGGAAGCACACAAATTTTGTTTCAGCGTAAAATTAAGGGTGCGTGTTAAAAGAAGTTTTTTCAAGTGCCTTGTTCTAGTGGGGCTTATCCTTGCACATATCCATTAAGGCCAAATGCAAGGCTGAATAAGATGCAATTACCGTTTTTCAAAAGTCTTCGATATGATCCGGCCGGGAATAGAACACATCCTGCCAACTTCAGTGATGTCTGCTCAACCCACTGTACCATTTGGCAGGTCCCCAAGAGTGTGGCCTTTCAAATGAACTTCTCAAAAAGTTTTTTTCCATTTTGTTCAGAATTTACATATCTTTTAGGAAAATGCGCATACAATTAAAGGAATGATTTTCCAGTCTTTTGCGCACACGTTTGGAAATGTCACCCGGTTTCTGGCACAGAACTGATCAAACAATGAAGCACGCGCTCTTATCGAATGCTGAAAGCAGCCTTTCACTTCAAAATCCTGGAAAATTGAACACATTTACAAAACCTGAAGCATTTGGCCTCCTTTACCATGAATAAAGCTGAACACGAACACCGTGGCGGACAATTGCACCCGCCCAACAAACGCTATTTTACGAGTTTATTCGTGCGTCGCAGTGAAGCTTTAATTGAATCGTGCAAGATGATCTGCTGATGAGCTGTGTTAATTCTGAATGCCAATTATAACGAAAAAAAATGCTACGTTAATAGCTGGAGGCCGGTTTGGTAGCCGAGGTGCTTCGTTTCTGAAAATATCAAGGAATACGGTCCTCACTCCTGGAATGTTGGTCGTTGAACTACCGCAGAAAAGCAAGGCGACTCACATTCAAATTTCTGCGGCAACAATGACGCCCCGCACATAGGATTAAATAAACAGGTACCATTTTGCATACATTACTCTAGATGCGTCAAATGGTAACTAAGCATTAAAACAAAGTTTTGAGAGGAAAACTTCATTTATGGGCATACGTTTAACAGAATCAAAGCATAGCTCGCCGCCCAAGAACTGTTTTTAATGCTTAGCTACCATTATATATAAGATCTTTTCATCTGTCATTTATTAAACTTGTTTCACAAAGTATTGTCACTGAGCGGGCCCGAAAATATTTTATTCGACGGACTTTCCTTCGAGACGAACAACTTTCAACGTCCCGCTGATCAGGTACGTGTGTTTCTGGAACAACAAAACTCGCAAAATACGACACTTTTTTGCGCATCATTTTCGGTGTAACTGATACATTACAATAGCAGGGAATTTTAAAGCAGCTCTCACAATTTCCTTCTGAAACCGCTTGTGTCCTACCACAGCCGACTCTGTAAAAAACTATGCATTTCACTCATGCTTAAAGTTTCACTCGGACGACTGTGCTTCGACAGATGACATTCAAGTTTCCGTACGACGTTCAACGTATTTCTTCGAGAAATAGTTGCAAAACTATTTTAGCTACTGTTTGCTTAAGTCTAATATTTCGTGCTTGTGCTGGTCTTAACAAAAACCACCTATAATGATCGGGTGTTGTTAATGCTTGCCTACAGGAAACATGACACATTATTTCCAAATACCTCCTGCATCAGTTGCTGTAGAAGTGATCGACTTTGAAACGCATCCTTGATTCGCTTGATCAGCTACTTCTTTTTTCTGACCTATCGAAAGAAGAAGCAATTTCAAAAAGTAACTAGTTTTGCCAAGATATTTCGCTAAAACTTACCCCCATTACATCCAGTATCATCAGACGTAGAAATGACAAAACTCGCTGCAGATCGTTTATTTTCTTGTGCCGCCAGATTTTTTTTCTCGTCTAAGATGAGAATTTTTAACAAATATAAATGTCAAGACGCACGTTTTGAATGTGGATCCAGACAAAGCCCAAAAGCAAATTGATTCCATACATTTCGCACAACGTTTTAAAAATCAGTCAGAAGCGTATCAAAACACTGCAGGGCAGTAAACACTTTATGCAGTGTACAACATCGGACGTCAGAAGACAGACTTTCACAAGAGGATTACAAGAAGAAAATATCTTCACAATCATATTAACGCACACAATAGTTTCGTCAACCTAGTGACATAAAACAAGCCTACTAGCAAAACTTCCCCATTGCCTGTTTGTGTCGTGCAGTCGTTGCCACACCAAGGTTTGATCCACCATCGCTACTGATCGTAAAATATAGTTATTTCGTCATAACTGCCGTTGTTTTGTCATATCTGCCAATATCACACTCAAAAAAAGTTTGCGGTATTAGTAGTCCAGTTTTGATCCGTTCTGTCCCCTTTAAACCAGGGCTTTGGAGCCGGAGCCAGGCTTTTTCAGCGGAGCTGGAGCTCTTTGTGAAATTCAAGTGGAGCTGGAGCCATTTGCTTGAAAGTTAGCTCTAAGCTCCGATTCATTTCCTGAGATGCTATTGTTATTGGCGCATTTCACATAACTTAACAGCTACCCTTCACAAAATTGAAAAATTAATGCCTCTCCGGTGCCACCTTTTCTAACTTACCATGTGCTTAGGACTTTGGATATCAGTGCAGGCTCATGTACATAGCTGCAACAGGCAGTACACAGTCTAATCCAGCTTATAGTTTCCAGGCATTTACGGTACTATAGTTTCCAGCTTATAGTTGCATATTGTGATAAAGGAAGTTAAGTACAGTAGTTCATTTTGCATTTAGTTTATACGGTACTTTGTTTTACTGATTTCTAGTAGGCTACTGGTACATTACCATTACATCTTCTATACGGGTGCTGAACCAAACATTTGAATTTGAGGTCAAATTTTAGTTGGTTTTACTATTGCACTAAATATGAGTAGAGAAACTAAGAAATGTACTGTTGCCAGTCATTTCCAGAAAGTGGGTAGAGAGGGTTATGTTTGTCAAATCGAAAAAATGGCGATGTTTGTAGAGCCAAATTAGGATCAAAACTTTTCAATCTGAAAGGTCACATTGAAAGGCATCACCCTGACATTTTCAAGTGTAATGTTGAAGAAGAACAAGCAAAGAAGCAAGCAGTTGTTCAAAAAGGCAGTACAAGCAAGCAACAGACGCTTTCAAAATACTTTCAGAGTGAAAAAATTACTGTGTCAATGACAAAAGAAAAATTCAAACACCATCTTATTCAACTGGTTGTGGAGAATGGAGTGCCTCTAAAGCTCTTCTCTTCACGTGGCTTTATAGGTTTGCATGGAGAAATGGCTGAAAAACTTGGTGTTTCATTGCCAAGCATTAGAAATCTGATTCTGTGTGAAGCTGAAGAACAGAAGAACAAATTAAAAGAAAAGTCACATGATAAATTTTTGTTTTTAAAAATGGATGGATGCACAAGGCACAGAATAAACTATCTTGCATTGAACGTTCAGTTTGTTGATTCCAAAAATGAAGTGAGGATCTTTACATTGGCAGTAAGAGACACAGAAAACCAACACTCCTGTGATTTTATCCAGAGGCTGGTTGAAGATGTTCTGAAGGACTTTGAGATAAGCAAACAACAAGTTTTGGCAGTAGTGACAGATAATGCTTCAAACATGACTCTAGCAGTTCAGAAATTATCTGAAGACTCCATTACTGTTGTAGCTGAAAATGATGAACTTGAAGGCATTTCAATACTAGAAGAAGAAACTAGCTTGGCTTTTAGATACGATTCAGAGTTTAAAACGATGACACATATGCGATGTGCTGCCCATACATTGCAGCTGGCAATAAGTGATGGGTTGAAAGTGAGGCATGTTGCTTCACTAATCAGCAAAATTCGCCAGGTTGTGGTAGCTGCCAGATCACCTAAAATTGATGCAATTTTGAGGAGAAAAACAAACAAAGGTGCCATTCTAGACCAAGCAACCAGATGGGGCAGCACATATCTCATGCTGGAACGCCTTCTTGAACTAAAACCTGCCTTGGTAGACATCGCACATCCAGATGTATCACTGCCTGATGCTCAGTGTAGAATGAAGTCAAACAATTGGAGGGTTTGCTTCGCCATCCTTTTCTCACAACCAAAAAACTACAGGCAGCCGATTTGACACCAGGGTCATTTTTCAAAGAATGGAAAAAGTTAATTTTCAAATTTTCTCAAATTGGTGGCATTTTGGCTGACGCCATGAGAACATCCATGGAGTGCCGTGAAAAGGTTCTTCTTGACAACGTGTTACTGGCAGCAGTATATGTTGACCCCATGTATATAGGGTGACATTGAACGATGAGGAACGTGCAAAAGAGAAAGCTGTTCTACTCCAAATTGCTCTTTCCCTCAAACATCATGAGGAAAGAAGATGTGGTGCAAACCTGTTCGAGGAAGAAAATCAAAGCAGCAGAAAAGAAAAATTTTCATCTACCTCAGAGTCAGAAGATGAGGACTTTGAAAAGTTACTTGACAGGCAGGCAAAGCGCCGCAAACTTACGCAGAAGATACGGCTAGTAATTCATCTCCACTTAGACTGTTCAAAATGGACTCAAACAATGCATTAACAGACATGGAAAACATTGATAGGTCATCAAAAGTGACTGTCATGGATGCATTTTCTCGCGACCCATCCATTTTGCAAAAAGTAGCATGCACAGTCACAGCTTTGCCATCAACACAAGTTAGTGTGGAGAGGCTATTCTCTGCACTGCGCATTATTCGCTCGGACCTGAGAACTTCAATGAAAGAAGACTTATTAGAGGCAGTACTATTCCTTCGCACGAATGGTTGTGGAAAACTTTGTGTTTAAGATTGTGTACTGTTTCAGAAATAAATGTTTTGGATTCATTGAGTTGTGTGATTAAATGAGTGAAAATTTAGAAACTTGAAACTTCAAATTGCACAAACATGCTTGAACTTAAATTTTTAA
>Ga0210059_1015698_pt1 | contig 11021 bp, 7 predicted proteins | sample Ectturendosymbi2_FD_188042 | JGI IMG/M metagenome (GOLD analysis project Ga0210059, IMG submission 188042) | Ecteinascidia turbinata endosymbiont from Florida, USA - Sample 2 (SPAdes) (version 2) | ecosystem: Host-associated > Tunicates > Ascidians > Unclassified | place: Key West, Florida... | reverse complement strand
CCAGATTCCCACCAAAACCTAATTATTACTTTTTTAGCCCATTTACAATGTTCCTTGAAATTTGCATGCAAATTTATTCCGTGGTGTTTGCATTAAGTCGACAAATTAACAAGCAAAAAGTATGCGAAAACAATTAATCTCCTTGCGAAGGTAATAAAATTTTTGTAAAATATCAAGCTCAAGGGGGGGGGTTAACCCCAAAAAAAACCCTTGCGTACGCCCTTGGTCCGTATCGCTTTGACAAAGGTTTACAATGTTGCTGTCAGGATCGCTTTCCGAGCTAGCCTTGGAATTTTACATTCCAGCGATACCTTCTTTTGCTAAACATAACTTGTGATGGCGAAAATGTTTTCGGCTAGTTCCTGCTGCTTTTTAAACTGTTGAAATCGGCCATACAGCCAATCAAAGGAGCTGCATTGACTGCGACTTTGCACTTCGAACATAGTTGCATTGACAAAACACGTAAATAGTTAAGTTTTCTTTTTTTGATTTGTGTTAGAATGAGCTGAAGACAATTAAATTATTCCAAAACAATGCTTGGTGTATAGACATTACACACATCACATGATGCTGTGATTTATCAAATAATAAATCACATAAAATCTTTGCCACTCTTTTTCAAGCTAGAAAACATCACCTATCTTTTGACTGAAGAATGTTGACTTTAACTACACAGTGATTTAAAAGCCAACTAATGTTTTACCTTGTTAGTAAAAATCAACAGATTTTTAAGAGAAGTTAGGTTTGATATTAAAGTTAATGTTGTGTGACAGCAGGCAATAAAGTTTTCTCCTGAGAAAGTAGAATATTTTAGAACTTGTAATGATTTGTAGAATAAAAGGTTAGTTGGAAATTAGGCGAGCTCGCTTTGCGCTGCAGGCGTAACCTTACATAGTTCAGGACAATTGGAATTGCTCTCATTTTGCTGAATTGCTGAAGGAAACGAGCTATGTTATAGCAGGAAGATTTGTTTGAAGACTGGAAATATCTGCCATGGTGCCTGTTGCAACACAAACTCAGCAGTGTGGCAGAAAGCATCACAAATATTATGGAGCGGAAAGAAGAAAATTTATTTAAGAATAATATTTTGCTAGCTGCTGTTTGTTGCGATCGCCAGTAAAGGATAATGCTCACAGACAATCAGCAGGTCAGTACAAAAAAAAAACTCTGCAATTTAGCCTTCAAGATACGTAGGTTTATTGACACCTAGGAAAACCAATTTGCTTCAGTGTCGTCATCGTCTACCATTTCCGATGATGCTGATGACTTCAACTTTGAAAAACATCTCGACAAGAGGGAAAAAATCAAAGTGCAATCGGTTGTAATTAGTGGAGTATCGCAATATTCTGCGTGCAACTGCCAGAATCAGAAATGCTTTCTTCCATTCTCTGTACGAAATGAGAAATCGCCAGTTCGTCAAAACTGTGTGTTTAGCAGGCGATTCAACGTTACCATCCAATAGTTCGAGAGGTTGTAAAGATTATCATTGCTCTCCCTACAACGTACGTTAGCGTTAAGTGGCTTTTGTCCGCTTCACGCAAAAAAGTCCGACATGCGAGTTTCGATAAAAGATTTGTTACAAGTAATTTTTTTTAACGAACCAATGCGAGTTTCGATAAAAGATTTGTTGTTACAAGTAATTTTTTTTTAACGAACCAATGCTTGAACCACCTACTGTCTGCAGATACTAATTAACGACAAAGTTACAGATAAATTTCCGAGTGATACTGCATCAATAACACTAGTGAAATTACAACCAGAGTCGAAACTGGCTATGATCTTTTTTTGAATGTGTATCATCATAAAATCACGCCATTTCACTTTCGTTTTTAGCGAATTTCATTAGTAATTCCTGTTTTTTTCAGTGAATTAGTCCTTAAAATATATGTGTAACTTCTGAGTCTCTAGACGCAAGAAACACAATGTTGAATTCATGTGATGTTTGTAAGCTGGTTCAACTAACTCCTCTGCATGTCAAAGTAATGCGTACAGCTTGTTCTCGTTTGTTGTATCTGTCACAGGTATTTCCACAAAAGCGTTATTTTATTTTAAGAAACTTTGGTCCAAGCATTTATACCACAATGCTTGATGAAAATAGGGACATTAATTGCATAACGACACATTGCGTGTGTCTTCACAGATTATTTAAACGCAAGTATTGTTGTGTTACATGACACTGTTGACAATGGACATACTAAAATTTCCGCTATATTATTAGGCTGTATTTTGTATGCTATTTCAGACTGTTCAAAATCAAAAGTGCACGTTTTGATTTGCACCTATACGTATTTATTCAAACACACTTTTGGCAGCTGCACATACCACTGCTGCCAGAAGATGTGAAACTTTCTAAGTTTTGAAATATGTCATCGATTTCAACAAACCTTGATGAAAAAAGCCTGCGTTGCAGATTGCAATTTAAAAAGAACTTACCGGGAATAGGAGTTTGAAAATTTTAAGCCGCTTGGAATCGTCGTCCAAAAATACCTGATTCCGGAGTTGGATTTGGATAAAAAAGATTTCGACTCCGTAGCCCTAGTTTGTCACAAGCGCTCAAGGCGTCATCGAAATAAAGCTGTTTGCTTCTTCACAGAGCATGACGCATTTTATTAAGATGTTTTAGGGACCCGATTTGTGTCCCTAGAATCAGAGAAAATCGTGTCCCTAAAATCAGAGAAATCGGGTCCCTACAGGTGCATACTGGGTACCTAACATTTTCCTTTAAAAAAAACCTGCATATTAGATAAATAAGAACATTGAAAGGGGAAATGTGTGAAATCAGTTCTTGGTGAGCTCAGTTCTGGTGTCTCTATATGCCGTAACAAAGGTACTCGGTCAGATTTGGGGCCCCCTTTGTGCCCGCCCCGCCCCCGCTGGAGTGCACGGGGGGCCTTCCTCCGGCTCTGGGCTTGAGCAGCAGTCAAAGTGACTTTGCGATAAATCAAGCGCGCACTTGAGACAAGTTATTACAATGAGTTATGTTAAAACATCGATTCAACATACGGAATAGCGCGAATTCCATATCGAGTGGAGCTGAACTCCTGATTGGCTTGCGATGTGTTCGGGTATCGGAAGCAGTTGTTTGTACTGGAATCGTCTGGGTGAGTTTGTGAATGATTAGGTTAAAACCTGAATACGTCAAAGAAATTGATCTCTACACGACCCATATGGTGCGAAATGCACAATGAACAGCTTCGTTGACAATATTTGCCTTGATAAGCTGGCTGTTGTGCAGGTAACGTTTGCTAAATCCAGGTTGAGTGTAAGCATTTTTGGTATAGCCTAGTAAAAATTGTTCAGGAAAATTAAGTTGTAGACCAGTTGCGTAGCTAGAGGTTTCAGCCAGGGTGGAAAACGTAGCTGAAAGAGGCCCACTGGCCACCGTAGGGCGCCCTCACCAGCATTCAGAAAAAAGTTTAGAAATGAAAGTGTATCCGGATGTGGATTTCTATATACTAAAATTCGAAATCACCGGAAAACAGCAGTCGAAAAACTTCCAAAAAACGCTAAAAACAACAACTTGCTGAAAGCCAGAAAAGTAATGAAGTATAAGCAAAATGGGTGATCAGTTTTTGCATTTATCTTTACAGGGTAGAGGTTCGCACCCTTGTACCCCCGTCAGTCACACCACTGTTGTATCCTTTCACAGCACAAGAATAGAATAACCGATATGTAATCATATAAAATTTAAATAAAGCCGCCCCTGTAATATCAAAATAAAAGCTCGCGCCTGTAATATCCAGTGTATCTTGCATCAGAGTTGTCCAATACACCAGTGAGAAATCCAGTTATTTAATGAATCATACTGTGCCCAGTGGTGGGCTTCAGCACTTTTTACTGGCCCGCGCAACACCTATTGCTGGGGCCGTGTTTGCTGCGCCGGTTGCGTGGGACCAATCATAGGCTACTGTTACAACTACAGTATACAGAGCATTGATTGTTTGACGTTAACACGGCATTAATGCTGTCATTATATGGTCTGTTACATTAATACTGAATACAACATATAAGTTTGAAACTGGGCGTTCAGAAAAAGCACGGGCTTTCAGTCACGATTGAAAGGGCATGCGGGCGTCCGCAAGGGGGTAAAAAGTGTCGTTCGTCCGCGGTTTTGGAAATTGGGACTAAGAACCAAGATTTTCTAGCAAACCTGAAATGGTTCACTATCCTAGTGTTGTGCAGTGATGTGTTTGCAGTTCACTCGTGTCCGTTGCTTTGTCTGCAGAGGCAAATTGCGAAACTTGCGTGCAGATTGTTCTACTGTTGGACTTTATTGGGTAACAATAACATGGCAAAGAATCTTCTCGTGTTCACTTCAAGTTACGGTGGTACTGTAGTAGGCGTTTTGCCGCATGGGAGTGTTGAACGCAGGTAATGCAGGGGACAGTTAATTCTGATAGCGAATAGCCACGTACTTTTACAGCCTACTGTGTAAAAAAAGCATGGTAAGTTTGAAAAATTCAGTGTTAGCGTGAGACTGAACGCTTGTCCGTTTTATGTGGATGAGCGTTCACAGATGTTTGCAGCTCTTGTTTCCAAGTGATGCTGGCAAATCTTGTTAGATAAAACAAAGACATTATTGTGGTTTTGTTAAAGACCATGGCAATTTGCTTTGTAAAAAAGTACCTTGCTTGAAAAATCTGCAGATAGTCTTTTTTGTAACTAATTCCAATATATCTGGCCGTTGCTGCCAACGAAGTGAATTTTTTGTGACTAATGCCGTAAAATGGAGTAATTTCTTTTTGCGTAGAAAGGGTAAAGCGCTTTGTGAACGTCCGTTTGCATTGCATCGTCAGCAACCTGAAAAGTACAAGGAAAATGTCGACGTTTCCCTCCCTGGAAAAATTTCTGCAGGCGCCCATGGAAAGGGGGCTGGGGCCATTCTAACGAAAGTTTGCTGATAACTGCTTTACGCAATACTGCTGAACGGAGCTTCAGCAAGTTGAGGCTAATCAAAACGTTTCACAGATCAACTATGACTGATGAAAAACTAGCAAATCTGGCAATGAAATCTATTGAAAGTGAACTTGTTAAAATATTAGATATGACTGAGTTGACGAAAACATTTGCATTTTTGAAAACTTAGAAAAAGTCATTTTCCTAGCTTGAAACAATGCTTAAGGCTGTGTGCTTGAAGGTTGTGTTGATACTGTAGAAAATGCTTTTATAAGCATTTGTTAAAATAAATCGATGTTTTTGTTTACATAAATACTATGTGTTAAATGTAAGGTATTGTACATTGTGGCCCCAGCCTCCAAGCTCGGGATAGAGGGGCCTCCAACCACCTAGCACCGGTCCTGCTCAAGCCATCTTGTTAAACTAAATTCTATAGATAATAGTTGTGATGCGCTGGTAATGACAAATATTTTTGTTGCAACGCTTGATTTTGTTCAAGGTTTTGTCTTACTTTAATAACTTTTTTCATAAACGATCCCCCAACCAGAGGCGAATTTTCAGTTTCGGGGCCTGAGGCTATTTCAAATTGGGGGCCCTTCTGGAAGCGTTACAACTGATGTCATACAAATTACCACTACACGTGCTCGTTACATTAACTGAAGAAGTTGTTCCAATTCACACACATATTGCTTTGTTCTGAATTCCCGCGATATCAGAAACAAAACCAGTCACAATGATACTAACGATAAAGGCACCGGTGAAGTTACTTGACCACACTCCAATTACATATTGAGTACCTCACTTGTCTCGTGCAATCTCAAAAATGGCTTCAGACGATTTGTTCCACACATTATACGTACATGGGCGTCGGAAGGATTTTTTCCAGGGGCCCACTAGGTGATTTTTCCTAAGTTTTTCCAGGAGGGCCAAAAGTGGTGAAATTTGATTTTTCCCACTCAAAACTAAGAAAACAACCTTTTTTGCTGAAAATTTCAAAATCCAGGGCCGCCCCCTTCCGACGCCCATGCATACGTAACAATAACCAATTCTCAACGCCACGAAACGAGAATGCTCATCGTCATTCACTTCAATCCTTTGCGCTCATTCTAAAGCAGCCCTGCACAACAAACGGACCAAGAAAGGTTTTCTTGAGGCCCGCGAGAGCTTTCTCAATTGTAGAAAATGTTGCAAAAGCTCGACCTCGAAGACGTAAGTGTCGTTCCAGAATTTCTTCCATACAACAACGAAATCTCCACATTCAAATGAAATAGACATTTGTGACCCGCGGCAAATTTATGTTGATAATTTGGCTCTTCGAGCTTCCTGAGTTGTGCTGGCCTGTTCTATAGAGATCTTTTGTTGCAACATCGTAAAAAAAACGTGCGTTGAACCAAAACAAAAATACAAATATAACTGCTTACAGAAATGCTGGAAATTGTCCTCACACCCAAAATTTTGGGGTCCCCGAAATCGGGGGCCCTAGGCTTAAGCCTTTTCAGCCTAATGAAGAATCTGCGCCTGCCGCCAACGAACACTTTTTCCAAAGTAAAGCGTACTCAAATTTTTCTAAATTATGTCAATTACCACATTCTTCTCTACCACTCTGCCTGTTGTAAGTTTGTGTTTTGCCTGTCCGAGTTATCTCTTCGATGAGGCCAGTGACTTTGCTTTCGTGTATTTTGGCAACGTTTTTCTAGTGTTATTGCCACCGCCGGGTGGACGTAATTAACAAAGCACTCCTGACGCGTCGCTGATTCCCTGCGAAACGCGATCAGTAGCACAGCCTGGACATCGCACATATCGTTGTTGCAGTTTGGGCGAGACTTAACCTTGGTGTCTCTCGATACAAGATTTCTTGTTTTTGTTTTGCGTAAATACGTGAATTTTAGTAGATTAAAACCAAGAAAGTTGGTCAGTGTTGTGATAAGTTCAGAACTGCGTCAATGAGGTTTTCATGGTATTTTGTTCGAAAGGCAGATCATGCGGTCATCTTACCACTTTGTTTCTACTTTAGCAAAATCCATTTTTCGTAAGGCTAATTCCACAACCAAGCTTCAAACGAATGTTTGTGCTTGAGACAAATTCACAGAAGTCTCTGAACCAATACTGTACACTGTACAGTAATATTGGAGAGCGGCAAATTATTTGCCAAGAAAACGTTAAAGATGAAATAACTGTAATCGATGTAAGCCAAAAGAAAACAGCCCAACAGAATGCAACTAGATCGATAAATCTTTTGCGACAACTTCACAACTTTTGAGGACGGAAGAATCGGCGAAAAAATTGGCCAGCAAAGTAAAACTACACCCGTGTGAAATCATAAATCAACAAAATACTGGCTTAACATATGACGATTTATACCCTAGGATGCCTTCGCGACTATAGGGGTCCAACACGTATCTCCATTGGGGTCCAGCATTCGGACCTATATTTGGATCGCCGCCTTCGTGCAGAGGGATTTTGACCAGCATTTTTCCGAGGTCAACAAGCTCGTACATTGTTGCAGTGCAAGTTGTCATATGTTCTGGTTTGCCGTTCATTGCCTTCTCTGGAATTTATTGAATCCACGTTAGCCAGAGCCGATATAGAAAAACACGGAATAAAACTCTGAAAAAAGCTGCACATTGCAACACTGCTAAAAAACGGAAAACATAATTGCTATGCAACACAGTCTGCTTTTGCGTCACTCACAATGTGCAAAGTGTCTGTGGTTGCTGTTGAGACAATGGAGTATTTCAATTTTTAATTTTTAGTTATGTGTAACTTAGCACAAGATTGTAATAGTTTATCCAAGATTAGAAAAAGACGAAGTCACAGATGACAAATTTTTAAGTTTTTACGCATGAAAAAATGAGTCAGTTGGTACACTGGGACAGTGACTGAAGAAAGTGTAGATCAATTGGAAGACTGGTACAAGAACTCAGAAGTTAGCGAGTCGTTTAATATACTCACCTAGACAATGAAGCATATTGGTGTATGTGTGGTCAAACTGAATCATGGCATGGTCGGCTTTGGGATTAATCTTATTTGGATGAGGAAAGCCTCCCATTTCAAATGGTATGCTAACAATCGGCCATACACTGTTGTCTTCGTCAAAATCCAGTGATTCGCCAGAAAAGCAATGAGTGAAACACCAAGAATCGTTGTTAGAGTCACTGCAACCACACAACCGGCTTGGTTTTGGCAAGCAAGACAGCTTGGACCAATTAGGGGGACGTTCGCGGAAAGCTTGTAGTCTTCTTCCGTGCCCCAGTTCTTGAAATTTAATGTAATGAGATGTATCATCAAAAGGAGATATTTCACTAAAAAATGGGTCTTTCTTGTTTGTTTCAAATGAAGTTGAAATAGAGAAGTTTTCTGCCACGGAAGTAATGAAAGGAACACACGGGGTTGCTCCCTCTCCCTGGTAAGTCACTTCGAAGAGCGCTTCTATAGCTGATTTGAGACCTCTGACTGGAAAAAGAACAGAGCTTGTTCTTCCCTTAGTTGCGTAGAATTGCTTGTGGCCCAGTTGTCTTTTTGGATTTCCAGTGAAGATGGTATTGTTAGCAGTGGTATTAGTTTTTACGCAAGATTCTATTTGTAGAAGGCGAAGCATAACATGAGCGTAAAATCCACCAATGGAGTAGACATCTTTGATGTGGAGTTTTTTGAGTTCATCAGATGAAAAGCGAAAAATGGAATTCCAAGAATCGTTCATCTCCAAGCCCTTTATCTGGAAATTATTCACGCACATCTTTAGACTTTATCGTATTTTGTAAGGTCTTAGATTCCGTACAGCTTCTACCAAACAAAATGAAAAGATGAGTGAGTTTTCAAATAGACAAAAACTGTGTCATTCGCTTGTCTTCTGAGAAGTATTGTAAACAGACGAAATATATTATGTTTTTGCCAAATGCTAACCATTTTTATCAGCTTTCGATAAGTAAAGCGAAGAATTTTCATTATCATATAAACTAAAAACCATCATAATCTTGAATCAAACCTGTAAATGCTTCTGAAGGACGATAAAATGTAAAAACCTTTTGGTCAAATCAATATCTGTAACTTAAACTGATAAAACTACCGAAATGTAACCTCGATTACTTCAATCACACAAGGTACCGATACTTACCACTGTCAAGGGTTTCTTTTCCATGGTGCGATAATACCAAAGTGGCCCATTGCCATTTCTTTTTGTACTGCCGTAACGATCTGAAAATTTTTGCAAATGCACTTACAACAACTACTCCACGTTGCAGCAAATGGGAAACCATTAAAAAACGTAACAATGGGTAGCCCTCGGTTCTAGAGTGCACCCAAATACTTCGGTGCTTACGTTGGTAAGATGATCTGAAAACAATTATTTCCAAATTGAATTTCAACGTTTCAGGACAGGCATGTGCAACCTTTTTCACTGGCGGACCACATCCAAATTTTGAAAAGTTATCGCGGCCCGCACCAGTTTTTATTGGATTAAACTTTATTCATCCTTTAAAAAATTAGATTAAGTGGTCACTCAACAGATATGGAGTATATGGTGTAATTTCGTCTGCTTCGAACTACCAACTACATGCCGGCGACAGGCTTATTGAAAATCTGTGAATTAGATGAGACATATGAAAAATTACCGACAGTCTCAATGGCTACATTTCGCGACAACAAACAAGCGCTGTACGGAATTTTAGTATGTTCTTAAAACTACCAACCCACCGCCAAACAGCATCACTATTCATGCAAAATTATTGTATACGATGGAAGCAGCCAGAAAAGCAAAAGTTGACACTCATCTTCACAACACATGCACATTGTTCAAGTTGAAATGTAATTTGCTAACTAGCAAACTTCCCGACATCAGAGTATTATTTAAAATTATTTCGCCGTCCCTGAAGGCTTTTTCTTTCTCTGCTCTTGCTTCACTAAACTTGAAGCTTCCAAGCTGAGTGTCGTTTTTGTAAAGGGAAATAATTTTCTGTTGCCCGTACAATGACATCTTCAACTGATTGACTCTATCCACCCGCAACTGACTTAAATTCTCTCGTATTTTTCTGAATGCCTGGAGTTGTAGCTCCGCTTGATATTAAATTATTTCAGACAAGCGATGCTATTTCAACAAATCAAGCAAAAAGCCCTTTTATTTTGTTGAACAACAAAATACTTCACAAACAACTCGTCGTTAAACATCCGCCCTTCAAGAAGAATTTTTCGTTTTTGCGAACACGACATGCTTCGCATAAAATTGCCAATCTTTGAGAGTAAATTGCAGTTAAAATGTTGCTTTTATTAACTGCAAGACAAACACTATTATTGTCATCGATTGCCAACCTTTTCAACATCCTCTTCCCTAGTCCTGCTGCGAATTTTTCTCTTTCTGCCTGCATTCCCAATCCTAGCACTTGCACAGCCACAAACAACATCACCATCATAAATCGAGTTAATGGTGGTAGGCGAATCAACTGAAATCCTTTCTAGCTACACTTCTCAAGCTCAAATCAAATCTATAGCGCTCAGTTCGCATGAACAACTGCCTGCCAAGTCTTGACGAATTGTTCGAACAATTTTACACAGCAAAGCCTCGCATTTAATTGAATCACAAAGAAAAATTTTACATCACAAAGAGCTTAATCTGGGCTGTAGCGTAACAATTACAAATGGCCCGAATATTTATATTTGCTTTGTGGTCTATGGTTCCCAGGTAATTAAAACATGTTACAGTTCTTTTTTCGTGAATTTCAAGGGCTGCAAACCTCTGATCAAGTGCAAAAGCTTGTGGCAAATGATTGTGAAATGAGTAGCACCAAAAGTTGAGGAATATAATTGATTTGAAATACCAACAAAACCACCCCGCACCAAACAACCAGGCAGGACGCACTGCGGCCCGCGGGCCGCGGGTTGCACATGTCTGTTTTAGGAACATATCAAAGCGCCAAGCCGTTTTGACTGCCTAGCGCAGGGGTGGGCAATTAATTTTGGCTTGGAGCCGCTTTGAGAAGGCCGCGATCAGTGGAGGGCCACAACTTCTGGAAACAGAAACAAATCACGGTTCAAGTTAGCCTCAGCACTAACGTTTGCTGTGTTGAGTTGGAGGATATTTTAGATTTGAAGATTTTCGTGAATGCTTCCGCGGGCCACTGAAAACACTGTGG
>Ga0210059_1015697_pt1 | contig 11021 bp, 9 predicted proteins | sample Ectturendosymbi2_FD_188042 | JGI IMG/M metagenome (GOLD analysis project Ga0210059, IMG submission 188042) | Ecteinascidia turbinata endosymbiont from Florida, USA - Sample 2 (SPAdes) (version 2) | ecosystem: Host-associated > Tunicates > Ascidians > Unclassified | place: Key West, Florida... | reverse complement strand
CCCCCGACCCCCGCCTCGTACGCCTATACCTCCACCAAACAACGAGAATCTCGTGTTTGTTGTTTTTTCATGCACTTCACAAAAATGTGAAGAATTAAACAATGCAAAATACGTTAAGATTATGCGGGTAACCCATGATAAACTTTGCGCAAAACAATACGTGAATCGAATACACTGATAAACTATAAGTCGAAGTTTTGTATGCCCACAACTACGCATGTAAGAAACTTGACGTTGAGCACTGCAAACAATGAATGAATGCTGAGGCTTTACATTCACACGCGTTTGTTACATCACAAACAAATAAAAACGACTAGGCAATTCTGTAAATTACCAGTCAAAGAGGAAATGGGGGAATCTGTCCTACTTCACTGTTTTTTCTGCAAACCGCGACGATAATCGCTGTTACGCAATTTCACAAACAGTTCGAAAAATATAACTTAAATAACTGAACAGAAAACGAATTGGCGGAAAAAACAACTGTGTTCTAGTGCTTCTATTTATATCTTAGGGGGGCTTTAAACTTAGTTTGGGGCTTTCGAGCCCAAAAAATTCCCCGTGGTGACATATTCGGTGACATAAACTCACTCAAATATCTGGCAACCCTGGTCCCTGGGGTTGCGCTGAACATTTTGCAACAGGTTTCAAGTGTTTACCTTCCCAGCTGATCTAGCTCAAGTTTGGGGGTACCGTTTATCACCCCCGTGACCACACCCACCAGGTGTGACACGGCAGGCCACCAGTTTCTTGTACAGAAAGCCATACCGGATGATGTGATGCCGTTAGAAATTGGTTACCTTTCCAGCTATCTTGGACCCTCATGGGCTCCCGCTCTACAAGTTAAAAATACACTGGCTGGAACAAGTGAACAACCGTTAAATCATAAATTCTGTGAGCATCCATGTGACTACCATTAAGCATACTGAATTTTGCGAGTACCAAAAACCTAGTCCTTAAAATAGCAACTGGTGCTCATTGTTGGCTACATACCTTTTGTACCAAAACGTATATGCGTATCTTTCTACCAAGAAGGAATCAGGGGCGGATCCACTGGGGGGGAGACTGAGGCAATAGCCCCCCTAAACCTACAAACGTGACTTTATTTTGTACAATTCTGAAAACGACTTTCGTCATATTATGACAGTTGACTACCAAATATTACTGAAATCGCCCCCCCCCTAACCTTATTGACTGGATCCGCCCCTGGAAGGAATACGTTATTGCACAGCTCACAAGCACAGTAGAGAGTCAATAATGCTTTCAGACTCATCAACATATTTAATCATTACTATATCTAGACAGCGTAGTCTAAGTATAAATGTCGAAGTCGATTATCAAAAGCAGCAAATTTGTAGATTTTGCCATAACGAATTCGTTTATGATACTGGTAGTGTCTATTCACGTACACGTTCATGCTCTATATTCTTTAGAATCAGATTGTTCAGCTTGTTTTGTCTACAGTTAAAAGCTCTAGAAGGTTTTCTATAGGCATTAGAAGAATCAGCCGATTGGGCTCTGCTTTCATCTTTTTGCGATGATTTAAACTTGCGCATATCTGTATTCAAGTAACTTCACTCCACAGATGAAATAAGCTAGGAATTAATCACAAGTTTTAATAGGAAATAGAGTTCACGTAAAACTACACATCATGAGTCCTTACATCTGCAAGTAATGCTAACAGGTGAAACGTTGAAAGGCTACAGCAAGGTCAGAGAAAGTAGACAACCTCAAGACTGTAGTGTAACATAGCGCAACATCAGCTGCAACAATTAATACTGGAAACAACTGGAAATTTCTTCTTACTCAACTGAAAGTATTCAATGCAACTTCAAACTTTACTGCTAAATTTCAAAAGCATAGACTTATTAAAACTCAACGCAAGGTACAAAGATTTACACAATGAAATACTTCGCTCTCGAAATAATGCAACTACTGTCAAACGGCGCTTCCAATTTTTATGAATCAGCATAACTGCAAAATGCTTGAAGTAAGCTAGCATTTAGTAACAATGGCAACCAAACCTCAGTGGGGGCATTTGAAACGGTGTGACTGACGAGATCCTAACTCTAGCATGCCGGTCGCGATAATCAAAACACATCAACGGTCAGTGCAGAAGCGGAACAAGAACGCTATTATCTCACGTGGAGGAGGATCATGCTATGAATATTAATTGTAGAGGGCTGCGACACTTACCTTGAAAAATTGAGAAAAGAACGCAACAACCTTATTGTCAAACTCAATGATAAGGGTGCAGTGAATGATGAACTGCTGCTACACGTAATGGAAATGAAATGCAAGAGCAACTCGTACCGCAAGGTCAACGGTGCATTGGCAAAGCTTTTTGTTGCAATACACCGACTTACGCTTACCCGTTTCGCAAAACACACAAGATGACACCATAGCATTTATTGAAAGGTGATATCAAAAACATACCTGTGCGCTGTCTGCAGTCTGCTGGGAACATAAGCACCACACGCATTACTGCTTTTCTGGAATTAATACCCAAGCATATTAGTACAGACTTTTGCAGAAACTGCCCAGATGGATTTTGCCACTACAGCCGCCAATATATCGTAGACCTGCTCAATTGGATAGACCGCCCAACCAAAACCCGAAAAGCTGGAAAACAAAAACCTGTGTTTTAGATTGTGACGGCATATGTGAAAGGACTTTACTCAAGCTTGTGCAGAGACACGGTAACAAAAACCCTGAAATGTGTACTGGAGAAACATTCCAAATTCAACAAGGGCCAAGAAATCATTGTTGAATTGAACAAAATTTGCCGGAACAACGTTGTCACCCAATATGGAGACCAGTTATACACCCAAAAAACGGAATTATAACCGGTGACAACCACTCTGTCTCATTGGCCAACATTGCTGTACATTACATCCTACAGCCATTTGCTGGGGTGCTACGTGAGGCAGAACTTTTCCGCAGATTTATCGATGACATAATTTGGATAGCTAGATCAGAATCGCCTAATGAAAGTATTCGACAAGCACTAACATCTGCCTTTGCCAACAGTGGTTTGGAATTAATCATGGCATAACTCAACTACTGACGATGATTTTGGATTTGTTACTAATGACTTCATAAAACCCACAGCAGAGGGAAGGCGGTTCATAAATCACACCACCCAGAGTCAACATTCAAGTCAATCTTATTTGGAGAAGCAATAAGATTGAGGCGTCTTAACCAAAGGAAAGCAGACTACCTCAGCAGCTTAAACCGACTTAAAGAAAAAGCGATTCGCTCAAATTTTCCTTTGGACATGACTAATGACATGATAGCAATGGCATCAAATTGGGAAGAAATACTACGCCCCCCAAAATGCGACAAAAAAGATGACCCAAAGGTTTGGGCTACATCTTTGCCCCATCTGATCTTTTCCCCCAACTCCAACAGAGAAAGACAAAAAGTTAAATCCGAAGGCAATGATAACCAACAAAAGAACTAAGACAATTGGGCAAATACAAACAAAATACAAGCACCTTGCTTTAAGCAAGACGACAGAGTTTCTCAAGGGTGAGTCAGGATCTTGCGGCCACTGTGCACTTTGTGATTGCTATGGGAAACACAACAAATCAATGGCACCTCGTGCTTCACAAATAATGAGAAAAACCAAAACCTTTCCGCTGGACCAAAACTTGACATGCGCAGACTATGGTATTTACGTAGTGACTTATGTACTATGTCATGAATTCCGTAAGATCTCAGTGTCTAATTCTGTGCTGAGAAAGTATTGCTTTCCATACACAGTCTTGAGGTTGTTTACTTTCTCTGGCCTTGCTGTAGCCTGTCAACGTTTCACCTGTTAGAATTGCTTGCAGATGTAAGGACTGATGATGTGTAGTTTTGCGTGAAATCGATTTCCTATTAAAATGTGTGATTGCTTCCTTGCTTATTTCATCTGTGGAGTGAAGTTACTTGTTTTGCCTAATGGTGCTCCTCTATTCATTCTACTATCTTAAGTTTACAAAATGACCGTTCTCCACTGCAGTTGGTTACTATGAGAGATAAATAAGCGCGGATCATTTCCCACATTTCTAAAAGAAGGCTCAAGTGCACTACCCAAAGGCTAGAGAATACACGCCAAATCCAAAGCTGCCAATGAAATTTATTAAAATTCTGTATAGCCTATACATTATTCAGAGGTGGATATTAGGAGCGGCGAAAGAGGCGGTCGCCTCAGCCCCTTTTTTTCAGAAGTGCCGTGAGAGCCCCTCTTTCGAGAGTTTGCACTTAGTTTTTGCATTGTTTTGTTAAAAAGCTTAAGTGCTAAAGATGCTAAAAATTAACTTATGCTAACAATCAGTAAAAACTATTCTTCGTTTTATTAGATGAGCTGGCTTTATTTGGTGGAACTTGATATAAAACCCAGGAAATTGGGATTAAAAACCAAATATTTCTGGAAAAAGCTGAAGTCGGCATTTTAATTCCGATCAATTGATTTGATTGTTGCAATGACAGTTGTTTTGCCGGTATGAAACTCACACTGCACAAGAGTCAGGTTCACTGTTATAAGTTATGCAGTAATGAGCTTGCAGTTCAATCATGCCCCCTCCATTGCCTGCAGATGCGGTTGCAAAAGTCGCGAGCGGATTATTCTACTGTTGGTCTTTATTGCGTAGCAATAACATGGCAACAAATCTGTAAAAGTTCACTTTATATTACGGTAGCAGGCGTTTTGTTGCATGAGACTGTTGAACGCACACGTCTTGGCAGGTAATGCAGCGAGACAGTGACAAGCTGATAGCGGTAAGTCACGTACATTTATACTTTCTGAAAAGAAGCATGAGTAAGTCTATTGCAATGCTTCCACAAGTTTGAAACATCCATTATTAGTGCGAGTGTGACCGATGTGCCTGAGTGTCAAATTACACTCTGCAGGCTTCTTTTCATGCAGTATAAAATTACTGTTAGTATGCATCTATGCAGGCTTGTGAGAATACGTCTTAATCGTCAAAGTTTATTTCTGGTGTCTGAGTGAATACTGAATGCAAAGCTATATTTGCTGTGGCGAGTTTTCATAGTTGATCTGGTCAATTTTGCAAAACCTGCGTGGTGTTCTAATTCTAGTAAGTTGTCCGTAGTCGTGTCAATATACAGGTCTAGTTAATGGTCCGGTTTGTGTATGATGAGCGTTCACTGTGAAAAAAATACCAAAGGCAAGCAAGATTTTATTGATCGCGTTGGATGAGATCCCAGATATTTGCAACTGCTGTTTCTAAGTGATGCTGACAAGTCTTGTTAGCTGATCCCGCAATAAGGGGGAGAGCAACAGGGCAATTTCCCCCAAAAATTTTCAAAAACATGTTCAGCTGTTAGTTCAGTTGAACATATCAGCTGGGTGCGGCCTTGCTTGCTAAGTAAAATAAAGTCATAATTTGTGATTTCGTCGAAAACCATGGCAATCCCAATGCCTCTTTCTTTACAGATCATGGCAATGCTTACTTGAAAAGAAATATCCCGCGTTGAATTTCTGCAGATAGCCTACTGTGTAAGTTGTCGTATCGTAAAACTAATATACCTGGTTACTGCTGCCAACGAGGCGTTTTTTTGTGATTGTTACCGTAACATGGGGCATTTTATTTGTAGTGTAGAAAGGATAAAGCGTTTTGTGAACGTCCATTTGCATTGCATCGTCAACAATGTTCCCTCTAAGGGGCGCAAATACTCAGGACCACCAGAACTGTTGCGCAGTGAAATCTCATTCTCGCGCACTTGCAACATTTCAAAGCAATGGGAAAGCACGCAAACAAGAAGCTATTTGAATGACATGTGTATTTTGTTCGTATTTTGACAAGGTTATATATTTATTATATAATTCACAAAATTTGAAATTCATTGAAAACTCCACTTACTCAGCCCTAAAATAAACATACTCACTAAAACAAATATTTGCTTGTGTAAAATTATATTAGAGGGAACACTGATCGTCAGCAATTTAAAAATGACAAACAAAATGTCGAGGTTGCCTCCTCCTGGAAAAATTTCTGCAGACCTCCATGAATGATCGTGCTTTCTCGCTTTCGTTTTTTTCGTTACTTTCGTGCTTTCACTCATTACAAATTCTTTATTTCTTTCCGTTCTCTTAATTTTGGTTACAAAATAAACAAAATCAACCCACTTGTTGTTATTATTTCATCAAAATTACCTGCAATAACAAATGTTATACACAGATTACTATGAGTGTTGCAGACTATTCCAAACGACAATCAAAAACTGTAAGGTTCCCCATTTGAAGAGTACTAATCTAAACCGCATCCAAGTTACTCCGCTCACTTGCTACAACATACAAGTCAAACAGCACTACTGCTCTATGCTGGCTACTGCCACCGGTAATTGTGATGTAACAAACGTAACCTACGGTGAGAACAAGTATTATGTCGTCACCTGAACTGTTTACCGGGGTTTCCCGGAAGGCCGCCCAGGGCCGTTAATAGGAAAATAGACAAATTGGCAAAATAAGACGTGAACCAAATAACCACCCGGGCTGTTATACGGCAGTTGCATATTGCCTGTGTCTCTCTAAATAGTTTTCAAACTCTGTATAACACTCTGTATAAAGTTGGACGTACCGTGTAAGGGAACAGGTACAAATCGTATTGAACTGAAATCTTAGCACCATATAAACGCCCTCCTAACATAAGCGCCCATGGGCGGTCTAAATACTGGACGACCTTCCGGAAAACCCCCGTATCTCGAGTCCTCCATGTACTTGCGCCGACGCTAGTGACGTTCGTACGTCAGATCGTTGGTATCTGCCACATTGCTTGTTGGTTGCGTAGCGGTGCAGTGTTAAAGTTTGACCAGTTTTATCACTCAAGCTTCTTCTAAACTAAACTAAGCTTAGACTTGTTTCCTCGTAAATGTACGTATGCGAAAGTTTGATTTGCGCAATCTGGTCCTGTGAAGCATTGGGTTCATTGCAAATCGATGTCACATTCCCCCCACCAACTTAGCCTGTGTCCGCTACTGCCTGTACCCCTAGATGTACATTTTCTTGCCATTTGCTTAAAAGTTCTTTTTCAAAATCAGAGGATTTATGCCATTTTATTCGGGTCTTTTTGACATAAGAAATTTAGTGGAGCATGCTAAATCCTTAAATTGCATATCACGCAAAAAGATACGTGGAATAAAATCACACATCACGCAAGAGACCACGTTTCGAAAACATTTGCTTGACGAATATACACTCCCTACATGTCTTCCAAGCCAGCGATCATTTTTCTATCCCCTAACAACCTATACACATACGTACTTCGTTACATACTCTTGAACCACAACCACATCACAAATACACAATACTCAATACTATACACATGTTTCTAGTTCCTTGCTACCTAAACATGTACAATACACACGTAATACGCACTTCATCACCTCATACTACAGTAAAAGCATATTCTAGAACAATTATATCGTCAGCGTGTTTATTTTACCATGAAATCTTTATTCGAGTCCATCACATATAATGCTTCGTCTGCCACTTAGATTGCCGCTGAATTCAAAACCGAATCACGTGGTTTTGCATAGTACGCCACTGCCATCATTTTGTTTCTCATCTATATTGCGGGACGAAGTTCCTGCTATAAATGCTTCTATGTTAACAACTGCTGTTTTTGAGCTCGTGCAACAGTTCTATCATGCTACAGAAATTGGTAACGCAGCCAATGCGGTCAGGGTTGCGTTGATCAACATTAGCAGACAAAATAAAGACAATTGTTTCCGCGGAACACAATCTTAAACATACGTAGTGGACGAAAGGTCTGCAAAAGGTGGTGAGATGGTTTCTGGACGTAGACGATAACGCAGATTCCCATCGAAACCCAACTATTACTTTTTGGCCCATTTGCAATGTGCCGTGAAATTTGCATGCAAATTCATTCCGTGGTATTTGCATTAAGTCGACAAATTAACAAGCAAAAAGTAAGCGAAAACAGTTAATTTCCTTTGCGCAGGTAAAAAAGTTTTTGTAAATTATCAAGCTTAAAGGGGCGGGTTTTAACCCCAAACCCCGTTTTGCGTACATCCTTGTTTGTTACTGACATATATCAAATCATTCAAAGCCACTTCCGTTAGCCTTCTCACTTAAAATGAATTCCATTTCTAAACTATGTTACAATCCCTCACAATTGCTTACTTCACTGCTGTTTAGACCTATGGTTATGGTTCTTACTCCTGCTAACTACACCAGTCGATACTAAAGAAAGATAAAAACGGAATTTGCACTTGGAAAGAATCAAGTAGGGAGTTATGACTGCAGCTATACATTATAACGTGATGACCACGCCGTAATAATGTTTTGCTGCAGTTAAATCAGATAAGTCGTTTCGATAAACTGTCGTTCGATAAACTGTCGATTCGATGAACTGTCTTTCGATAAACTGTCTTTCGATAAATTGTCGGTTCGATGAACTGTCGGTAAGATAAACTGTTCTTTCGATAAACTGTCGATTCGATAAGCTGTCGCTTCGATAAACTGTCGGTCCGATGAACTGTTCGGTTCGATAAACTGTCGGTTTGATAAACTGTCGGTTCGATAAATTGTCGTTCGATGAACTGTCGTTTCGATAAACTGTCGTTCGATACATAGGCATAGCCAGAGGGGCCAAAGGGGCCATGGCGCCCCCCACATTTTTAGAAAATATAGCCATTTTGTGCTTTGAGACGTGTTTTTCTAAGCAAAATAGTGTTATTCGCTTTCGGTGCTTGAATAAACGCAGTCTTCAGGAAATGGGCTAGAACAGGGCAGTAGCGGACACAGGCTGATATGGTGTGGGGGAATGCGATTTCGATTTGTAATGAACCCAATGCTTTACAGGACCATAATGCGTAAACCAATCACTTCCACATACGTACATTTACGAGGAACCAAGTCTAAGCTTGGTTTAGAAGTTTGAGTGATAAAACTGGTCAAGCTTTAACACTGCACCGCTGCGGAACCAACAAGCAAATGTGGCACATAACAGCGATCTGACGTAGTCACTGGCGTCGGCGCAGGTACATCGAGATAGACAGCTCACGTGACGACATAACACTTATTCTCATTGTAGGTTGCGTTTGTTACATCACAATTACCGGTGGCAGTAACCAGCAAAGTGCAGTAGCGGTGTTAATTTGCATGTTGCAGCAAGTGAGCTTATAGTCACTTGGATGCGGTTTAGATCGGTGCTCTTGAAATGGGGAACCTTTTAATTGTCGTTTGGAATAGTCTGCAACACCGATAGTAATTTGTGCATAACATTTGTTATTGCAGTTAATTTTGATGAAATAATAACAACAAGCGGATTGATTCTGTTTATTTTGCCACTGAAATTAAGAGAACGGAAAGAAACAAACAATTCGTAATGAGTGAAAGCACGAAAAAACGAAAGCGAGAAAGCACGATCATCCATGGGCGTCTGCAGAAATTCTTCCAGGGGGAACGTCAACAATTTGTTTATCATTTTCAAATTGCTGACGATTAGTGTTCCCTCTAAGATAAATTTTACACCGAATAAATATTTGTTTTAGTGCAGGGTTTCTTAACCTGAGGTGCTAGCATCCCCAGGGGGTGCTGAAATCAGTTTTAGGGGCGCTGGGGAACTTCACATATGTGGCGGTCAAAGGTAAAAGGAATACGTTTGGAGAAACGTATTTTTACCGCATATTTTAACACTTCATCGACCGACGTGCGAATATATTTCTACTTGCCAACCGTTGCTGCTGGCTACGTATATATACGTTATCAAGATGTACTGCACTTGCCTTTACTTTATCCTTATAGTGATTAGTGACCAGGTGTGGGCCGATGGAAGAGGGTGCTGGACTGCTTAGCCGTGACTAAAAGGGGTGCTGATGTAGAAAATGGTTAAGAAACGCTGTTTTAGTGAGTATGGTTATTTTAGGAATGAGTAAGTGGAGTTTTCAATGAATTACAAACTTTGTGAATTACACATTAAATATACAATCTTATCAAAATACCAACAAAACACACATTTCATTCAAATAGCTCCTTGTTTTCGTTAGAGTTTCCATTGCTTTGGAATGTTGCAAGTGCGCGAGAATGAGATTTCATTCCGCAAAAGTTCTGGTGGTCCTGAGTATTTGCGCACCTTATAGGGAACATTGCTGACGATGCAATGCAAATGGATGTTCAGAAAACGCTTTATCCTTTCTACACTACAAAGAAAATTCCCCATGTTACGGTAACAATCACCAAAAACGCTTCGTTGGCACCGATAGCCAGGTATATTGGTATTACGACCACTTATATAGTGCGCAATCTACAGATTTTCAACGCAGGCCATTTCTTTTCGAGTAAGTATTGCAATGATCTGTAAAGAAAGAAGCATTGGATTGCCATGGTTTTCAACAAAAACACAAGTCATGACTTTATTTTACTTATCAAGCATGTAGCAGACACATTCTTGTCTGTACATATTAAATGTTGCTTTAATCAAAAGAAAACAAAGTCCAAACGTCCAATGACAAGCATAAGACCTGCTGAACGGCAACGCAAAGGCCGTGATCAGTCAAGCACGAAAAACGTGACAAGCAAAACACCACGTTTACACAAAGTTGCCAAGCAACATAAAGCTTCGGACAGATCAGTCGGGAATCCAAAGACAAACTGTATACAAACTAAATCAAATAAAATTTGATTTAGAAAAACAAAGAGCGAAAAACGAGGAAAAGAAGCAAACTGAGCTGAAGAAGACCCAAAAAGATGATGTCATGGAAAAGTACAGAAAAAGCTCCATTAATGATGCAATCAAGAATCATGACTAAAAACCCCATAAAAATGCCTTATAAGGCAATACCCAGAAGCTAATCAAATAATGATTAATTAGGGAATCTCCATAAAACCTTATAAGGTAATGTTCAAATGATTAATTAGGGAAATTCCACTAAATCTGGGTATATAAGGCGCGATTTTAGCTATCCAAATCAGTCCGCTTTCCGACCATGGACTGAGGGCTCCTTCTTTTGGTCTACGCTGCCTTTGAGTAGTTTAGCCATTTGAAGTAAAA
>Ga0210059_1015696_pt1 | contig 11021 bp, 11 predicted proteins | sample Ectturendosymbi2_FD_188042 | JGI IMG/M metagenome (GOLD analysis project Ga0210059, IMG submission 188042) | Ecteinascidia turbinata endosymbiont from Florida, USA - Sample 2 (SPAdes) (version 2) | ecosystem: Host-associated > Tunicates > Ascidians > Unclassified | place: Key West, Florida... | reverse complement strand
TTTTAGGTTTGCTATGGCAATAGCTTTCAGTTTGGCTCTGATCTTGGTGTCTTTCGATTTGGTCGTAATGACTGGTTCCACGTTTGAATTCATGGGAACAGTTATTCTTCCCTTTTTAAGAACTTTCCAAAGTTTAGGCTCAGTGGTTTAACACTTTGGCGTCTGCTAGGATTCGGGGATTTTCGGAAAAAAACGCCTAAATGCACGTGGCTTTGCGTGGGAATTTCTCTGGTCCGGTATGCTCTACAGACCCGGTAAAGTCTCAAAAGACGCGGCAAGCCTTCTGGTCTGCACTCGAAAAAAAATTTTTTGCTTGGGGATGAGGATTTTTTGTGAGTGACGTCATAAGTGGAAAACTTTTAGGCCACCTTGGCCCACTTCATCTGGCCCTGGGCGCCAACTGTTAGGTGGTAGTATTTTGCTGAAGTTTTTACTGGTAACTAGGCTACAATCTGAGTCTTTTGATACTTTGGATGACCTGCTGGGGTTTCGGGTTCAAAAATTGTGATGTAAGTTAGTAAAAATATTTGACTAATTAGCTAATTAGTTAATTAATTAATTTGTTTATTTTAGATCATAACTTTTGAACCAAAAATGCTAGAAAGTCGATTAAAGGCTCAAAAGACTCGGACTCGAGCCTAGTTTCCAATGAAAACTTCAGCGAAACACTTTGGCCTAGCGGTTGGGCTCTAGGTCAGGCAACATGACCCTAAAACTACTTCACTTATGACATCAGTCACAAAAAATCCACACTCCCCAGCCAAAAATTTTTTTCGAGTGCAATCTACTAGACTGGCCGATCCGTTTGAGCCCTTGAATAGCTCTCTAGTGCAATCGGCAGAGGAGCTAGGGTGTTGGTCAGGCAACCGAAAACAACTGTTTTTTAGGCCAAAATCGAAGTACGAATATATCGTAGACCAGCTCTGAAAGTGTTAAGGTTACAGTTAGATTTACCTTTTACATTTAGTATGTTTCCAGCAAGCCTAGTGTATTATTGTCGAGCCTTACTGTCATGTTACAGGTACTGATTTGAATAAGGTTTCAAATAAGATCCAAAGGCGGTTCTGTAGCCATGGCCTTTGAAAATTATTGGTTGTTTATGGTCTACTTGCCCAACAAATTTGGATTGGAGTTTTGGGTTTTAGTTGAGGTTGAAAACAAATATGTTGTGAGCATTCTACCCTATTAGGAACACAAGAAAAAGATGCAAGGCAAAGAGTTCTTTAGTTAAACATGTGGTACTGCATCTTCTTGCCTCTGTGAAATCAATGGGATACAATATACTCACAGACAGCTTTTTGCCAGAATTGGCTTGAGGGTCATTTCACATCAGCTGATCCAGGCCATGCAACCCACCCTTTCAGATTTTTATGAAATTTGGTATGCTTGTAGAACTTCTTTTCCTGATTCCAAATATACCACCAATTTTTTCAAAATTGGACAAGTAGAACCGAAGTTATGAGCGTTTAAAGATGGCTACTTTTTGTGTTCACTCAAGCAAAAAATTCATGAAAAATTTGGTGGTCTGACTTTGTAGATCTATAACTTGACTAATACTAACTTTTAGACCTTGTGGTTTGGATATATTGTAGCATCAGGCATATTTCACCCAATTTAGGAAGTACAAGTTCATTGGACATGGGTTTCTACGTGTAACCCATGGGTAAACTACAGGATCCCCTGTGTTCACTCATGCGTAACACAATTTTTGATTGCTTATAACTTTTGTTTTTGTTTTACCAAACCAATGCACATGTGCCATACATCATTTGAAAGGTCTTGATAAGTTCTATTTAGATCACAAATAAAGCTAGTGGCTTATTGAGTATTTCACATAAAAATTTGAGAGCACAGTTTTACCTGAAAATAAGCCCATTTTGTTAATAAAACAATTAATAAAGACTAAGAAAGCAATAAGTTTGTCACTTCCATTGTTGTTTGTGGTTTTCAGTCACACTTAGTCTGTTCACATGTCCACTTTCATTGTGGCAAAATTGTGGCTTTTCCATGATTTTGGCTTTTTTCTTGCTGAGTAACGTTGCAGATTGTGGCTTTTTGCGGTATGCACTCTTTTTTTGCATGTCACAGACAGCTTTCAGATTATATCAACTTGGTCATCGAAAAACTTTAAAAGTTAACACCATATCACTTTATTTCGCACTCCCAATCTGCTTGCCTTAAACAGCGAAAATTAAAACATGGCCAATGCAACTGCCTTAATTTTAATGGATTTCACAGAAAACTTTCATATCCAGGATGAAGCGCAGGGGTATCACTGGACACATCAGAGTTGTACAGTGCATCCAGTAGTTTGCTACTATAAAAACAGTGAAAAGCAACTGTTGATTTCCAGCCTTAGTTTTCTTTCTGAAGAATTGTTACATCATGTTGTAATGGTACATTTAATTCAGGTAAAGGCTATTCAACATTAGAGTTTGTGGAATATTTCAGTGATGGGTGTGCTACTCAATATGAGAATAGAAAATCTTTTCACAGTCTTTGTGGACATGAAATAGATTTTGGAATAAAAGCATTGTGGTCTTTTTTTGCAACAAGCCATGGGAAATCTCCATGCAATGGCATTGGTGGCACTGTGAAAAGATCCACTGCTATGGAAAGCCTCCGGCGGCCATTGGAGAATCAGATATTGAATATCAATGACATGGTGGCATATTGTTCAAAAACACTTACCAACATAGCTTTTCAAATTTTACCAAAAGAGGAACTGAAAAGCCATCAAGTTAAACTGAAAGAGCTGATAGGCCTAGTCAGTCTGTTCACATGTTCACTAGCAATTGTGGCTTTTTTCATTGTGGCCAGGCTAGTAGACATGCCTATTCAAAAAGCCACAATCTGCAACGTTACTCAGCAAGAAAAAAGCCAAAATCATGGAAAAGCCACAATTTTGCCACAATGAAAGTGGACATGTGAACAGACTTACTGTGACTGAAAACCACAAACAACAATGGAAGTGACAAACTTGTTGCTTTCTTAGTCTTTATTAACTGTTTTATTAACAAAATAGGCTATTTTCAGGAAAAACTGTACTCTCAAGTTTTTATATTAAATACTCAATAAGCCACTAGCTTTATTTGTGTGATCTAAATAGAACTTATCAAGACCTTTCAAATGATGTATGGCACGTGTGCATTGGTTTGGTAAAACAAAAACAAAAGTTATAAGCAATCAAAAATTGTGTTACACATTAGTGAACACAGGGGATCCTGTAGTTTACCCATGGGTTACACATAGAAACCCATGTCCAATGAACTTGTACTTCCTAAATTGGGTGAAATATGCCTGATGCTACAATATATCCAAACCACAAGGTCTAAAAGTTAGTATTAGTCAAGTTATAGATCTATAAAGTCAGACCACCAAATTTTTCATGAATTTTTTGCTTGAGTGAACACAAAAAGTAGCCATCTTTAAACACTCATAACTTCGGTTCTACTTGGCTGATTTTGAAAAATTATTATATTTGGAATCAGGAAAAGAAGTTCTACAAGCATACTAAATTTCATAAAAATCTGAGAGGGTGAGTTGCATTTTTGAAATTTTCTGGATCAGCTGACGTGAAATGACCCTTGATTGTGAAATTACATACGTTTCATTAAGCATTGCGGGTACTGTGTGTGTCAGAGCAAACAGCAAAGGAATCATGAAATCGATGAAAACACCTGTAAAACGTGGGAAGTCAAGCAGCACAATTTATTGTAACAATGAAGATTATCCACTGGTCGTGAATTACCAATGAAAAGAAAGCATTGGTGTGTCGTATGTCTGGTATCACCAGTTTGCAATTCCCATCTGTAAACAGTCAATAAATAAACCTGATGTTGTTATGTTTTGCAATAAAAACAAAGCTAACACAGGACATTGATGATCAAATGATCATAAGTACACAACGCATTCGACATGCAAAAGATGGCCAGTAGCAGTTTGGTATAATAATATATATCCTTGATATTTCTTTTTTTTAAGCCAAATGGAAAACAGAATAACCACAAAAATTGTGAAGATAATACACTATACAGTAATACATTTACCCACAGACCAGAATGGAAAACCACCGCCCATTTCATGTATGCTCCACAATGCACATAAAACTACCGAATGAGGTGGAATAAACAAAGGTAAAGACAGATAGAAAGGTTTAACAGTAAACAGTAATTCAGTATTTGTTGGGTACATGAAAAACAAAATAAGATCAGTCAGGATAGCTAAAAAGGGGAGAAAGACAATACTGCACAAAGGCCTCACAGAAAGCATAAAAAACACACTGAAGGCAATAAAGCGCAAGACATGCAGAAGACAACAAAGCTTACAGAAAACAAATATTCAGATGGCAATAGCTATTCATTGAAGGGAAGCAAGTGGTGGGCAGCAACACTGGTTAATGCATTGAGGATTCGTGATATTGCAGTTCACTGTATATATTGCACTGAGGATCCATGATATTATACTAAGGATTCTCGATATTGCAGATCCTTGACTGCAGTTCACGAAAAGCATGTATTTAACTTTTCTTACAATGGATATGCTAAATCTACTCTAAAAATACACCAAATTTATCTATAACAAAATACTTAAAATTCAATTCTGTTTTTTTTTCCTTTGTTTTTTGCTGTCTCTTTTCAGTCTTAACAGTTTCTGTTGAGCAGTATGTCACCATCATAGAGAGACGGCACTGCTTAAATCTCAATTTCTACTCTTTGAATTTTGGCAGTGAAACATTTTATTAAGTTGTTAACCACTTAGAAAAATCAACCTTCCAGCAACTCAAACTACAAGTGCAATGCTACTCTCATACGCAACTTCCTAAGTTTCAACCTTTGGAGTCCATTGGCTGAGTCAAAGCGCATAACCTAGAGATAAGTAAGGTTAGTTTTTTCAGAGGTTAGCAAGAGAGATGAACAGATTTAGCTTTTTCAAATTCAAGTCCAATCCAACAAATTCATTTCAAAATCTAAATCCAATAAGCTGGGGGTTTCAAGTCTAAATCCTGTTTAAATCCCAAAAAATTTTTTTTGAAAGGTGAAATAAAACCACACATAACCAAAAAAGAAAAACACAGTGAAATTATACAGACCATGATGGAGTACCGCCATTGTGTGTGTATTCGTCCAGGCACATAGCACCCCCAAAGGGGGTTGGGCAGACAGAGGTAAAGACTAATTACAAAAATAAAGGTTTTACAGTAAACAGCAACAGTAGTGCTGCAATCGGAAATCCCGAGCGGCATGTGCGCAAAGCTTCGCACTGTGGCAGCAACTAACAATAGAGATCATGCTCGCAATCTCTCTTTGCGTACGCTAGTCATTACGTTCAATCGTTCACATGTTAATATGCGCAGAGCTTCCATGCTACAATCTCTCTTACTATTGCTTGCTCTACATATATAATGGTGTTATTCTTCACGCACATCCCGTTCGTGGTGAATCACACAATCAACGCAACGCCACCGGAGAGGTTGCAACAGTAGTGTTGGGTACATGAAAAATAAACAAAATGAGGTTAGTCAGGATGGCTGAAAAGGGGAGCAAAACAATACTGCACAGAGGCTTTACAGAAAGCATAAAAAACATACTGAAGACAATAAAGCTCACAGAAAACACAGACAATCGAAAGGCGATGGCTATACAATACATTGAAGAGGCAAGTGACGGGCAGGAACACTGGTTAATGCACTGAGGGTGGCTAAAATTATATCTCCAAAATTATATTGTGTTCTGCCAATGGCAAAATAAGCCCAGCAGTCAGTACAGTGTTTGCCTCATGAGGCAAAACAGACACCTCCGATAAAACCTTGAAAACAAATTCAACGTAGCTCATATGCTCAATTTTTGGCTCAGACAGACAGAACACTATGACTGTAGTACAACAATTATAGAAAAGAAAAGGGACAGAATCAATGAAACTCACAGCAATTCCTTTAACCCTTTTAACTTTGATGAGTATGACACAACAGAGAGAGAAGGCTTTGAGGTTAGTTCTTGCATCACTGGCTACTTTGTATGCTACTCTTCCAGATGGAAACTTGCAAACACGAATCACGATGTACAATTTCGACGGATGTGAGAAACTCCACTAAAGCAAACTTACAAAATGATTAGAGTAATCTGCAGTAGTTCCAAAACAGAGCTGAACTGACGGTTGCAAACAGTGTTGCCACTGGGGTCAGTCTCGTTAACATCAGATTATTGCTTCTTCAACATCAGATTTTTATGTTAGGGGAGATGAGACCAATGAGCCATTTGTTACGTTTCAGGTCATAAGTCACAAAGTTTAGCTAACAAATCACTAAGAAAGTTTAGCTAGCAAATCTCTGAGCTCCAAAATTTACATGAATAATAATCATTTCTCCCTCTATCCACATACAAAAAATCAGTAGGATATAATTTCTGGAAGTGGCTGAAAATTTGATTTGAAAAAAAAATTTTTTTTTGGCTCATTGGTCCCACATGTGTGGGATCAATGAACCACCGGTGTGGGACCTTTGAACCATCTCCAAGAATCCTGCCATATTTAGGTGCAATACAGCGAATTCTTTCAAAACAGATATTTCAGCATACTGCAGGATTTCTCGTTGCAACATAACTTATACAATGCAGCGGTTTACAACGAAAGAATGTAAGTAAGAAAATGAAGCGGGCTACGATGTAACCACAAAGATGCGAACTGGACTGTCACCCATGGTTGGTTGACACAAGTTGCAACCATTTCTCAGTCTTAAGCACCTTCAAATCCTTTACTGAGACACAGATACAGGACGCTGGAACAGCAGTAGAGCAGGGGGCCAATAAACGAGTTGAGGGCATGGAAGCTTGTAAAAAACAAACAAATCGCTATCAATCATGCTTGTTTTTGCGTAGCAACAACGTTGACCTCAAAAATATTAGCAGAAATTATAGAAAACCATTATGAATTTTGTGGGTGCTCGAATAGCTCCAATAAATTTATTTCATGTCAATCTTTATAAACCATAAAATTACCTATGGTTCTGTTATGAAAAAGCATCCCCCTCTTTTAAAAGAGCAAGGAAGAAATAGCCCCTCCAATTCACCACTCTCTAGCATCCCTGAAATTACTTATGATGCTGCTATGTAAGGGCACCCATGCCCCCCATTTCAAAAAGCAAGGGAGGAAGTGCCCCATCATGCACCCCCGTTCCAGTGTCCCTGCTGAGATAAATCGGTATCAAATCACAAAAAAACAGAAAGGCGCTTTGTGGGCAACTACAAACTTCAAAGTAACCATCATCATCAGGTCCCCTCAGCATGCCAATTCTACAAGCATTTTGAAATTTCCATAATTGGAATTAACTTTTGCGATGTAGTAACAACCCGCCGCAATACTTTGGTCTGAAAATTCGCTCAACACACCACCAATTTCCGGCTCAGCTAAGGAGTAATCATTGGCGGTGCCACTGTCTTAATGTACATAGTTTATAATATCACTCACATCGCTAGATACGGATAGTTGGCGTCTCACGATTTTATGCACATCTTTGGCTTCTCTTTAGCTGTGCTCGAAACCTTGAGCTTAGATGCTTCACATTACTGTGCATAGATGATTGGTTTGTACATGCTGCTCTAAGATCCTTCACATAGCTTGGAAAATTGATGACAAATATCAGCAAAAATCTTTTTATGTCTATCAACGCACCTGTCCATAGTAGCCATCGAATGTTTTTTCACAGAATTATGACCTTCTTTATTAGCTTTTTAAACCGATCGACCTAAGACATTCAGTCAATATTATCATCTCTGGAAGATTTTCGCAGATTAATTTGATGCTCCATCACATCGCTCAACGCCTTATTGAGGTTTTCGTAATCAACAATTGTTTTTTGCGTTTACTAATTTGAAAGTAGGCTTGTTTAAGCTGGAGACATTAGACCATATGCTAAGGGACCTTTGAACCTTCGGGTCATTAGTCCCTTTCTCGCATGGTTCAAAGGTCCCTTCCGCTGCCATTTTTGCAGTACGTGTCATAACAAAAAAAAGTGTATAGCATCGGTTCTCCATGTCTTGCACTTTTAAACTCTTTTCTTGAACATATCACATTTGCAAAAAATCTTTCGAAAAAAGCTGCCTGTCATTTGCAAAAACAAAAAAAACGCAGGCACTAAAATTTTACTTTCTTCCTTCAAAATCAAAATTAGCCCACAAAAATTGATTTGACAGCTATAGCTCCTTAACAACAGGTATGGGCAACAAGAAAGCAATCTCAGCTTCACTGCAAAATCAACAAGACCACACGTTCACTAGGGGGCGAAAAATAGCTTATGGTCATTGAGCCCACCCTGGTCAAAGATCCCACATCTCCCCTACAGTTTAATACAAGCTGAATGATTCTACATCACGAGAATGTACAAGCGATAACCCAGTTGACTTCAAAACTGAGTGAACTATCGTCATCAAATGGAGAATTCATAATTGTCCAGGACTCTCACAAATTCAACTCCAAAACAGCCTAGAACAATACCAAAAAATCCTTAAATCTGTTGTGGTGCAGCATAACATCGGAATGCCAATGATAAATGTTAAAAATGGAACCAAATGTAATTTGCAAAATCAACTGAAGTAGTTCATTTCATACATTTTCATACTTTTCCAAAAATCCCTAGCTAAGAAAGATCAAAAGTTCCAATCTTAGGACAAAATCCCGAAAAGTGAGAGCACTGCTATCGTTATTAAAAGAAAAATTAGATCATGCGTAACACATGTATTATTCCCAATGCAGTGAAGTGGGATTTTTTCCAGTTTTGTAATCAGTGTTGCCACTCTATTGTTATGGAAAAGTACTAGATTTCATGATAAAAAAAACACTAGATTCACCAAAAAACACTAGATTACAAAACCAAACTTACACACAGTGAAAATGGCCAGAAAATGTGTTGCAAATGCAATGGCCACCATAGACATTGTGCAACTCATTGTAAACCAGAGACAAAGAAAACGGGAGATAGCAGCAACGTTTGTTTGTAGGCCTACAGTACAGGTCACTGAAACTTTTAACAGATGACCAAGTGGCTTCATAGCAGTTTAACACAAATCATATTATATTCAAATTGTCTTGTGCAATTTAAGATTTAATTAGGTAGAATTTTTAGGACATCATTGGATTGCACTAAATCAAAAGTTCTCAATTACAGTTACAATTACTTAGACAGAATTGTGCAATTAATTACATTCAGCTCACTCACAAAAAAAAACTCGAGATAGCAATAAAAAACACTACTGTAGAACACTAGGAGTAGATAGATGAAATAAAAAAATACTAGATCATGAGATCTAGTAGAAAAACACTGGGAGTAGCAACATGTTTGTAAAGATGACTAAGCGCATGTGAGAGTAAGAACCGATGAAAGAATGTTAACAGTCACGAATCTAACTTGCTTTCATCTTAAAATGGTAGGAAACGTTGGAAACTAAAGCAGTAGCCCAGCCAACATCAGATTTGTCACCAAAACATCAGGACATTAGAATTTTCTCTGAAAACATCAGATCTGATGATAAAACTTCAGAAGTGGCAATACTGGTTCTGGTTGCAAAGAAATTCTAAACAAGACCATCAAATCAAAATCCGGTTAGGCAGAACTTATCAAATCCAAATGAGGGATATCTAGAACTCCTGGATATCTCTGGAGTTCTAGATATCCCTGATCCAAATCCAACCAATATCGATCATAATTCTCAAAATCCGCCGGATTCAAATCTAAATCCATGTTCATCTCTGGAGCTTTCAGCTTAGCAGAGATGAGCGGACTGTGAAATTTTTCAATTCGAGTCCACTCCTGATTTGCAAAAATTAAATCCGATCAAGTCCAGATCCGCAAAATTTTTGAAAATCATCAATCCGATCCAGTCCTAAACCGCACATATAAAACCAAGTTTTTTTATTTTGCCTCACAAAGCAAAATATACAAAAACTTCTTGGAATTTTCAAAATTTAAGAAAGCAGTGTCTATTTTCCCATCAGGTGTAAGAGCACTGCTGGACTAGTTTAGCAATTAAGCGAAACCAATTGTTGGTTGAATTGGTCAAGCAACAAGGATGATACACTTGGATTAGTGCAGACTGCAGAGTTTTTGTCACATGACCTAAAACCCAAACCTATCCCTGAACCTAACTCTAAACCCAAAACCTAAACCAGGGGTCGGGAACCTATGGCTCTCAAGCCAGATGTGGCTCTTTTGATGACAGCATCAAGCTCACTTGATAGTTTCTTAACACGATTGTTACGAATTAAACTTTTTCTGTAATTTCCCATCTATCAGACTACAAAGCAATCAGCAACACCATGCAGCACCATAAGTCGCATTAAAAGTAAAAAGCATGTTATCAAAGAGAAAATTCAGCCATTTACCATTGTTTAAAATGGCTGGTTTTGCTTAAAAATGCACACGTTAGTTAGTAAGTTAGTTGCATTAAGTGTTGAAAAATATTATATGGCTCTCACGGAAATACAATTAAAATATGTAGGTTTCATGGCTCCCTTAGCGAAAAAGGTTCCCGACCCCTGACCTAAACCCAAAACCTAAAGCTAAACCCAATACTTAAACCCGTAACCTAAACCCAAGACCTAAACCCAAAACGTAAACTCAAAACCTAAACCTAAACCCAAATCCTAAATCTAAGCCCAAAACCTAAGCCCAAAATCATCAATCCGATCTTTACCTTCAAATGGAAACTTTTACCTTCAAATGGAAACTTAAAAAACACCTCCTATTAGAAAAAAAAATTCCCAATTATGAACTCTAGCAACATTTCCCTTGTCCAGATAACCAAATATTGAGTATTCTAGTATTCTGTAACTCTGCTTATTTTTTGTGTATATTTACTTTTTCATATTTTCTGTGTGCACATTCTATGCTTTTCTGCATGAAAGTACACTTTTTAGTTTTTTTTCTGTTTTGCTTTGTTTTTCTTTGTACCTCACTAATTAGTTTTTTGTAACTTTTCTACTTTTGTATTACTATTTCTTATTTTTACTTCTTTTTTTATACTGCCAAA
>Ga0210059_1015695_pt1 | contig 11022 bp, 6 predicted proteins | sample Ectturendosymbi2_FD_188042 | JGI IMG/M metagenome (GOLD analysis project Ga0210059, IMG submission 188042) | Ecteinascidia turbinata endosymbiont from Florida, USA - Sample 2 (SPAdes) (version 2) | ecosystem: Host-associated > Tunicates > Ascidians > Unclassified | place: Key West, Florida... | reverse complement strand
TACCTCCTGTGTATCTGATGGTATGATAGTGATTGAATTCAAGATAGGTTTGAAATTCTCTCTCTATCTGCCAACGATATCACTAACATTGCTGAGTAAGGCATCGTTTTCAGATTTGATAGATCTGACCAGGGGCAGATCCAGCCAGTAAGGTTAGAGGTTGGGCATTCCAGTAATATTTGTTAGTCAAGTCTCATTACGGGTTCACTACTGTAAGAAAGATGAAGTATACTTCACAACACTGCTGTGAAAAAACAATGGACGACAGAATGGCCTTATACTTCGAATGCTGTTTTCTGAATTATACAAAATCATGGTGGATAAAGTTCCTTCCGTAGGTTTTAGGGGGGACGATTGGGGTGATCGCCCCTCCCTGGATCCGCCCCTGGATCTAACAATATCAGATAGTTACCACTAAGGCGCAAGATGGTTTGCCAATGAACTTCATTGGTTTGCTAGCAACTGGAATCTAGTTTATGTCCGAAAATTTCCCCAGATTGTAGGATTCAGCGAATCGCCAATGTAAAGAAGAGTCGGGTTAATTCTGAAGCCATCCCTAGCAGGCTACTTTCTTTGCAGGAATAGGATCTTTCCGTCCTGATTCAGCCAAGAGGTTATTTTTTTGCCGTCTGTAGCATCACCCAGTCGTTTCTGTCCGCATACCCGTGAAGTTGATGATATTACAGCTGCTTGGAACAGCCGCCACTCTTTTTCTGCATCCGCTGTATAATCCGGGAGCTCTCGGAACAAGGACGATAGGCTGCCTGCAAAGATCTTTCTTACGTCCTTGGCCATCAGTGTTTTAATTTATTCAGTAGGTCCTCTGAGTCCTACACGTTTTCTGTAGAAAATTTTGGTTGTTCCAGGCGAATGTTGCGTCTCCAGCAAGTGGCGATCCTGCGGCAAGCACTGCACCGCTTGCGATAGGCTCATCAACACAGCCTGCCAGATCAGTACTTGCAAGTATTCCAAAACTGGGAGAACTGTTGGCTCAACGCCAGAGAAGAAGAGTTTCTATCCATTGCTTAGCTGCTCCCCATTGTTAAATCCCCGCTGCGTAGCCGAATATATGCAACGAGCATCCAGAGAATATTGTTTGGCTTTTTCAACCAATTCCCGCTCTTTGCCTGTCAGTCAAGCGATCTTCCAGTTTCCAGTTATTAGCGTATAGCAAGAGTGCTGTTTAGTTTACGTGTGGTTTTCAATTCTCCCAGATTGGAAGAACTCTGTGCTAGAACTAGAAGAACTCTATCCCCATTTTCGTTCCCAGTTGCGTAGCGGTCGCAAAGTGGGGCGTCCACGTGTGGATGACTGATGGGGAACTGCTGCAATATTTTCGAAAGGGCCCCTCTGTCTAATGCCCGAAGGCGATTGATGGTCACGTGTGCTACGACCAATGCGCTGTGGAACCAATCGTTTTTTTGCATTTAAGGTAGTAATTGCCTAAATAATATCGTTGGACAAAAGGTCACGCCATTTATTTAGCAACTTTTGCAATAATGATGAGTACCACAGGAAGCCGCTGCTGCAGTCACACTGTGTAGGAGAAGCCTGGCATTGAGTGATTGAGTCTACTGCATAAGCATGTGTGGAGCAATCACTACGCTGAAAACAGAGAGACTGTGCTTTGCACTATCATTTTTCTTTACTTAACGGGACAGGGCATTAAATGGACGTTTTCCCACAACATTTTTTGAAACTGCAGAATTAACCTTGAAGACGTCCTTAAATCTGACGGACAAGTCCTTTGCTTTATTTTTGCATTTTGGCGCCGCCTGCATTTTTAGTTTTTGTTCGCCTTGCCGCGCCACTCCTCTCAACGCAATGAAGTGTTTCTTGCAAATGGTTAAGAGCGATCAATCTACTCTTTTAGATTCTACAGCAGAGCAAAGAAAAGCATTCGGAGATCCACAAACGAACGCAGTTGCACATAACATCATCCGTTCGAAACGCCATACCTATGGTTGTCACGACAGTTCCGGAAAAGAAGAGAGCATTTTGATATAGCCAATTGTGCGCGCAAGACATCTGTTGATCAGAATCAAACTTCACTCCGTTCGCAGACGCAGTACTGATAATCTGCGAAACAGAAAAAACAGAATTTGTGGAAAAGCTGGATTGACGCGACCGCTACAAAAATGAACCAAGCGCATCGACAAATAAGTTTGCATCTGCATTTGAGATGAAAGAATCCATACAAAAATCACGTAACATAGCTTCCTCAGCGGCTGTTAGGTCACGAGGCTGGTCTTGTAGTGATTCACCAATTAAGTCATCCCCGATACTTTTCAAAAAAATCTAAAAGATTTAATTTTCATTTTTTGCAGGGTTTAACACACACGCTTAGAGCCTCCTTTTATTTGCTTCCAACGTCAAAAAACATCACTTTTACCTCTAGTCGATGTCCAGTGGCGCAGCCAGAATGAGGCCAAAGAGGTCATGGCCCACCCCGAAACAAACTTGCTAAATAAACGGCTTTTGCTGGTGATATATATCAATTTTCAACTGTTAGAAAATAAACGCAAGGAACAGTCGGGCTCAAGACGACGTCAGTGACTGACGACATCATTGTTTGGCCCCTCCCGAACAAAATTCTTGGCTGCGCTACTGTCGATGTAATTGCCTTACGTAGGTACAGTGCATGACCACAGTTAGATCTTAACTGCAGCTGAACCAATTATTTAAAGATGTTCTTGCTGCAGTTGTAACTATTTGTCAGTTATTCAAATTTAATTAGAAAATCAAATTATAAGAAAAAAATAAGAAAATATTTTTCTGAGAAAGTTGTGAAACGCCTCAGAAGAGATCTACAGAAAACTTATGATCGGTATATTTTGCAGGTTAATTATTATTCTGAACAGCTTGTAGTATTCTAAGACCTTCCAGATGTCAGCGTCAAGCCCTCTAATTGAAAAGTAAGCTGCTTGTGCATGACCTAAACCCTACTCGTGTTCTTACTTATACATGGCAAAATTTCCCAAAATTCCTACACAACTTCTTGCAAGGGGTTTCACGATTGCAATACCCAAATTGTTAGGAAATCAACGATAGAACGTAGTCAGTAACAATATAATCAATGGTAGAGCCTCGCGACTGCAGGTCTCTATACCTATTTGTGTGATTCTTGGCCGGGTCTGAAAAAGGTCAGGCCTCGTCTCCGGCCCAAAGGATGCAAGTATTGGTATCGATATTGTCTCTGAACTTCGCGTGTCCAGTCGACATGTCGTTAAACAGCTCCAGCAATTTATCTGGTTCGATGTTAGTTAAATATTTTGGTAAACGAAAATATAAAAAGTTGACAAAATATATGGAATTCGATGAATGGAAATTCGGAAGTGTAGATGACTTTTTTGACAAATTTATGATAAGGTTTGGCGTAGCCGGAAAGTTTTCGAGTTTGGAGTCTCGAACATTCAGGTCTCGGTCTTGGACTTTTTATTGGCTGCATCACTGATAACAAGCGTTTTCAAAAGTGGCACAAAATTTAAACCACTCGAAAAAGCAACTGCTTATCTCAAATCACCGAATTTTGCATAAAATGTATTAAACGTACGACTTGTTAATCATATTTTATCACTAAAAGAGAGAAACTCTTTAACAAAAAATGCAAAGGGGAGGCGAAACAGGTTTCTGAGTTTTCACGAATTTCAGACGAAATGACGCTTCACTGCAAGAAGAACAATAACAACAACCTATAGGAAAGCTAATCGTAAGCGCAATTAATGTGAAGCACGTCCAAAATAAAGTCACAATTTCTTTTGTTTGTTGCCTGTACAGGTCCAATGCAAACATATTGGCTATGCTATGAGCAAACGTTCGACGTATTTTGGACTTGAACTCTATTTTACCTGAATTAGGTTTCGCAAATCATCCCTGGTTAACGTTTGGTTGGTTGAGTTAAAACTATTGGATGAAGCATTTGAGAATTTGCCGAAAACAGCTTCAACTGCCCTTATTGTTTCCTTGCAAGTTCTATCTTCATTAGTGAACTCCAAGGCATAGAAAACAGCCCCTCCACTAAGCAAGTAGACAATGTACAGCAAAATGAGTAAAAGGATTGATCTCCAGCGCATTTTTTCGGAATCTGGACTCTTTCAAAGTTGACGCTCCGCTCGTGCTGGTTCGGACAGTTTTGATCAGATAGCGCCGTGGGGTAATCAGAGAAAAATGTCAAGCTTTTCTTTCAACACAAACATTTTTTCACACCATTTTCTGGGAAAACAAAAAATAAAAGCAGACAGTGCAGCGTGAGCTGTGGAACTGAACAATCAAACCTGGAAATTTTAAACAAATTAGAAATTATATTGAAGAAAATATGCAGGAATGGCTGTTTTGAGTGATATTGCAGTTCGAAAATATGCATGACCTTTTCTTTGGTTTTCAACTTAATCTCAGGGACAAATCGCGATAAATCCTGAAATTATGAGGCAATTCAGACAAAGTTATTCCTATTCTTCACGAAAAACATGGCTGCAGCCGGTATCAGAAGCCAAGGCAGGTACAAAATGTGCAGGCAAAACAGTCACCGACCCCACGGAAAAGGTTTCCCGTACGCCAATGAACACTTGCTTGATCTATTTTGTTAAGTCTAAGTTGTCTATCTTTCGGTTTTATCCGTTTATTTAAAAATAAAACTTAACCAAAACGCAAGCAACAACATCAAATTAAGAACTGTACAGAGTTCCTTTGCTGCGTATAATAGAGTTGGAGAAGTCTGAAAAGTTTCTGCTTGAAACATACATTGGATTCCTGAAAAAGAAGAAAATAGTTTGGGCCAAGGCTTTCCATGTACAAGCAATCGTTCTAGTCACTATCACTTGGTTTCCTGTAGGTCAGATACTGAGCACTTTACTAAATGTTGGGCTAATGACGGTTTCAAGTAGGCTGTGGAACTGTAGTTTGAAAAAGTATTTAGACAATGTAGTAAAAACATTTCTTCGCTGGACCAAAGGTTGTTTCAAGGGAGCCTATTGCTAGTAGCTGGATATATATTTGCACAATCTATCATGGTGTATCTAAGGGCGTACGCAAGGGGTTGGGGTTAAAACCCCCCTTGAGCTTGATATTTTACAAAAACTTTATTACCTGCGCAAAGGAGAACAATTGTTTTCGCATACTTTTTGCTTGTTAATTTGTCGACTTAATGCAAACACCACGGAATAAATTTGCATGCAAATTTCAAGGAACACTGTAAATGGGCAAAAAGTAATAATTAGGTTTTTGGTGGGAATCTGAGTTATCGTCTGCGTCCAGAAACCATCTCGCCACATTTTGCAGACCTTTGGTCCACTATGCATGTTTAAGATTGTGTTTCGCCTTAGTTCACTTTATCCGGAACGGTTGTCTTTATTTTGTCTGCTATGGCTGACCAGCGCAAGTGCTGGCCGCATTGGCTTCATTACCAGTTTCTGTAGCATGATAGAACTGTTACACGAGCTCAAAAATAGCAGTTTTTAACATAGAAGCATCCATTTGATAATGTCTCAGCACTAGGCAGGGTAAATGGAAAACTAAAAGTTTGCTGGACTTCTATACATAACAAAAAATCGGAAGTTTTCTTGCGTACTTTATGCGAATTCTCAATGCTTGTGTGGTTTAGCAAGATTCGATCTTGCAAACCGGGGTACGGGCCAGCCAGTCCAGCCGCACACTTTCTATGCTCGATTGCTCGTATTCGACAAGACCTTAGCACAGCCTCATTTTGCAGTTGTAAATTGCTCTGACGCAGTGATGAGTGTGTTTTACTCCCCTGTTTTAACGCACAGCCCGATATTTTTTGAGTTATGAACTGCTGTGTCGTAGCGTTGGGTTTATTTTCCTCCGATATCTCAACTTGGAGCGCCAATAGTTTATATTCAGTGCAACGACACAAAATAAGGTGGGGGCGTGTAGAAGAATATGCATATTATGTCAACGAACTTCGCCAAAACGTTGGTTTGGAAGCATGAATATGACGTAGAATTGTGACGTCACAAACAGCGCACACCAAATACAAATGACCACTATATGCCACTGCTGCTGTCGACCTGCGCTTATATAGTTTGAGGTCTAAGCGAGCTTGCTCCTTGCAGGGGCGCTTTTGCTCGCGGCGATATTGCATTTATGCGGGCATCAATAACCGCCACACCTGTAGACCAACAACACGTGTTCTTAACTCAAAAAATCGCGCTGGCGAGGCGTTGCTCACTCTGAAGGTGATCTGCATACAAGCGCCTGCTTCTTGGTTTCACTTATCGCGTGATGTTCAAATGAACAGAGCTCGCTGTACTCAACGACTGCCGATAGCAAGCCTCAATAGATTTGACACCTACGCGCACTTTTGCCATGTACACTGCAACAGACACCAAGCGGCATTTACGTCACCGGAATTGCTAAAACGTGAGGCAGCAAAGTTTCTGCCTAACTTTTTTTGGTGCGTTTAGCTCACGAACATCCGACGTAAAATAAGTTCACTCTCCCGCTCATTACCAGTAAGCTACGACCATCTAACAAAAGTTTCGTTCAATTTACATTATCAGACTTTATGAAAGTCTTAAAATTTTGTAGGATGTTAGGAAAGAAACTCTAGTCGCCTTAGTGGAAACCGAAAACTGCTTTATGCAAGTTGTAAGCAATGTGTGTCAAAGTTCAGTTGCGCTTTAACAGACCGTTTTGACTGCCTAACACTGCTTACTACACTTCGCATGGAACTGTTTGGGCAAATAAACACCTCTGCTGCCTTTCCAACAAAAAAATAACCTACAGTTGTTGCACGAAGTCACCTTGACAACTGAACGTTACCCAACTACAAAATCTGAAGTAGTCTTTAAAAACAGTTAAGAACAAAGTGTAACATGAACTTTTTACCTAAAGCTTAGAAGTATGGGAAGTAGTGAAGCACTCCTTATCCTGACAACAAAAATAGCAGCTTCTTTGCAAACTCACCGAGCATGACCTTTATTGCTTTCTGCGACAATTAAGCGAATCGTAGCAAGTACCGACTACACCCTGACCAGTAATCATGAAGTAAGCTTGGTATTCTTCAAATTTTTCGGTGCGTGACAAGCTGTGCTTCAAAATGTCAGCGTGGGTACCAGTGGCGTAGCCAGTCCAAAAATTTGGGGGGTGCCAAAACATTTGGGGGGACAAAATGTTTCATTTTTGGCGAATAACACTACTTTGCTTAAAAAAACGCCTCTCAAAGCACAAAATGACTATCTTTTCTAAAAATTTGGGGGGTCATGACTCCTTTGCCCCCCCCCTGGCTACGCCTATGGTGGGTACAAACATCCTTACACAGACGCGGGGGCGGAAAAAAACGTCACTTGCTAATGTTATGCAGGTGCCGTGCTTGGGCGTGGGCACTACACAGTGGTTTGGTTTTCACCTGGCATGTTGTGAATGCGGAATGAATTACTTCCTGCAGTCATCTTTCGACCATAAGTTGTTCTGCCATAAGTATGCTCAATTCCAAAACTGGCCTACCGTCTCCACACATACCAGCCATTCTCAATCCGAGTCCGCGGACTCACGATAAGTGTCACGAGCAGACATGGGGCAATCGTAATCGTCAATCGTAATCGACTGCAATCGATTACAGTTTTTTGAGTAATCGTAATAGATTGAATTCACCAAAAATGAAATGCAATCGTAATCGTAATCGATTACATTGCCAACTTAATCGTAATCGACGATTCATTTCGCGATTAAACTTAGAAATCTTCATCCTACATCACTGTGCGATGAACCGCGATTGTGGCGGCTGAGTTCCTCCTTTATCATCGTTTGTTATGGTTATGTTTCAGGGAAGGCCATTTCTCCGTCTGTGTGAGTTAAATCCAGATAGTCCAGCGGCCACCACAGTGTTTGTAGCGAACTCTACCTTTGTTGCAGCTACCCTTGCTGTTGGCCGCCAGAAGTAACGTAGCGAGTCTAGTTAGACGTAGCAACAAAAAGAAGAGCTTTACTTAAAACGTGTTGACACTTCGGCAACAGAATAGCGGGACATTACGAGGAGAGGTGTTGATTTTATCTATATATATTCAGAGTGAACTTATGAATGTAAGTGCTGGAGTAGGCTATGTATACAAATTAGCACAGTAATTTATATACAGTAAATTATTTTTTTTCAGAAAAATAAGACACGTTAATTCAAGTCGAAAGTACTTTTCCACAACACTGATAACTAGTATGCCAACCGTGATCGACCAGATACTGCTAAAAAAACTCAACGAAACTAGTGAGGTTTTGTTGACCATTGACATTTGGTCCAATAGAAAGGTGCGCAGTTATATCGGCGTCACTGCTCATTCATTTCAAATTAAAAGATGCACAATGCTATGCCGGCTTGCAGATGATCGTAACCAGCAGTTAGAAAATACAGTCAGCATTCAGCAATTTTGAAATTATTAACAAACGAATTTTCAGCGTTGCTGAATGAATGTTCAAGCCTGATAGATGTCATTTGACTGTTAAAGATTTGAAGCCTTGATGTTTATCAACTGTAACAAAGATTTTAAATATTGATCCTTTTTGTTTAATAATATTTGAAGTGTTTGTTGCAGTGGAGTAACTGACAGGAGGGATGAGGGGCTATTTGACTCCGCTGGCCAGCTAAATGTAAAAACCAGGCCCCAACTTAACTTATATTTAGGTTTTAATATTCTTTCAACTGGTTTTCAGTAGGTTGCCGTCTTTTTGCGATTTTCGGAGATTTTCCGTTGAATTGGCGTATTGGTATAATCAGTGCCATGGCAAGGCAGCCCCGTATCCCCGGTTGGGGGAACCCCGACCATTCGCAGGGGCCCCACAATGTATATTGCATTAGTAAGTTAGAGCCGTCTCTCTACCTTGACTTTCACTGTTCTGGTTTTTGCCCTCAATGCAGAGCCGGTAGATTAAGCATGTACTATCATGATTCGTTAATTTCGAAAAAGAATTGCGGACTTTCGGACACTATAGTGTCTTTGTAAAGTTGTGGTTACGTGATATTAAAGATGATATTAAAGGGCCCCACCTGGATTTTTTTTGGGAAGGACAAAAACCTTTCACACGGCTCTGGGTATAGCTATCTACACCCGGATTCACCATAATTTCTCAAGGTTTTTCTGAGTGTTGACTTGCAGGTCACCTACGGAGGTAAACTGGCCTCTTTCAGCTAAGTTTCCCTATAGCTTAAACCTCTAGTTCCGCCACTGGTGTACGAACATCTCATTAGACAATTATTGTAATTTTTGTCCGATTCTTTATCCTTACAGATTACTAATTGCATTTATTGCATTCATTAATATCGTATGTTGTCTGAAAATATACTTACATCAAACAATGCAAATGGGGTTTGTTTTCGTTCTGAAGATGTTTCAAGGCAAATGTAATCGCGATTGTAATCGTGATCACTTTCAATGTAATCGTAATCGATTACATTGTGATTTTGTTTATTCGTAATCGTAATCGAGCAGGTGGCAAGTAATCGTAATCGATTACATTTGTACGGTAATCGCCCCATGTCTGGCCACGAGGCGGTACTTTTGTTGTTCTTTCTGCGGTTAGTTGATTGTTTGCCATTTCGAAACCAAACCAGGTGTTTAAATATAACTAAAACTACTTGAAATTGCGAGCATATTTTACTTCGTATCAGGTCAATGATGAAATCAGGTCGCAGTGGATTTCGTGCTTACAAGTTTTAGCTCAATGTCATCGACACTTTGAGACAAAAACACACCAAAAAGGCTGAAGGAGAACTTAAATTTTTCATAAGTAACGCCAAGCAAAGCGATGTCGTACTGATCGTCCAGCCAGATGTTTCTGGAGCAGTGACTTTTCTCATAAGCGGTTGGTGTTTCATTTTTCGTTGCCTGGACTATTTCATTTATATGGTATTTTGGTGGCGCGTTATTAATACAGTGGTCTTGTAGCGCCACGATTGAGTTTTGTACAATGCCTGGCATCATTTGACTAGGTTTGTGTTTGCGTTCTGGTTGTGTTCCCTGCAGCTCTTATGCACACCCGTGCGCCTGGTAAGAAGGCTACGGTGCCAGTTTACAAGGTCTTACGATAAGACCCGGCTGAGAGTTTACCTGGACTATTGCTCGAGCAAAAGCGTGTCAATCAGCGGGAGAAACGCTGATTAAACCATCAGCCTTGGAAATGGCCCGGATCAGGGTTGGTAAATGTTTCATCAGCGCAATGGCCTGGCGAACTCTCATAAACGTCCAACCTTTCGCGCCAAACGTGGTTTTCAGGAAATAAACTGCAAGTGAGAAATTCAATCGACTGATTACAAAACAATGGTCATAATGCGTGATTAGCGATATCCATTCGCTGGGTTGGGAATGTTCAACTGGGTAATTTCAACTGTCAGGAAGGGAAGTGTGCTTGTGAAAGTGCACATTGAGACAAGTTGAGCGTTTGAATTCCGGAATGTGGTAGCACATGCCAATCAAGCCAAAATTCGAACAAATTTTCAAAAATACTCGAAAAAGACCAAAAGGCCAAACAATATATTTGCGGCCAAACAACTTCTGAAAACGGTCAAACTTTCACAGTTTGGCCGCAAAAGAGCCAAGTTCCCAACCCAGGCCAAGATGTTGTGCGAGATCCTGTTGCTAATGAATTAGCTGTAGTCCCTTTGTCGAAAGACATCATAAATTGCGCATCCAAGCAGGGGCGTAGCGAGGCGAATTGCCGCCCGGGTCCGACCATATAAATGCCGCCCTTTCCGCCACTCAAATTTGCTTACAAAATTAAAAAATGGAAGATCATGTTTCTTGTTTATTTGAAGATATAAGGATTTAATAAGGCATCTTGAAAATCACAATCAACCACTCTCAAACTGAAATGGGTCTTGTTTTCAATTGTCGATTATGAGTCTGGCTTTTTCGGCTTGTCACCACCTTTCTCATCATTAATTTTTCTATTTTTTACATTTGTGCATTCTTTACATATGCATATACGGACCCAACATCATTCATCAATTTGTCTTCCATGTTGCTTTTCAGTCTCCGGTAAGCCCACCGTCTGGCATTTTAATAGTTTACTCATTCC
>Ga0210059_1015693_pt1 | contig 11023 bp, 6 predicted proteins | sample Ectturendosymbi2_FD_188042 | JGI IMG/M metagenome (GOLD analysis project Ga0210059, IMG submission 188042) | Ecteinascidia turbinata endosymbiont from Florida, USA - Sample 2 (SPAdes) (version 2) | ecosystem: Host-associated > Tunicates > Ascidians > Unclassified | place: Key West, Florida... | reverse complement strand
ATGGATTGAACTTGGATTAAACTTGCTTCAAATGATTTGAGTAAATGTAATTCAAATTCGAATTTTAGTTCAATTTCTGGTTTTCGCAAATCCGCTAATTTTAATATAATTTGTGACACCCGATTTAGCTCTAAGTGTAATTCTAGTATGGTATTCACGAGCATATCAATAGATTTGGGATTGTTCCATAGACCCTGTCTTTTCGGTATACCCACAGAAAATCGTCTAAACGGGATAGATTTGAGAATGTGCAGACCAAGGGTGCTCTGCACCAAGGTAAAGTTATTCGAGCAAAGCGTTGGAACAATGCGGTGTTGCTCCAGCGTCCAAGACTCGCTTCCACCTCGGTGCTGGGATGAACTTCTTTCTCACTAATTCAACGTATCCCTTGTGTTCACAGTTACCGGACATCTGTCAGCATCCTCGGGTCAGCATGGTCCGATAATGTAATTACGATCCAACGCGCACCAAACAGTCACTTTTTAGCAAACCCGTTGCTGAAGTTATATCAGCGAGCTACTATAGTATCGTGAACTGCACACCAGACATTTACCCATCTGAGGAGTTCCTGTTGAACGGTTTCTGATATATATTCTATTGGAGGGACATGACGCAGAACATTTGACAAACAATGTCATCAATATCCTGAAAGACTTGAAAATTTCAATTCAAAACTGCCGCAGACAAAGTTACGACAACACCAGCAGATTCTATACGAATAAGAGCTGATGATGCCTACCTAGTAGGCGAAACATATACTCTGTAAGATCTTAGTGTCTGATTCTTTGCTGGGGAAGGATTCCTTTCGATAGGCACCAGCAACATGGCGGGTAAGTACTCAGGAGTCCAAGTCAGAATTAAAAACCTCAATCCACATGCATATTTTGTTCCATGTTCTACTCATTCATTAAATCTCGTTGGCTCTTCTGCTGGGGAATGCTGCTTCAATGCCATGTCGTTTTTGGGGGGTTGTGCAGAAACACTACAATTTATTTGCGATCTCTAAACAGGTGCAAGCTTTTCACGAACGTATTCGGTCAAAATAACGTTGAATTTAAAGCATTGTCCAATGCGAGATGGTCGGTGAGATGCGATGCTGTTCGTGCACTGAGAACCAGCTATCGTCATATAAATTCTACACTACAAAACATTTCGAATGATAACACTAAAATAGGTCAGACTTGTTTTTAAGCTTCGTGTTTAGCCACACAGATGACAAAATTTGAGCTTGTACTGTGTGATATGTGGGAGAGAGTTTTGTGCCAGTTCAATGTCGCTAGTAAGACATTGCAGAAAAAGCTATGATATTTCAACAATCTTAAGTTTGCATACTGGCTTGGATAATTTTGTGAAGTCGCTGAGAGATGACTATGGTTCATGTAAACGAAGAGACTAAAATGATCACTGACAATCACACGCATAAAGACAGACGCGGACCAAAGCGGAAGAGATTTTTGCAAGAAGGTACCAAAAATTACAAAAAATGAAGATAATCGACATTCCAATGCTTGTGACAAGTTTCGAGTTGATACCTGCTTTACAGTTATTTCAAATTGACTGAGTGCTGAACTTGAACCCAGAAAGCAAGCCCACGCAGTGTTCAATAAAACGTTTCAAGTTTTCTTCCAACTGCGTTGTCTCTCCTCCGACAAGATTCATTATCTTGCAGCCAATCTTCAAAAAATCTACTCTTTAGGTTTGAAACAACGTTTCACTGAAGGAATTGTTCATTTCTCTGGTTATCTGAACAGTATGGCTGAAAACGTTTCAACGCGAGTAAAGCTGTTGCGGCATATCAGAGAGTCAGATATTGTTGACCCATACCCCAACCTTTAAATAGCACTGAAGTTATTCTTACTCTTCCCTTCGTGAACCCTGGAGGGGAACGTTCATTTTCTGTCCTTTAAGTGAATAAAACGTAGCAGGCGTTTTTAAAATACGCAAGAGAAGCTGATTCATACTTCTATTCTGAATATAGCGTCTGATGTTACGACAGGCTAAATTGCGAAAAACTAAATGGTGATTTGGCTTGCTTGAAGGCATGAAAAAAACTTTGTGATAGACTGTGAGCTGTTGAATATGCTGGTGGCAAACATTTGTCATCAGTTCATCCAGGGTAATTATATATTTGCCCGCTGCCTTATGGACATAATTGCATGTGTTATAAACCGCTTACTTTTGTACCAATGTCAAATGTTCTTTAGAGAAAGTCTTAGAGTATACGCTATTTTTCTGTAGTGTTTTATAGCAAATGTAGAGCTTTTGTAGCTTTACAAAATTTTGTTATGTAATTTATCAGCTCAATTTATTAGCGGTGGGTTTCAGTTGTCAAACGTGTTGCAACAACGAATTATTTAGTCATTTCTGATATACTCGAGCCCAAGTCATTAGAGCACAGCGGTATCTTACTGGTAGTAAACGATTTGTCAAAAGCACTGTTTTTGAAATACGTGAGCATTGCTGAGTCAAAGTCATCAAATTTGTAGTGTGTTTGCTGTGGATCCCAGATTTACTTGTTTCCAGCAAGATTGCCAATATGCAGATCTTGCCTGAAGTTTTAGATGTTAATAATTAAAACAGGTTCTCGTGAGCTTTAATTGAAAAAAACATGTGTCTATACTGGGGTTACTTCATGTGGTTGGTTGAGGGTATTGTGAAAGTACGTTGTTGTACAGAGTATGACGTCATACTGTTTACCATTAGCCTATAGGATAGAGAGGATTGAAACACTGCATTTTGTGTTGCTCGGAAAATGACAAGTGAAAAAACGGCATAAATTAACCTTGTGTCCACTTAATGTGTTGAGCTTGTTTGGTCCATAAAAATGTAGTTTGTATAAAAAAGACGTTTGCGTGCAACTACTGTAATTTGATCGAGGACTAGACAATATTTTCGAGGGTGGCAACACGATCCCGCATGTAAATGTAAATATCCAAGAAATAAACACACCAAAGCGTTAAAAAATCACCGAAAGTTAACAAAGAGACCACAAATATACGAAAGAGCTACAACTTCCAAGAAAGGATCGCATTGCCATTTGTTCTTGAGAATAATGTAGGAAAGGTTTCAATTTCTGTCGAAGATCTAATCTAGATGACTGCACTTATTCTAACATATTTTGTCCTAACTCCGTGGCCCACTTGAAAACTGCTTCATAGCCCACCAGTGGGCCATGAACCACAGGTTGAGAAACACTGACCTAACTGCTTTTGTCCTGTTGGGAACCCTGGATTTCTCGCCACTGTCTTCGTGTTTACCTGCGTTGTTATTGCTGAAAAACGTCCACTTATTATGTTCAAGTTGCTCATTGTTTGACTTTGGAAGCATATTGTAGTGAGACTATTCGGTGTTGTTGTGCGTGACAATGGACGTAACAGGTGATTGCACTTCCTAGCGAACTACAAACCCCGATTAATGAACAGGACTGCTTTCAAAAAGTAACAGTTTTCATGTGTACCTCGTCGTCGCGTCATGTTAAAAACAAGTGTACAATTTTTCGCACACGCAAATGTTTGCAGCAGGCAGCTTTTTGCTAAAGTTTTGCAAACAAATTGTTGCTGTTTATCTGCAATCGCTTTCATTGCGAAGCAGTTTGTGCACAGCGATAATATTATTTACCGAACTTCACTAGTCTTTGAAACAACTGCAGAAGTCAAAGACCTCTGATTTGATCAATATTATGATGAACGTTTTGAAAACAGTATTATTACCAAATCAACCCACAAGATTTTATTTGAGTCAGTGGTTTTTGCATTGCTCTCTCTAACACGACTTTGACCCACGCTTATTGGTCTGCTTCTGCTACAACAGGTCTTTGTTACATTTCGTCGCATCGATGATTTGCTGACGATGGAAGAAATGGAAATATATTACAGATCGCCAAACAAAACTGAAAGTGCAGTTGAGTTTGAAAATTTCACCGGAGCTTGGGATGTAGTGGAAAAAACTCAGGTTTGGCTAACTTTAATTGGACTTTGATAAAGCAAAGTGTTCAAAATTGCCAGATCATTTCTACTTGTAGTTTTCAAACAAGCAAGGAGTCCTTGAAAAAGGTGACCTAAGTTCTGTGCACATCGACAAGGATTCATACCAACGTTTACTCCCAGCAGATGATGTGGCAAACTGCAATATCTGAAAGTAAAAATGTGGACATAGACGCCTTGTCGCAACAGTCTGCCACGCCCTAAAAAAGAGACGCTGAGGATATTGCTCATGAGCTTTAATTATGTATGCTCACTGCGATAGAGAAAGAGTCATCAGAAGGCATCACTATTTAGAACATAACAGATGAAAGAACCAATTAACCAATTTTACATCACCGCCGATCCAGATCAGACGTTCATTTGTGTGAAATATGGCCTTCGTGGCGCTTTTGCATCACTCCCTTTACATTTTTATCGGTCATAACTAGGCAAAACCAGGTTGTTTATGACTTCATTGAGCCAAACCAAGCTTCAATGACACGTCTATAGGCGCTTCAGGAGGACTCAGTCTTACTGTAATAGAGGTCTACTTCAACGTTGCAAACACTTATTCTCCATCCGACTTTGGTCGAATTACATTAGTCTCTCAAGCGTATAGGTTGCATCATGTCAAATCGTATGTATTCAAAAGCAAACGTTGAACTGCAAGTTGTGAACGCAAATTTATTGATTGCATTAGAAACAACACGAATCTTCGAACACTTCTTTTGGTCGTAGAATGTTATTGGTCATTCATTGCCATGTAGATATAATATGTACATACATATATTCATCCAAAACTTTACATTAAGCCCACCCAAAACAACGCTGCGGAAAAGCCGAACTCACCACTATCAAAGATGACGAAGGAAAACAGCATAAACTCAACAGGATATGAAGAAAATGTAGAAGTGATTCACGAGTTGAACTTGGAAGTTCCGAAAGGAAGGTATTGTTCAATTGCTGCACTGAAGACCGAAATGAATGTTCACTACATTTGTGTTGACAAATCTTATTCGTCACAAGCAAAACAAAACTGTGACTCGATTAGATACCGTAGGCCCACTAGACAATATACCGGATGTTTGTGTAGTAGGTGTTTTGTTAAAACAGTAGAAAGCATCGTAGGTCTATTAAGGGGGCAACAGTTTTGGTTCTACGACATAATAACCGACTACCTCGTGGAAAAATGTGTTTTCGTTACGTTATCACTTTTTCAATCTTTTTCCTCAACAAATTTAGTTACAAATTATTTTGATAATAATGATGTTGTCAGAAAGCATACGGTCTTGGCACACTCTATATTTCTATGCCGCAAGTTGAAGCACACTACCGATGATGAAAAATCATTGCAAAAGAAACAAGATTACGGTCAAACACCTTGAATTATCTTATGAAGTACTTGAAACTGGGCAATCTGTCATACGTTTAACCAAATTAACGCTTGTATTGTGGTATCAAAGACTCCTTGGAATATGTGGTTCTGTTGGAAGTGGAAAGTCGTCACTGATTTCGGCTCTGTTGGGTCAGCTTCGAATTAAAAGAGGGTCTCTTGGCATTGGCGGCAAACTGGCTTACGTTCCACAGCAAGCTTGGATCTTCCACGATTCTGTGAGGGAAAATATATTGTTTGGAATGTCGTGGAATGAACGAAAATACAACAGAGGTGAAACTTTCTTTCTACGGCAACTTAACTGTGAGATTATTTCTCCAAGATGGTTTTATTCATTGACACAATCATCTGTTTCCAAGATTGCACCAACTTACAAAGATGTATTGATTGATTAATCAATTTATTCAAATATTTATCAGTTCTGCCGCAGGCACGTAGACACGTGTGGGCATTCGGGGAAGTGCCCCTCAATTTTTTTTGCGTCCATCCAAATTTTGTTGTGCCTAGACAAATTTGATTTAAACATATAAACAAACAAAAATCTTCTTTTAAATATGCATTTCCCCACCAAATTTTGAAACCTGGATGCTGGCCTGCTCTGTCGGTTTTATTGTCACTTTTATGTACAAATATGTTGTTTTGATGTGCATAGTTGAAACGCAGAGTACTTCTTTCATTCATTACATGTGGAACTGATACATGACTTAGGTAATTTAGAAGGAAATCTAGTGTTTGACAGCTGACTTGTTGTACAGTTGTGGAAGCGTGTTCTCTTCAATCCGATTTCGAAATATTAACTGACGGTGATTTTACCGAGATCGGAGAGCGAGGAATCAACCTTTCAGGAGGCCAAAAGCAACGTGTGAGCTTGGCAAGGTAATGACAAGTTTATTTTGCAGCAGAGGGGTATCTCACGTTAGAGCAGTCATTGTCAAACCTGACTTTGAGGAATGGATGAATTCTGATCAACGTTTTGCTGATTTCCATCACGCTCAGAGCAACAAAATATTTAGAAAACCGCGCGAGCGACCACACTGACTCGAGATCACGTCTCTGATCACACCTCGTCGACCGGGTGCGCTAGAGGCTAGCGCTAGACTCTCAATGAAGCTATCAATGGCTGCTGATTTTGATGTACATCAATACCTATTTTAGAAATATTTTCACGACGCTAAGTATAAATAAAGAAAAAGCGAATATTCTGCATATCATTTTCATTGCAGGGCCGTTTACAGTGATAGAGATATAATTCTTCTGGACGATCCTCTCTCCGCCGTTGACGCTCATGTTGGAAAGCACATATTCTTCGAATGCATCAAAAAGGAACTGGCTGGAAAAACTGTCTTGTTCGTCACCCATCAATTGCAGTATCTCAAAGATTGTGATGAAGTCATAATGCTTAAAGACGGGAGAATCGCCGAGAAAGGCAAACATGACGACCTGATGACGCACGAAGGAGAATACGCCGAACTGATCAAGTAAGTTTACGCCGGTTACCTAATTCGCTGCATAGTTTCGTTATCAATATTTCATGTGAATAAATGGACAACAGTAGATGGCGCCCATGACTAACAAGTCGCAGTGATAGTCGCCACAAGCGAATGATCGAAATTCACTTATCCCTTTATGAAAATAGTGCAACCTTGTATCAGTAGAGGGATCTCCTTGGGTGTTCTATGTGATTGCGAGTGGTTTTCCTGTTAGTTTAATCCCCCGAAATGCCATCGCAGTCTTGGATCTTCTTTCGGTCTACCGGGCGCATAGATGTAAATAAGCGTACATATTGTTTGGTGTTTCAGCAACTTTTACCTGGAACAAAAAAATGAGGGCAACTCAAATGAAATCGACCAAGGACTCGTTGAAAAGATAATTAAAAAAAGAACTCCCAGCGAGATAAGCGCAGAAGTGCTAGGTAAAGAACGTTTATTCAACTTGAATGTCGCCTCAAATCTGTTCCTTCAGTGAATCAGTTACTTTCTTAAGCATGCGTTTGCAATGATGTGTTTGTATGTCTGAGGGAACATTTGTGCGTGTTTGGCTGTTTGATCGCCTTCTTTGCATGTCTGTCAGTGTCTTCCATGTTTTCGCGTTTGTCAGTATCTAGAAATCTATTGAATCCTATCATGTAACTTGTAACGGCTAATTACGAACACAGTTGAAAGAGAACTGGACGATATCAGTCTCGATTCTACAACGATCGTTACTCCTGAAGTGGCTCAGATAGTATTTGAAAGAGTGGGAAGCATCCGTTCTGTTGCCAGCGTCAGAAAAAAAGGTACATCTCTAAATCGACAAAGTTGCTGTTTCAACGCTCATCGGTTGTAGAGAGATGTGTCAACCCACTTCGAGTGCAGTTTTTTAATGAATCGAAATTTCTTGAGCGCGTTGTTCACCAAATCATAATTAGTTTAAAATCAAATCACTTATCTTTACATATGAATCACTTGAAATTAGGTTACCACAATTGAAACATTTCCAATGAATCACTAATTAACTCTGCACCAGGGTCATGAGGTACAGAAAATTGTTTATTCGTTAAACAAATATTGTAACGTAATAGGAACTTGTTCATCTCTTGACTAAAATGTGCATGCAGATCATGTGAAAGTGTGATGAAAGTATTTGCTAGGACTCACAACAATATTGAATCATTATTCCCTCATTTATGACTAGAACTGCCTTGGTCAGCAGTTCAACTTGGGTGAACTCCAAGAACTTTTTAATGGCTCGTAACCAGAGGTCACTTGGTTCGAAATTGAATCGGCCTTGACAAAAATAAAGAGTTGAAGAAGTGAAGGGTTTACGCTCACTAACACTTAAAGAGCTAGCAAGGATTGTGTATAATTTTTTGCATTGTGTTTCTTTATGTTCGCGAGAGTCACAAGTTGCAACCGAACAACTAATATTTTTCAAAATGTACTGAACGTCTGCGGTCAAACAAGTTAAGGGTCATTTTGGCCATAAACAATAACAATATCTGCCATTTTTTTGCTGGAGAATTGTCACCGAAAAGTAGGGTGTAGTGCCCAGTTTTGCTGAAAATGCTCATGAAAATTTTCCTTTGGACACCACGGACATTGCTGCTTACATTAAAAATAAGACTGTAAAAAGAAAACTCTCATGTAAATCTAATAGAACTGGAATTATACAGATCACTAAGGCATCTGTACACTTTTCAGATGAAGGAATATATTCTAAAAAGCAACCGAAATCTCTTGTTCAAAGTGAGGCCAAAGCTATGGGTTCGGTTAAAAGCTCGACATATATTTCTTTCATCAAGGCTGCGGGCGGGTGAGTTTTTCATTTTTTGCAGCCCATCTAGTAGCGTTTTTTCCTATTTCTATCTTCGCACTGCAGCAGCGCAGCAGCACAATCGAAGTTTTAACAACAATAGTCCTTCACAGAAATGTGGCTGATAAATTGGAATCATTCCTCTAGAATAGGGGCTCCCAAACTTTCTTTGACCATGTACCCCTTCAGCATTTCGACAGACGAGCATGTACCCCTAAAATTTCACAAGACAAAAAAGCTTATCGTGACTAATCACAGACATTTTTAAGATTCAGCATATAATGGTTTTTGAAATTAATATTCACTGATATGTGTGTATAAATATTTCAAAATAAATACTATAAAATTATATTATTTCCATCTACAGCTAAACTTAAATGTACATCTTCAGATAGACAAATGTACTCCTAAGGGTACATGTACCCCAGGTTGGGAACCTCTGCTCTAGAAAGTAAGTAAACTAGCGATCTTAAAATAAAGATGAATCTATCAATATTTTTGATTCATCATCAAATGCTCTATTGCTGTGAAGAGTAAAACATGTCATGAACAACATGCGATCATCATCGAGAATGAAAAACATGAACTTTAAAAGCAAATATGACTTTAATGAAAATTGGATAAAATGTTTCGCACAGGTTTGTGATTTCCTTCGCTTTGCTTTTCATTATCGTCGTTTTGGTATTTGGAAGCACGTTCTGCAACTGGTGGCTGAGTTACTGGATCAATCAAGGAGGCAAACGGACAACATGCCCAGATGAAAGTAAGAGTGTTCACAAAAACGTAGACATATTTTCCTTAACCGCCAGCGTCCAGTATCAAATTAATTTGAAAAAAGAATCTCTTTTTACACTTTGTACGGATTTGTGTTTTTGTCGAGATCTAAAACGAAAATGACAATCTGAATTTGATACACTCGACTCCTGGCGATTGCTGTGCGAACTACTTGAGTGTGCAACTTGCTCTTGCAATAATGAGACTATTGGTAAGAACCACAAATCCATGTCACTGTTTTGATACAAAAAAGCGGCGTTATGGACGTAACGGTGAAAAACGCCTATTCCCAAATGTATTTGATAAGTGGCGGTACCTACAACTGTGTTGTTAAACAATATTTTTTACACTTTTGAAAGAACAATATGTGAAAAATTGCTTCGAAAACTCATATTTTCCGTTTCTTGTGTTGATTCAGTTGTTTTGCATTTTAGAACAACAAATGCATACTTTCTTATTGCAAATAAAAAATAAATATCAGCGCAAACTTTATACTGTATTGGTTTTGCTGTTATTAAATTCAGCGAATTTAGGAGATTTGTAGAACGTTTGCCCTCCCGACATTTGTCATGAAACTATGTTTTTTTTCCGCAGGTACCACATTTTCTCCAGGTCTTACCAGCACGCAAGCAAGCAACGAAACCTGTGTACCATATGTTGATCCCAATATTTCAACTGGTAGCAATCTTGCATTTTATCAAGTACGCACTTACATGCTTTTCAGCCCAGGTTTTCCCAAACATTGTGGTCCGCGGACCGCCATTTGTAAATTTGCTTGTTCTCAGTTTCCGGTCTTACATCGAATCTATTTTTGGCCCAACCAGCGCAGAAGGATGATACAAATCGAAATAAATGACGCTGAATAATGTTTTAATGTACAAAACTGACATCAATGGGACGGATGAGAGGTTGATTCATACTGCACAAATTTCAATTCTCAGAACTTTTTACGATAGGTTAAAGGTGTAAGTCACACTCCCCAAACGAATAAAGATAATAGTAAAATTGGGAATGGTATCAGCTCTTTGCTAAGTCACATGATGAATTATTACTTCATAAACGCGGATGCGAGAATCACTGTAAAAACATTTTGATTGCGAATTTTTCGATTGCACAACAACCAAGATTTTTTATTGCAAAATGTTGCGAAATGATTTCATTTACGACTCACTCCGGCCATTTTTATGACAGTCTACTCCATACTGTACCATGTTCACTTTCGACTTGTGCATGTTTTTCATACCTTCTCGGACCCCTGTGCAGTCATCATGAACCCCTGTCAAGGGCGTACGCAAGGGGGGGTTGGGGTTAACCCCCCCCTTTGAATTTGCTATGTTACAAAAACGTCATTACTTATGCAAAGGAGTTTGTGTATGTTTTCGTACATTTTTTGCTTGTTTGATGTCAACTTAACGCAAAAACCGCAGAATGATTTTGCATGAAAATTTCAAGGAACACTGTAAATGGACCAAAAAGAAATAATTACATTTTGGTGGGAATCTGGGTTATCGCCTGTATCCAAGAACCATCTCACCACTTTTTGCAAACCTCCCGTCGACTACGTATTTTCATGCTTGTGTTACGTGATAGTTCACTTTATTCG
>Ga0210059_1015691_pt1 | contig 11024 bp, 4 predicted proteins | sample Ectturendosymbi2_FD_188042 | JGI IMG/M metagenome (GOLD analysis project Ga0210059, IMG submission 188042) | Ecteinascidia turbinata endosymbiont from Florida, USA - Sample 2 (SPAdes) (version 2) | ecosystem: Host-associated > Tunicates > Ascidians > Unclassified | place: Key West, Florida... | reverse complement strand
CACAAAACCTGAAAAAAGTAAAAGTTGTTAAAAGCGTTCCTAAGGGTGCCTTACCCTGTAAAGCAAAAACCAAAGCTCACCAGCAGTACAATTTGCCATTTATATATCAAGCTACCCAACAAAAATGTTTGCCTGTTTGGTAAATGCAAGTGAATGCGAGGAACCACGGTGTAGTGCGCGGAAATTTTCGCTGAGCTAACACCGGGGGCAAAAGTTGCGCAAAGGAAAAGTAAACATTTCCTTAATTAAGCATCAGAGCCATTAAAACGCTGGTCTTGGTTTGCAGCTGTGCTTCGCTTACGTCGGTGACATTAGCAACAGCATCCTTGTATCCTACAACTACCTCGACTCCGAAACAGGGGAGAAAAATGACGTGAACTTTTGGCGAACAATAAACAACGTGGGCTTTCAAGATGCCACTGAATGGACTCACGTCTGTGTTGACATCGATGATCTTCTAACTTCAGGTTTGTTTTGAGCATAACGTAGATTGTATTTCGAGTAATTGGAGATGGTTGCTCTGCTCCCAGAGCGGGATGTTTATTTAAGTTCTGGCGAACTGTGTTCAAATATGGTTGGGTCAGAAAAGGAGTGACGGCATTAGGGGAAGATACGTCTTTTTAAAAACAATATTTTGCTTTAGGAGCGGTTCACGTGAGTAATGCCGGGTGCACAATGAAACTAGCACCTGAAAACATGTTTCAGATCTTTTATGCTGTTTTTAAAAGAAAATTATCGACTTCTTTGCGTGGATAATGAATTGTGTGAAGCGCAAAAAGAGCAAATCACTTAAGCAAATACTTATGTTTTAATTTTTCTAAAACCTTTGATTACATTTGATTGTCCATGGGGTAACACTTACGGTTTCCTCAGCTGAACCGTCACAGAGCAACTTCGATGTGTATGCACTTCGTTTGAATGCCGGATCCAACAACAATGTTGATCTTTACGTGGACAACGTGATGGTGGCCAGCGACGCAAAACAAACAAGCGAAGAAATTCTGTGTAGGTTTGGCGTCAAGTTGGTGCTACGGACAGGTTTTAACTCGTTCAAGTGCAACTTTTAACATAATCAAGCAGTGCTGCCGCACAAACTCGTTTTCTCCACGGAACTGACATTTCAAATCTGGCAATTTTATTAATATGTTAAAAAGAAATTTTTTTTGTCTTCAAGTTGTTCTTGTTGTTGCTGTGGTTAAAATCTACAGTTGATTTTCTTTCGGAAAGAAAACAGACTTTGTTTAGTCAAAAATTTTAACCAAACTTTTCAATCAACAAATTGTGGCGTATTTTGGTCGAAGTCGTCACGTTTAGCATGCAGGAAATATATTGTTTTTGACAGAGCTGTTCGCCGACTGAAACGTATCTGCCATGAACAAACGGCTAGGACTAGAGGATACAATACATTTCCCCATTTCAGAGCTTCTCGCTTTGCACAAACTTATTCGGAGCAGTAGCAAGCCGTTAGAACCTTGAGCTCGCAATTGAGTTGCGTGTGACTGCTTGACCGATCAGGCACCGAGGCCACTTCTACTGCCTAACTGTGCTGAAGGCGCAATTTTGTTGCACAAATTCGGAACATAGCGCTCCTTTCGTTAATTTTTGTCTTGTATCGGAGTGTCTGGAGTTTTTGAAAAGAGTTCGTGCGACCGCATTCTTAAATTGATTTTTATAAACCAGCACTCCAATTGGCAGCAGTTGCCTTCTCTTTCCTTGCACTGTTCTCTCTGTCAAAATTCCCTCAGCCTACACATTTTTTTTATCCGAAGTGCTACATATTATTTCACGTAGATATGCTCTATTACACTAAAATTACGCATGTAATGTGATTCATTTTTAAATGGATATGCGGGAAGCATAACCGCAATACTTTGAAAGGCCATCTAACAGCTTCCCTTTAAAGCCCGCGCCGGCTACTGCTGTGGCCATAACTTCTGAACGGAATGAGTTAGAGAGTCACTGAAGGTATCATTTGATCCATACGACAGCACCGCATTTTGCGGTAGGTCACGCCTACCTGCGACGTCACTGTGGCGTCGTTTAAAGGGAAATCCTTTTATCGCGTAGGATTGGAAAACCAGTCGCATCCATTCAAGCAGCCATACAGCTCAAACCAAACACGTTGGAAACAACTTTTACATAAAAATGTTGGTGAAGATCTTAAATTTGCAATGATGACCAAAAAAGCTTAAACTTTTGTTTGTGGGGGTCCAAGAGGGCAAAAACCAAGAATTTCGTTTTTTTTTAGGTTCAAGTCACTTTTCTGCCACCGAGTACCACGAAATCCCCCAAACTTGCAGAATTGTATATTTGGGTACTTTACAACATCCCATCAAATTTTAAGCCAAAATATTGACAGGAAAATCATATTCTTGAAAAAAATCAAAATATCCATTAGGTGGCTGAGCAAATATTTGGATCTAATTTTGGTCATAACTCTCCAGCTCTTTAGGTTAGCAGGCTATTCAAGGTCTCTAAAGCTTCAGAATAGCTCCTAGAACATTTCAAGCTACTCAGCAAGACATTGACCTCTGTACCTTTGTCTGTGGACCCCAGAACGTGATCTGGAAGTCAATATTCCCAAACTACACTTCTTTCCCCCAAACGTTTCCCCAAGACACCCCAATCTGACTTTATTTGAAAATATCCTGTTTTCGAGTATTCCGGCGGTCAGCGAAGCGCCAAAAAACGGATCGGAGAGGCTAAACGGGATGCGGGAAACGTGTTTTTTTGGATTTCCTCTGAAAATTGTCAAAAAATCAGTACGGCCATTACACAAATATAGATTTTTCTCAAAAATTTCAAATGGAAAGGTTTATTTTTGTAATGTACATTAGATTCCTTGCTGTCTCATGCATCCAGGGATGTTTTCACCGGCTCTCTAGCCCGATCCGTTCAGAGTTATGGCTGATCAAAGGTTTACCGACCACTTCAGTGGCCGGCGCGGGCGTTAAAGGGTTTTAACATGGGAAAGCAGTTTCAGATTTAGATTACTGGCACAGTAGTCAAAAAAAATGTTTTCAGCCTTGAGCATCTCCTAAAACCTCTGATTTTCATTCAAATGCACATCTGTCTGCTTGAATTCAACAGCTTTTACTCGATCCATTCGGCCATCAGCCGAGCCTGAGATCCGCTTGTCGGACGTGACAGTAACGAAAGCAGATGCTTCGAACTCAACCTTCTTGAAATACGACGTTATTTTCCACCCAATTGAATGCGGCCACAACTTTCCCTTGCTCGGTAAGGTGTTTCAGTTTTCGCGTTTGTGCCGTATTTTTTTCGCCTTGTGATCTCATCAGTCCACCCCGTAACATGCGGTCACAGCTGCAACTACTGTATTTATAAGTTCTGGAGAAATTCGCAGGAAGGAAATCGTTGCCCGTGTAGAACTTGAACTTGGCAGGCTTGTTATAAATTAGGTATCTGAAACCCAAAGAACACATCACATTGCCTCTTACTGGCATCACATTGCCTCTACTGTTTCAATAAGAGAGGGGGCTGAGTTGGCGGTACATTTGACTCTGTTTATTGCAATCTAATTTCCTGAAAAGTTCTTTCAAAGTAATGAATATGCCTTTGCATTTGCATACTTTCGACCTAACAGATAAATGGCATACATTTCCTGAAAATTTACCCGTTTCTTCTGAAGCAGCTGTTGTTGTTGGTAAGCCAAACACGAAAAGTGGTTGTACTATTTTTTATTGTATTACTGTATTTCGTACACTCTGTACTACTGTAAAAATTAGTTTATATCAACGAAATGTTATTTGTATTTGATGTGATATTATTTTTGCGTAATTTTTTGTCATCCTGCCATCACTTTACAGTAATTTAGTGGCAATATCAACGGGGTTAAAACGAGGAACAGATCAAAGATCAAAATAAACTCAATTGTTCTTTTCTTGATCAGGCCAACGATAAAAATTATTTATCTTTTTGTACATTTTAAATATACGTTTGTAACAAAATTTTTGAACTAAAACGTTTAGAAACAGAGCAATTGGAGTCTGTTCAGTGGCGATGGTGGAATAACTCATCTTTAATATATCAAACTGGTTATGCAGATAAACACACAGAAAAATTCTATAAAATTAATTCCCAAAGAAAACTACGTGAAAAACATTTCCAGTTTGAAACAAAAAAGGTGTATCAGCGTTGCCTCTCATTGAGATCTCATTTGCCGCTCATTGAGCTCTCATTTGCCGCTCATTGAGATCTCATTAGTCTTGAATGTCTACGAAGCATTGAAGTAATCGCAGAAAACATAGTACATAGAAAAGAAGAGCTAATGGTCGAGCGGTTTCAGGCAAATATTAGTATAATTTATGGCACCTGTCACCATACACACACGTGAATACAAGCGCAAAAACAACCACCAACGGTACAGGTATGAGAATTGATTTTTCCCTATGCACGTAGTCATGGCGGATCGAGGGGTGGGAATTGGATGCAATTGCTTCCCCACCAAAGAAAATAACCATGGCGTCTCCTTGACTTGGCGGATACCCTTACCAAAATGACGTCCTTATAATTTCTTTAAATTTCACCTGCTTTTCCGAAAACAGCAGATGAAAATCCGCCGTAGGGGCCTTTGTGAGTCGATTCTGTTTTAAAATAATGTTTTTGGTTGTCTTGTTTCGAATTACCATATAATTGGAGAAAGCGTGTTGAAAATCAGGTGGTGAAATGCTTTTATCCTCGCTGCATACTGTTTTGTTTTTGACAAATAGGCTTTGCATCGAGCAGCGGAACTGTGAACGCAGATGATGGACTTTATGGAACCGACTGGGCTTCAACTTCAAGGGTATGTCTGTCTTTCGACAAAGTTCATTGTTTGTGATTGACTGGAACGAAGGTACTTAAATGATAACGGAGGGGTCCTGCTGAAGCTCTGCTGTAACAACGTGCATCATGAGCCCTTCCTTCCAACACAGAGATTTGCGCAAATGCACCTGGTGCAGAGATTCTTTGGGTCAACGGTCACTCATTAATTTCTGCACAGTTTCAGCTGATTTGTCCGGATTAGTGTTGAACGTTGGTGCTAAGTAAGAAATACGTCTAAATTATTTTGCGCAGTCCAAAACGTTAGTTTTGCATCAAGTCCTCAGTGATGGTTAATTTTTACAGCATAACAATTCAAAGTTTCACGTTTGTGAAACTTTGAATATTCTTCGAAATTTTGTTAAGGCTTTTGCCTCAGACGCATATTCCATATTACGTTGGTTAGACAAAGAACTCAAGTATGCCAAAATGTTTTTATACGACAAATCACAGGATGGATGTTAAATGGCATATGCACGCAATACTGAAAAGGAACCAGTGTTAAAAAAACGCACCAGCAACTCTACTTCGTTCGGTCAGGTGTAGTCATACACAAACGTTGCGTAATTAGATGAAAATGGAGATTTGTAAAATGCATCAGAGAATTAGAGTGGACGGGTAAAAAGGTTAGATGATGATGCATATCGTCAAGCAAAGACACACAAATATGCTTCCATTCAAGCGGTTTCAAATTTCCTGATAAAACAGGGTACTTGGAGCAGGTTAACACTTGCGTTCCTCGGTTGTAGTGCACAAATTCCATAGGCGTCGTTGCAGGCAACCCGTAGGCTTTTATTATCATACTGTGTGTTTGCTTCACAATTGGCAGACATGTATATTAGGCACGAACTGGGGTGTTTTTAACGGTAGTGGAACTCCGAGCAAAGGTCCATCTGGGCATGTTTGTTACACACTAAATTGATTTCACTTGCCTGTGAATGTCATTGTGATCCTTCATCGAGGCAAGAAACAATGCAGCAAGATATTTGACGTCTTTGAAAAACTTGACACTCAAGCCATTCCAAGAAACAATTGGCGTTGTATGCTTTCGATGCGTTTTCAGCCTTCATACAATTAAAACTATTTCATTTTCAGTACCATAATCAGGACAAATTGTCGTAAGGCTCTGAAGGCCACTAATGTTGTGATGAAACAGAACATCAAAGAATAGGCAAATCCCTACCATATTTCCCACAGCTCAAAGTTTGTCCTACTGGGCAAAATAGTATCAAGGTGAGCAGTAAAAATAGACATGGACTCAGAACTCCCTAATATCATACCCGTTGATTACTTAAAGGGGTCTGACAGGCTTGCATTGGTCTCATTCCTATCCCAACTCACCATCAGTTTTACTATGCTCACAGGTACATTGCATTTTAGCTTTGTGAACAATAGGTTGTGATTAGTTTTATTAGACACCTTGTACGCTAGACGCTGAAAAACAGGGGTGAAAAATCTGTTGTCACTGAGAACAGGCAAGCAACAGTTAAACTGATATATATATATATATAAATTTCTACAAAACGTCGATTTGAAGCCAGAAATCCCAGGCAAAAGAACTTTTAGCTGGTCAAAGTACTCAGAAGCTTCTTTAAATTGCTTGCACTAGGTGGCGTTGATTGTCGATATGCACTCATGTTTGTGTGATATGCCAGCTGCAAACTATCTCCAAGCAAGCCTGCTGCAAAAGAAACTTAACAATTGTTTAATTGTTATCGAGTATCTGACGAATGTTCTTGATATAGATTCGTGTGGAAAGAACAGCGACAGCTTCTCCGCCGGTAAAGGGGACATTCGACATTAGCTTTGAAGGTGGAAGTCACGGGGGTCTGCAAGAATTGCCCGCGAACGTTTCGAACGAGGACCTGGCTACGCAGCTAGAAAGTCTTATCGGCATCACCACAACATCTGTTCAAAGAAGCGGAAGCTGTTATGGGTGAATGAATAATTGCTACAATAGGCAACAAAAGTGACAGTGTGATAAAGTATTAGCGAGGGTAGCGGTTTAAGTTAACTTTAAAAAAAATATTTTGTGCAAAATAAAAGGGTTCGAAGGCGCGGAAATTAAATTATGGAGCCGTGGAAATATCACGTTAACGTTACACAACTTCTTACAGTAAATGTTTGATGTGGTATTTCGAAAAAGCAAGTTTGATGGACTTTACCTCTGAAAAACAGAGTTTGAGCCACGGTCAATACCTTTGCAAGAAATTGAACTCTCAAGTTTCAGAGGTTATAGCCAACAAATTCTGTGCTCTCTTTCAATGTAAAATTGCCTGAAAAGCAAACGATTGCAAAACACTTCACAAATGTGCTACTACTCAACAAATCGCATACCATTGGTTAAAAAAAGTGTCCTGCTGTTTGCAAGCAAATAATTCTAGCTGTTGAAATGATGCACTTTTTAATAATTGCAACACAAAAGCACAATTTTCGCTGAAAATCCACAAAAACGTCAATTTTTGCTGAAAAAATCCATTAATAGCTGTGTTCATTTCAAGTGCGTTTGCAAGCATGCGGCTTTGCGTCCTGACCGCTTCTTAGTGTTGCGAAGACCTGCTCACATGTTGATTCACGTGACGCAGTTCTTTCACCGAAGTATAAATGACCCCGAAACATGTGTTCTAATGGCGTCAAATTCATCATAAACTCAAGCACAGAAATCGTGAAATTGTGGCATAAGCAGTGTGCTGAGTCCTTAAAAATCTTTTAATTTGTTTAGAACATCTTCTATTATCCTGCTCTCCTGTAAACCGGCACAAAAATGAAAAACGGTAAAATAAGAACAAATAACTTAGAAACACATTGTAGCCAAGAACGATATCGGCTTGAAAAAGTTTAATCTATGGTGGTCTCGATCGGTAAATTGAGCAAAAATATATTTCCGAGGTTCGCAAAGTACTCTCGGAGGTGATAGACTACATCAATTGAAGAAAGTCATTGTGTAGGCCACGAGCAAGTTTTATATAACTTTTGAATTTGGTTGTAAGTTAGTATTTCCCATTTTCAGATCCAAATGCTACAACAGGATTTTGTAACCAACTGCATTCGCAGGAAGTTACTCGGAAGATTTGCTTGCATTTCACACGATTAATCTTTTCAAACAATAGAATAAAAGACTGAACAAGAAATTTCTAGTTTTCCAAAACATGCTGGAACTATTTCAAGCAGACGTACAAGGCAGTACGATTGGCTTATTGCTACATAGAACACATTTTGTTTAAAGTACTGTTTTGCAAACACATAGCTGATAATGTCTCTAGTGGTAATTTCTTAGGGAGAAAGAATCTAACACATGCTTAGAAGCTTGAAGATGCGTGAAAGTAACTCTTGATTGAGTTGTGTGACAATGGCTTTATACAGAAGTTTGACTTTATACTCACTGAATGTATTGTAACTGTAATGACGATTTCAAGGCACAAAGCCTTTTTTCGAATAACCCGAAGAGTTAGCGGCAAATGTTTGAGCAGCAAGCCCTTGCAAATTAAAATAAAAAGATATATCAAACGTTTTCACTTTTGCAGCTACACATACCAAGTAAAGTTCATATCACCTGGAGGAAAATACGACATGATGAAAGTGGATGGATCAGCACTTACAGGCAACTCACCAACGATCAGCGCTACTCAGACAGTCGAAGGCGGGCTGCTGATGGACCCCATTCGCGGCGATTTCTTTCGCACGGCACATGCCACACCTCAGGTGCATGCGTTTGCAGCTTTAATAATCAGCTTTGTGTTGAACTTGTTATTTTTGTTCAAACAGGCCTATAGAGCCCCGCGGGCAGAGAGTTGATTTAAAAATTTGCGTATAACAATAGAAGACTAATTGAAACAATTTTTTAAAGTATACCTAGCCTATCCACTTTCTTGTAATTTGGTGATCTTTGCTTTCCAATACTGTGTTTGCCTTTACGAATTAATACTATTTCCTAAAATACCTAACGTTGAAATGACAAACATTGGCAGCACTAACTTTGCAGGTTATCAGCCAAATTCAATATTTAATTGTATCGGCTATAATAAAATAAGCATAAGACAAAATATGTTTGGCGGATTTTGACAATTTCCACAAGCCTTTCAAAAAGTGATTCTCCCATAAAATCCGCAGTTCCTAAAAGTCGTAATTGATTGGAGAAAGTACATCATTAACAATTTCACTCGTTGGTTCTGGTTAGAAGCAAGGATTGGAGTAATCTTGTAATGTTCGCAGTTCTCAGGTTGTCGCAGGTAAGCACATTTGCTAAAAATGGTACCAGCTTGTTGAGAACTTCCCATTTAAGGCAAAGGTAGACGCTATCCTACTCTGGCAAAATCTCACGTGTTAAAAATCGGTGAGACTGCAGTCACCCTAGGACAATGGTCAGAACGCTTAAGAGCGAAATTGCTTAAAAGTTGGATAAAGTACCATTAATTTATTTGTGTGTTGTTTTTCGTTCGTCTAAGCTTTAAGAAAAGAATAAAAAAAAACGGAGGTGACAAATGCTTTCGTTCGTTTTACGGTAGCATTAAGTGATCTGACAAAATGCTTGCGGGCCATAAGAGATAGTCCGCAGGAACGTTAAACTGCGCCAATCGCTGATTTATCGTAAACAAACTTATCGCAACAAGGTTTTTTAATGTGAAAGAGAATCCCTTGGTGTATACTTTAAGTTGACGCTCGCAGTGATGATAGTATTACACGTTTTTCAGTCGATTTTTGCTAGTATACTTGTTGTCAACGCCCTTGTGCATGCTTCATGAAATTGCGAATCACGTGCCAAAGTACCACATAGGAAAAGCAGTCAAATCTGCTCACAAACCATTTTACTTGGAACTCGGTTTCGCGTCAGTCACGCGTCTTCAGTCCTCCTGTAAATGGCAAGCAAAAAGCCTACTGGTGAAATGATGAAGCACTAAAGCAAGACTTACATAATCATGCCAACTTCAGTTCCAGCACATGCTAAGACTTTTCGCTTTTCTAAAAATTCCGGCGGGAAGAATGACTGCTTCTGATAGGTTGCAGTTGAGGTGTTGGCAGATCCGTCTGGCTAAAATGTCATACCAATCAGTCAGAAACTACACCGACCGATAAAACCTTGCATATACTGCACTTTTAGGCCAGGGTGAGCTTTTAACGTAAATCCACCAATAGCCGGCTGCTTTTGTCTTTGGAAACCCAGCATGTAGCTAAGTAGGGACCATAAAGCAACCCAGTGAAAAATCGCTGCCTGAGAAACCCCTGGTGGAGCACGCACACGTGAAGAACGTGAAAACTGTGCTTGTTCATATACAGTCTATTGTGACTTTTACCATTTTTAGCTCCTGGTTCTTAGGAGAAATTTTTTATACCAACCATCGCTTCCTCTGCAGGTACAAATTTTCGTTAACGACATACCATCTCATTGCTCCGGGTTGTTTGACACAAATGTTGCATCTTCCTGCGAGTTTCAATGGCTCAGTTCCGAAACGCCGCAAGTCACAAATGTAGACCCCACTTCCGGGGCCGCTGGAGCAGCTATTGAAATTACAGGTGTGGTGGCGTGAATGGCAGTCCATTTGCATTCATTGAATTAATCGAAAGCGCGACGTTGTATAAATGGAAAGCGTGAAGTTGCAGGCTATTGCATAAATCTGCAACTTAAGCGCTTGATTTTTTGCTTTGCTGAACAAATGTTTCTTTTTCATCAGGGGAACGTTTCGGTTCCAATAATAACATAATCGTTGGAGGAGTGGAATGTTCAGTCACAGAGTCTAGTGAAACGTTGCTGAGGTGTACGCTAGGAAACTCTCCTGGTGGTCAGCAAACCCTTGCAGTGAATGTTGGTGGGAAAGGTACGAATAGATATTTCATCTTTGTTTTTGGTACGTTACTGTTGTAATAGCAATAATTCTCAATGTTGTATAAATTTCCGTTTTTTATGACCAAATGTGAAGGAGTAACACGTGTTTTCATTTCTATAAATTTGAATAAAGGGTGTTTTTGAGCAAAAAATTGCTTGTTTTGTCAGGTTTAGCCACCGTTGCAGATGGTTACAAGACTTTCACGGTTACGTCTGAAATCACCTCTATATCGCCCACTAGCGGCAGTGTGGCAGGGTGCACTACGGTTAGCATTTCCGGAACAGGTGACGACATCACCGTTTTTTCGTGAACAAAGTGCATAACGTTCATCAACCTTGAGCTTGTTGACGCAAAGCTTTAAAGCAAAATCCATTGTTTGGA